>OGRS01001854.1_pt1 | contig 10892 bp, 19 predicted proteins | sample 1553561 | NCBI WGS metagenome assembly OGRS01 (sample SAMEA2580103, study PRJEB22360) | human gut metagenome | biome: human gut; feature: human-associated habitat; material: faeces | place: Denmark | collected 2008/2010
ATTTCTTGATTATTCTTTTTAGCTTCTTTAGATTTTATCAATTTAGAATAAGAGTCAATTTTATTTTTAAAGAATTCTTTTTGCTCTTTAAACTCAAGCATAAGTTCTTTGAAAGTTTCTTCAGTTAATAAATTGTTCATTAACTGCCTAGCTAATACTTTTTCTTTTCCAGGAAGAGCTGCAGCTTCTTTTTTATAATAATTTAATTGTTCAATTAAGCTATTATCACTTTCAGCATCTATATCATTTACATTTAAAGATAAAATAACTTCTTCTAAAGTTTCTAACACTTGTTCCAGTAGCTCTGATTCTAAAATGCTATTGAATCTATGATAAGTATCTTTTGAATTACACTTATATACTAGAGATTCTTTATGTTGTCCATTGTATGTATATACACTTGTATATCTATACAATTTAGCACCACAGACACATTTTAAAAGATCTTTAAAAATATAAGTATCTCTTTTTACTTCTCTTTTTTCTAATTTTAATTTATCTTGAACTAATTTAAAAGTAGTTTCATCAACAATAGCCTCATGGATACCATCAAGAACTTCCCATTCTTTATGAGTGATCCTTTTTTTATTTTTATATTCTATTTGATGAAATTTTAACTTACCAACATAAACTGGATTAATAAGCATCCTTCTAACTCTTTTACATTCAAATCCAAAGAGAGTAGATAATGTCTGTCTCTTTTTACCTTCTAAAAAAAGCTGAAATATTTGTTTAACTATCTCCGCTTCAACAGGATCAACAACAAGTTCTTTATTAACTAAACGATAACCAAATGGAGCAGGACCACCAGTCCATCTTCCATTTCTAGCTATCTCTTCCATTCTATCCTTAGTTCTTTTAGCCCCCTTTCTACCTTCACGTGCATCAAGGAGATTAAGAAGGCTAGACATGAAAGTATCATCTTCATTGTTTAGATCAATCCAGCCATGGTTAAGAGTGTATAATCTCACTTCTTTAATTCTAAGAAGTGCAAAGAATAGATGATGTTCTATCTCATCTCTTGTAAGTCTAGAACTTTCATAAAGAATTAAAACATTAATCTCTCCAGCTTGAATATCATTTTTTAATTGTGAGTACTCCTCACGATCTTTAGAGTACCCACTTTTTATATCTTTATAGATTTTATAAGTGTCAAACCCAAGATCATGAGCAGCCTTTTCACACATGGAAATCAATGTTGAAATATCTTGACGTTCTGTACTTTCACGACAATATATAGCAACCTTATCCATATAATCCTCCTATTCCCCTAGTTCTTCCTTAGCTTTTTTTAAAAGTAGAGCAAGAATTCTATTTTCTTCTTCTTTGCTAATGCTTTTTCTAATAACAACACCTGACATTTTAATCCCTCCTTAGTTGTAATATGGTATATTAAAAGTTAGCCATTCTAAGATCTCATGAATTTTTTCTCTAGATCTTATTATTATCACATCATCAAATAATTTTTCAAAAGAGTAAATCTCTACTCTTTTATCTAAGTTCATATAACCAATACTAATAGTATAGCCATTATTCTTTAAATAGAAGTGATGAGATGATATCTCTTCATCATAAACTGGAATAATCTCAAACTCCTCTTTAGTTTTAAATTGTTCTATAAAATAATCTATTATTTCTATATAACTTTCCATATAAAACATAGATTACACCATCCTTTTATTTTAAATTCCTGCTTTGTTACGTATTGTCTGCATCTGATTTCTGATAGCCTCAATACTCTTTTTCTTAACATAGTGTCTACGAGTGACTCCCAAACTTGAATGATGAGCAAATGTAGAAGCTAGTTGTTCATCACTTTGAGCAGCTATATTTATAATTGTTTTTCTAATTGAATGAGGATAAAAATCCTCTATTCCAACGATTAATCCAATTTTACGAATAGTTGCTCTAATAGTCTCTTTAGACATTTGATTTATACGATTTTTATATTTTGTTATAAAAATAAAATCAGAAATTAAGTTATTTTTCTCTCTATACTCAAGCCATTCTTTTAATATTTTTTGAGTTTCTTCAAAAAATATTAAAGGCTCAACATATCCTTCTTTTAACCTAACATCCAAAAACAGTAAGTTATGTAGATCTAATTGTTCCAATGTAAGTCCATGAATCTCAGAGATTCTTGCACCTGTATCTAGAAATAAGTTGAAAATTAAGTTATCCTGAAGATCAAATCTTAACTTTTTACTTTTACTTCCATTTTTATAAATATATTCACCTTCATTTAGAAAATATTTAATTTTCCAGATTTCTTGTGAATTTAAAAAATAACTTTTTCTAACTCTATCACTATCAGTAAATTTCATTTTCTCTATAAAGATGAAAGGATTTGCAGGAATATGATGTTTCCTTACACACCAATCAAAAAAAGAAAATATTGCAGATCTCTTATTAGCAAGAGTTCTCTTATTATTTCCATTTTCAAAGCAGAAAAAAGAATATCTTTCCCAAACATCTGTGAAACTAAGTAAAAAAGTTTGATCTACAATATAAGGATTTCCTTCAAATTCATAAATATATTTAAAGAATAACTTCATATTAGTACAATAAGTTTTATAAGTTGTATTTAAAGTTTCTCTATGATTTACTACTGCAGTTTGAAGATACTGAAAATACAGTTTGAAATTTTGTTGGTTACAAGCTTCTCCAACAGGGAAAACTTGTGTAATAAGATTAAGTTTCATATATTCACCTCTTTTTAACTCTAAAAATATAAAATAATACTGAAGCTTTAAAATAATAGAGCTAAAAAGTAGCTATTGAACATTGATATTTAATTAATAAAATGTTATAATTAAACTATAAAAAGGTCGGCAAACTTTTTTATAGAAGATTAATCATGAATTTGATTAATCTTTTTTTATTTAAAAATCAATTTATTTTAAAGCTTTTATCCCAGTATTACATTTTCCAATGTTCCTTATAAATCTGCTATTGTGATCACTATAAAAGCAATCACAAAGCAGCTAATTAACCACATTAACATTTTTATACCTCAACAAAAATAACATTTTTTCTATCTGCTCTACTTTTACAAGAGCAATAAGGAATAATTCCTTGTTTTACTAAATCATCACAAAAACTTCCATAAGTAGAATCAAAACAACAACCTTGACACCCTTCTCCAGATTCACTAACTTTTAATTTTCTAGCTCCTGCAACAAAAGTTTTATTCACTGCAAGATTTCTAAATTTATTTATTTCCATTGATTTCATCTCCTAGCATTTTTTTATTTCTTTTATTGTGTGTATAATACCTTATTAAATGCTAAAAGTAAAGTTAATTATTATCTTTATTTCAAGTTTTTAAATATATTTTTAAAGAAAAAATTTGAATATTTTTTCTAATATAGTTAATTTTCTAGCCCCTTGAAATGATCCAAGTTTTATTTTTTTCATTCTTCCTCCACGAGTTCTAATCTATATTTTTGAGAAGCAGCAGGGTATTTAACCCTGTCTACTTCACTAATAAACATTTCATAAGGTCGAGCATACAGCTTATTTTCTCCATACAAGGCTCTATATATCACAAGTTTCTCACCTGTTTCAGTATGTTCAGCAACATCTAAAACAAGATATAATTTATTTTTAAAGTGTCTATATACTCTGTTTAATTTTAATTCTCTCATTTATAGATCACCCAATCTTTATTTTGTCTTCCCATGTTGAATTGCCATTTCTTCCAGTAAGCGTCAAATATCTCATTATCGAATTTTCTTATATACGCTATAAGAATCCAGCAATATAGAGCTTCTTCTACATTATTACACCAAAGATCGCCTTTGAAATATTTAATCCAGTATAATAAATTGCAAGATATTTCTATTCCTGGATCTACAGGTGCATAAAAAAATTCTTCAAAATCTTCTATAATTTCATCATCAGTTTCAGCTTTATAATTCACATATTGTAAGAAGAAAAATAGCACATCAACAAACTCTTCCAGTTCTTTCTCTCTATTATATTCTTTTTGCTTCCAAGTCTTGAAATTGTACTCATAAGGAAGTTCTTTTTGCCATTCTTGGAATTCATCATCTAGTGCTGATAAAATATCTTGCTCATTTCTTTTACGAGGCTCAAATCCATTCTCACGAGGTTTTGCTGTTTCAATATCTAAAATTCTTTGTAGTTCTAATAGTTCTCTAAAATTAGTTGGTTTATTCATTCTCTACCTCCATAAAAATTACATCTTCATTATCTTTTCTACTTTCTTTAGAACAAAATGGAAGTAGATCTTCAGATCTTAGATAACCACAATTTATTCCTTTTGCCCAGCAGCCATTACATAATAAATTTTTTTTAGCTTCTGTAACTTTAAATTTTCTACAACCAAGGATAAAAGTTTCACCTATACCTAAATTCAAAAATTCTTCTCTAGTCAATTCTTAATACCTCCATTTTTTTATTAGCAGCATATCTGTCAAGATCTACTTGTGCTAAGTTTTCAGTTGATTGCCACTCAAGAGATTTAACAGCATGGCATCTAATATTTCTTTGAAAATCTTCAACATTTTTAGCATAAAAGGCTTTAAATGTATTTTCACCAAGTCCAGATCTAACAAAGAATACCCATCCTCTATTATCTCTATAAACTTTTTTTTCTAATACCTCTACTGTTGGAATAGGATCATCAACAGGAAGTTGCAGATTATTTTTATTTTCATATTCTTTCTCTCTATTAGCTATATCTTTTTCCATATCAGATAAAAGTTTTTTCATAGCTTCTATCTCTTTTTTTACAGTATTTAATTCTGTAGCAGAACTAGATTTTTTTATCTGTCTTTCAATACTCCTAATAGTTCCTAAAGATTTTTTAGATATAGTTCCTTTATATTCAATTACTTTTTTAGGTTGTTCTGGAGCAAGAGATAATTCAATTAATTCTCTTATGTCATCCATATTTTTTACACCTTTTTCCATAATATCTACTGCTAATTGAGGAGAAACATCTTTATGAGTAAGAAGTCTAACTGCTACTCCAGAAAGGCTAGAGATATAGTCTTTCATACTTGGAACTTGTGAATATAGTTCATGATATTTTATTAACTCACTAACCTTATCTTTTGTAAAACCTATATGAGTATACCAAGCCATAAAACTATTACCCTTACTTTGTAATTTTGCTTTAACTTCCATTAAAGCCATACAAATTTCATATTTTGAAGAGCTATATTTTTTGAAGCTATTAGAAATTAGTTCTTCTTTTTTTTCAATAAAAACTTTTGTTTCTTCGTCAATTTCGTAACTTTCGAAATCAAATGTCGAATGCCATTCGACATTTTGCATTACTTCTTTTAAATGATTAAGTTTAGCTAATTTATTCATAATGCCTCCAAAACCTCTGAAAATAATTTTTGAAGTATTGTAGCTTCCTTTGATCTATATTCCCAAATAGTTTTACCATCATCAATAGCTTTAGAAATAAAAGCTGATTGTTTAATAGGAACAGTAAGTAAAATCCTATTTGATATAAATTCTTTCAGACTCGAATAATAATTCTTTTCAAGTTTAGTTCTTCCAGCTCTATTTGGAATAATAACTTTTACTTTATTCTTTGGATTTATTTGTTCCATGAGTGTAGCTATAGATCCAATTGTAACTTGATCAAGAAAAGTAGGAATAACAATTTCGTCAGCTAATTCAATAAATTTTTTATCAAGATTAAGAACTGGAGTAGAATCAATAAAAATATAATTATATTCATTTTTCATAGCATTTATAAAGCTTTCAAACCTAACTTCAAGTTCTTCAGGAAGTATAGATGAATGAAATGGAATATAATCCAAATTATTTCTTAATTCTAAAAAGCCACCATCTCCATTTTTTAACCATTCATCTAACCCTAATAAAGTATTAGGTTCTACTCCTGCAAAATCTAAAATATTATTTTGACTGTCTGAAGTTATAACTAAAACTTTTTTATTTTTTAAAGCTAAAGCATGTGCTAATTGAAGTGTTATCCAAGATTTTCCTACTCCACCCTTATTAGCTTTTATCAATATTACTTTATTCATATTCTCTCCTTCTTTAATAAATCAAAAATAATTCTTGCTGCTGATAATCTATCAAATTTAGCATCAGATTGAAATTTTTCATGGATAATATAGAACATTATTTCATCTTCAGCCTTATCACCAGTTTTTTCAGCTTTAACTTTACAGTTAACAATTTTTTTAGTTCTTGTTTTTCTAGTAGTCTCTCTTAGTCCAGCAGCTAATTCATTTAAAAAAGATATTATATAAACTTTTGATACCATTTCTTCCTCCTAATCTATATACTCTTTCTTTTCAGGATCATAACATAATAATTTTAACTCTTTACAACCACTTAAAGCTTTTATTCTTTCTTCAATTTCAAGTTTGGAAGTCTTTAAAGGTAAAAAAATTGGTGAATGAAAATCATTTTCACTTAAAATTAACTTATTACCTTCAATCTTTTTTACATTAACTCTATTTAAAACCCAACATCTTTCTGCTACTGTTCCACTTTCATTTTCAGCCTCTATTTTGTCTAAATAGAAATGATAAGTGTCAGTAACATATTTAAACATTCTTATTAACTGCATCTTTCCCCTCCAACCTTTTATCTTTAAAAGTTCTATCAAGAACTATAAATCTTCCTTTTTCAATATATTTTCTAACAGTATTAAAAGACATATGAACATCCTTTGCAGCATCAGAAAGAGTTTCATAAACAATTCCAGTTTCAAGATCTTTGAGAATTGTTCTTCTTCCCCTGTTTAATTTTCTTTTATCAATAATCACTCTTACAGATTCAAAATTATTAATAAATTCCTCAAAAAAAGGAATGAATAACTCTTTTGCTCTCTGTAAGATGAAATCTTTTTCCCAGTCATTAGCATTTAGTATTTTTCTAACATCTTCATCTTTCAAACTTAAAGATTCTATAAAATGCTTAGCATCCTGAAATTTATCTTTTGCCATGTCCATATTTTGTGTAGTCATATTTTCCCCCTTCCATGTAATCAGCAGGATTTGGAGCTTCTATTCTTTCTAAGCCTATCTCCATTTTAGTTAAATCAAAGATTAACTTATCTGCATATTGCACATTTTTATATTGCTCTGGATCTATCCCTAAAGTTTTGCACAATCTCCAAATATCATTCATTTGTTCTATTGTCATCTTTGGATGTCTAAAATTATTATTTTCCATTTTTTTCTTCCCTTATTTCTTCCATAATTTTTTTTACTTTGGCACTTGTTTTTTCTAATTCTTTATATTTTGAATTTTCTGTCATCAATAGATGTATCTGTTCTAATTGCCTATCAACTTGGTTGCTATAATACTTGATTGTTTTATCTTTCTCTTCAATTGCTGTTATCTTAGAATTAAGAATAGATGTTTGAATTTCTAATTGTGCTTTTAAAGATGCTATTTCATTTTCTTTCTCAAGCAATAATTTTTCAGAAGCTTGTAAACATTTATTCTTTTCATGTATATACTGGCATAAAACATCTAATGTATTTTCAATTTTTTCATCACACATTTATTTTTACCTCTAGTCAAAAATTATAACTTCAATGCTACTTTTAGTTGCAACTTAATAGTATTAAGATACATAGTAGGATTGTTGTCTCTCATAATATTTAATATTTTTTCATCAGCTCCACTTTGATTTATAAAGAGATTAATAGCTTGTTTTTCAACTTTTAATCTCTCCACAGGTGGCAAACTATTAAAGAGAGCCACTGGATCAGCACAATCAATTCTGTTTTCCATTCTCTTTTGCTTTTCAATAGCTTTCTCTTTTTCAATAATAGCTTGTCTAGCAGTAGCAGTCATTTGTCTCTCCTGCCTCTCTATTTTTATAGAGAACAGAGCAGGAGCATTAACTACCCCTGGAGTGATTTTAATGTTCTCCCAAGTTTCCTTTAGGTACTGCATAACCTGTTGTGGTTTCATTTTTTTTAGTAGAGCTTTAATTGATTTTTGATTTTTAGTAGTGTAACCTACTTCAATCTTTTTAAAGAAACTTTCAAAAGAATCAGGATCAGAAGAAACAACAGAAGTAGGATTTTGAATATTGGCATCTGTGTTGCTCTTATCATGATCTTTTATATCAGAGTTCTTTATATGTTGTTCTTTATAGTAGTCGCTGGGCGACGTACCTGGGTCGCTAGGCGACTGAGGTAAAAAAATATCCTTACATATTTCAGATAATTTTTTTACAGTGTAGATATTAGAATCATTATCACCATTGCTCTTAGGTCTTAAAGTTTTAGTAATATAACCTTTTTCCACTAATTTTTTAATATATTTTTTTACAGTAGTAACTCCACACATAGCAGATTTTGCTATTGTAGAGATACTTGGGAAAGCTATACCATCATTATTATTTGCATATCTTTCCAAAACAATATAAATCATTTTCTCTTGGATACATTCAAATAGATCCTTGTGTACAACTTGGTCCAGCTCTTCATCAAAAGAGCTGTAACCATCTATAATTATATTTTCAACTTTAAAATATCCTACTTCTGTCACTTCTTTCACCTCCTTTTTAAAACTATAAGTAACTTTTTACATTGGAACTCTCCTATTTGACTTTTTGTAAAAAAACTGATACAATTTAAGTACCTAGAACCCGTATGGGGAACTTGAAGTTGATAGAATAATAAAAATCGTTATGAAATAAGCTTTCACCTTGGTGGAGGCTTATTTCATGTTTACAAAGAGTAACGACCTTTGTAAACAGTAGATTCTATCAACTTTGAGGAGGTACAGAAATGACTGTAACAATTCAGCATCTAACAATTAATTTTGACGGAGGAGCAATTCTTCTAGGTGGATTACTTCTTCTCATCTTTATTCTGTTAGTAAGAAAGTACAGATAGTCATTCTGACCTCACACCCTACGGGGTTTTATTACATTGACTTTTTGTAGATTAAATGATATCATTTAATTACAAGGAAACCTTGTAGGATGAAATGATTAAAGTGTTGAATGATATAAGCTCTCACAAGCCGTCGTGGGAGCTTATTTCATGTTCATAAGGCTTCAACACCCTTGTGAGCAGGAGATATAATCATTTCATTGGGAGGTTCAGTATGAACATCAGTATTTCTAATCCAGTAATAATTATGGACGGTGGAACTATTTTGCTACTTGCAGTAGTTCTCATAATTATTATCTTGATCAAGAAAAATCAGTAATACTGACCTCACACCCTACGGGGTTTTTTATTTAAAGTATCTCAAAATATTTTTCAATGATATTTTTAATCTCTTTAAAACTATGATATTTTCCAAGATGATCTGCAACTTCAACACTATCTTCAAAGTATGCAATACCTCTCTCTTCATATCCACAATACTCTTTTACTTCTTCCAAAAGATTTAAAATAGAATTTGAGTTAATAATATAGATATCTCCTTCAGAACCATTGTAGTTGTATCTTCTTATTATTTTGTTAGTATTTCCTAGATCTCCTAAATTAAGATATTTACTACCTTTGTATTCTTTTATATCTGCAACCATTTCTCTTGCTTTTTCTAAAAAGTCAGGAATCATCTTCACAATGAACTGATGATGTTGATGATAACATTGACTGATAATTAAACTATATTTATATTCCATAAATCTTCCCCCTCTATTTCTTTTCCTTAAATCTTATAGCATCTAAAGTTATTTTTGCCCTTTTGCAAAAGTCTATATCCACGTCCAAGTTTACTAGTTCAATACTAAATCTCTCTCCTCTATCCATCATCTCTTTTACTAGATGATTTTTAGCAGATTGTTCAGAAGTATAAGCTTTCATTGGAACTCCATCAGGAGTACATACTACATAGATGACACTATCAAATATTTTAGTCATCTATATCACCAGCCTTAGCTAACTCAATAGCTTGAGCTAAACTAAAATCTTTCCCATATTTTTTCATTAACTCTTGTAATTGTTGATAAGTTGTAACCATATTTATCTTCCTCCTAAAAAAATTAAAATTGAACTTTGATTTTTTTGAATAAATATGATATACTCATCTTATGAATTGCAGGATGAGCACATCATCACTTAAAAGGGAGCTTTTGCGGAAGGGCTCTCTTTTTTTATTCAACTATTTTTGATATTCAGTCTCAAGCTCTCCTTGAATCATTCCAAACTTAAAATACTCTTCTTTAACTACAGTTTGGAACTCAAATATCAAATCTTGCAGATAAAGTAAATCCTTTTTCAATTCAGCTGAATTTTTATACTCTGTCTCTTCCATTTTTAGTAGATGTTCTTCTACTAATTTTTTTTTCATAGAAGATTTTGTACCAATCAAATTTTTTTCTTCAGCCTCTCTCAAGAATGTTAAAATACTTTCTGCTTTTTTCATTTTCTCCATTTTATTCTCCTTATCTATGTTTTCATTTTAAAATCCTCCCCTTTCATCATTTTAGTGGTTTTTAGATTTTTATATAACATAAATTAGGATTGTTTAAAGATTTTAATCTCCTTTATCAAGTTTTCATAAAAAGTACCTCCGCCTAAAATTTTTTTTAAAATTTTTGAAATATTTTCTGATTGTACCTTGGAAGACTTTTAGCCTTGGGTTACAACACGAATATTGTCAACTTCAAAAGCTTCAGCAATTGCTGGCAATAATTCTCTTTCAATATTAGTACGATGCAGTTCGTTATCTGCAACTAAGAGAATTCTAGTATCAGCATAATTAATATTATGAATTTTGCTTACTAAACGTTTGAAAGTATCTTCACCAATAAGTTCTTTCAATTTTTGCAGACGAGCAAAAACTTCCGGTTTTTCTTTTTGCATACGTTCTTCTAAAGGAGAAAACGGAACAGTTACAACACGAGCATCACGTGCCAGGACAAAATTTTCCTCACCTTCGCCAGGTACTACTAAATC
>OGRS01001860.1_pt1 | contig 10864 bp, 6 predicted proteins | sample 1553561 | NCBI WGS metagenome assembly OGRS01 (sample SAMEA2580103, study PRJEB22360) | human gut metagenome | biome: human gut; feature: human-associated habitat; material: faeces | place: Denmark | collected 2008/2010
GCCATGGGCTCGCTCACGAGAGCGCTCTGGACAGCAGCCATGGCGCTGGCGTCGAACGTGAGCGCATAAGGCTCCACACCGGCCTTCGCCTCCATCTTCTGGACCATCACGCGCTGGTTCTCGGGGTTCGCCCAAATGCCCGCACTCCCGAGAATCGGGATCTCAACGATGAACGCCTCGTCGGCGCTCTGGGGCAGCATGCCAAAAACGGCGCCGAACAGCGCACCGTCAAGTGCGGCAGCGGTGCCGTCACCGATACCGAGGCCACCGGCGAGCTGAGCCAAGAGCGGTTTCACACCGCCGTTGGCCGCGGCCTGATCGAGCATCGGGGCAACCAAGGCATCGGCGATCATGGTCTTCACCACGTCGACTGTGAGCAGGCGCTCATGACCGTACTCCTCGATGTTGGGAATACGGGTCACGGAGCCGCTGTCGAAGTCGGTGTAATCGACGGAGCCAAGCGGATGGCTCTCGAGCGCAAGCGTGGCACGCACATTCGCGGAGCCCTTCTCGCGCTCCCAACCGAGCGTCGCGAAGCGGATATCGCTCGGATAGGTCACGGTGGCGCAGGTCTCGATGTCGAAGAGGGTGTTGCCCGCCTCGGTGGTGATGCTGGCGATGTCGTTGGCGTGCATATGGCCGGTGAACACCGCAGAGACGCCGGCATCGGCGTAACGGCGCTGGCACTCCTCGTAATTGTCGACCAGATACTCGCCCATGAGCGTCGGCTCCATGGAGAAGTGTGGGACCACACCGTGGTGCTGGGTCACAAAGACGATGTCGCCGGCGGCACGAGCCTGCTTGGCTTGGCTCTCGATCCACTGCAGGAGCTTCTCGCCCACCACGCCCGACGTGACGTGCTCGTCCACATCAAGGCCGTTCTGGTCGGTGGAGTACTTGCAGGAGTCGACGGCGATGAGGGTCACGCCCTTGACGGGGCGGAGCACGTAGGAGAGGCTGCCGCCCTTGGAGCCGCCCTGGTCGAACATAGCGATGGCGTCGTCATAGCCGCAATCGGCGTAGAGATCCTTGAATGCAAGGGGGTCGACCAGGTCGGTATGCTCGGCAAACCCGCCGGAAAAGTCGCGGCCGTTCAGATCGTTGTTGATGTCGTGGTTGCCGTTGATGACGGCGAATTGGGTCTCCTTGCCCGCAGCCTTGAGCCGCTTTTTGGCGGCGGCGAGCATCGCGTGAATGTCCTGATGGCAGGCGAGCTCACCGTCCTTGGTAAGGTCGCCGGAAAGGATCACCAGGTCGGGCTGGTAGGCTACGATCTCATCCATGGCCTTTTTGATGATGTCGCCGGACTCACGGAACATCTTGCGATCGGAATGCTCGGCGATTGTGAAGTCCGGGCAGTCCGAGTACAGGCGCCTGGAGAAGAAGTGCGTATCGGAGAGATGAGCGATCTTGATCTGGTTCGGGTAATCCGCGACCACGGGCGCCAAGGCGGGCTCGTCGGCGTAGGCGGCCTCGGGCGCGGTCATAGCGGCGGCGGTTACACCCGCGCCGGCTATCGAAAGGGTCACGAACCCGCGGCGGGAGATTCCGGCGCGCTCGATGCTGTGGGAATGCGGCATGCTGCTCCATCCATTCGTGTACATATGCCCCATTAATCCTCGGGCCCACGCATCAGAGGGCCGCAACGACCGCGTCAGACTCATGCGAAACCGTGTAAGGAACTGAATAGGCAGACAATAAACAACCGCCCCGCATGTAAAGGCCCGGTATGCCTTTCGACATACCGGGCCTTACACGTCAAACTTCGGGCGAACCGCGCCTAGCGCAAAAGACGGGGCGCGATCCGCTCGCTCCGAACGTGATCTACCTACCCTGGGCGCGATTGTGCTCAAAGATCTCGACGAGCTTTTGCTGCACGTCATAGGGAACCTGCTCGTAGCCGGCCGGCTCCATCGTGAAGTCACCCGTACCGCGCGTGAGCGAGCGCAGGCGCGTGGCGTAATCGACGAGCTCGGCGTAGGGCACCGTGGCGGTTACCACGGTCTCTCCGCGGTCATTGGAATCCATGCCGGTCACGCGGCCGCGGCTGGCGGATACGTCACCCATCACCGCACCGGCATAACTCTCGGGAATCGTCACCGTGATACTCTCCATGGGTTCGAGCACCACGGGATCCGCGTCCTCGCATGCCTTCTTGAGGCCGATGCGCGCGGCCGTGCGGAAGGCCATCTCGTTGGAATCGACCGGATGATAGGAACCATCGTAGCAAGCCACGCGGATGCCGGTGAGCGGGTAGCCCGCGATCACGCCGTCCTTCATGGTCTCCTGGACGCCCTTATCCACGGCGGGGATGAGTGCGCGCGGGATGCGACCGCCCACGACCTCGTCGACGAACTCGTACTCGGTGCCGTCGAGCAGCGGCTCGACGCGCAGGTAGCAATCGCCGAACTGGCCGGCGCCGCCGGTCTGCTTCTTATGGCGGCCCTGGGCGGAGGCCACGCGTCGGATGGTCTCGCGATACGGAATGCGCAGCGGCACGATGTGCGCGGCGACCTTGGTGCGATCCTCAAGACGATTGAGCAGCACGGACACCTGGGCCTCGCCCACTGCGGAGATGATGGTCTGGGCCGTCTCCTCGTCGCGGTCGATGCTCATGGTCGGATCGGCCTCACAGGCCTTCTCGATGAAGGTGAACAGCTTATCCTCGTCGGAGCGATTCTCGGCCTCGATGGCGATGCGGTACTGGGAGTTGGGGAACTTGAACGCGGCGGCCTCGACCTTGCCGGTCACGGAGAGGGTATCGCCGGTCTCGGCGGACATCTTGGGAACGACAACGATATCGCCCGCGTAGGCATGGCCGACCTCGGTCATCTCGCGGCCGCACATCACGTACAGGTGTGCCAGGCGCTCGCCCTTGCGGGTACGGGCGTTGACGAGCTCCATGCCCGGCTCGATGGTGCCGGTGAGCACCTTGAGGAAGGACAGGCGGCCCTGCTGGGCGTCGTTCAGGGTCTTGAAGTCGAAGACCACGGGGCGATCGTCCTCGGAGGAGATCTTGAGGGTGTCACCGTCGATGAGCGGCATCTCGCCGTAGTCGGTGGGCGCGGGGAAGTAGGTGGCAACGTCGTCCATGAGGGAGTTCACGCCTTGCTCCTTCACGCAGGAACCGGCGAACACGGGGACGAACAGACGATGCGCGATGGCCTTGGCGAGCAGGCCCTCGACCTCCTCCTGGGTGAGGGACTCGCCCTCGAGGTACTTCTCCATGAGCTCGTCATCGGCCTCAGCCACGAGTTCGCAAAGCGTCTCATGCGCGGCCTCGGCGGCAGCGCGGTACTCCTCGGGGATCTCGGTCTCGGTCTGCTTGGTGCCGTCGCAATGACGGGCCTTCATGCGAACGAGGTCGATGATGCCGTTGAAATCCTCGCCAGTGCCCCAGGGCAGCGTGACGGCGCCCAAGCGCATGCCAAAGCGTTCGCGCAGCATGTCGAGGCACATATCGAAGTCGGCGTTCTCCTTGTCCACGCGATTCACGAACACGGCGCGGGCGAGGCGCAGATCCTCGGCGGCGTACCAAAGCTTGACGGTGGTGGGCTGCGGGCCCTCGGCGGCATCGACCACGAACAGGGCGGTCTCGCACACGCTCATGGCCGCATAGGCATCGCCGATGAAATCGGGATAGCAGGGGGCGTCGAGCACGTTGATGCGTGCGCCCTTCCAGTCGATCGGGGCGATGGCGGTCGAGATCGAGAACTCGCGCTTGACCTCTTCGGCGTCGTAGTCGAGCGTGGGCTTGGTGCCGTCGTGGCCGCCCAGGCGGGCGGTCTTGCCGGAAAGGTGGAGCATGGCCTCCGCGAGCGAGGTCTTGCCCACCCCGCCTTGGCCTACGAGCACCACGTTCCTCACATTGCCAGTCTTGGGTGCACCCATGGGACACCTCCCTTTCCCGGCGCGCAGCGATGCGCGCCGAAAACGCGTGACGAGGCGCCTTGTGCAACCCCACGCTCGCCCCCCCCCAGCCGTATGGCCTGAGCCTACCCCCGCGCGGGGATGCAATTGCACGCCCATCGGCAAGCGTGGGCACGGGCGCCGCGGGCGGCTTGCGTGGAAACACCTCGCTTGGGGACAGGCGCGAATTACGCCTGCCAACAACACGACGCCGGCCGCCCGTCATCTGGGCGGCCGGCGTTGCCGTGGCGAAATGACTCAATTTGTACCTGTCCCCGATTGGGACTATTGCACGAGGGAGCGGCGGACCGAGGCGAGCACGTCGAAGCTGTTGGGCGCGACATCCAAACTCGAGAGGAAGTGCACGAGCGAATGCGCCGCGTCAAACATACCCGCGTCGACCAGGGCGACGCCAGCCTTGGCGGCCATCTCGCCCAGCTGCGGCACGGGCGCCACCGGGACGCCGTCGGCGCGCAGGAGAGCCCGGGCCTCGTCAAGGTCCGGACGACGGCTCAGGTGGCTCTGCTGCATGAGCTCCTGCATCTCGGACTGCGCCTCACCGTAGAAATACGTGCCGGGCTTCACCATGGCGTAGCAAGCCAAGCCGAGCGAGGGGTCGCCGCCCTGCCAGAAGTAGAAGCCCAAGCGGTAATACGCGCAGGCGATATCGGTGGGGTCGGCGGCGACGGTCAGGCCATCCAGGAGTGCGCGCACCGCGTCCCCCATGCGATCGGCCTCGCGCAGGGCGAGGGCCAGCGAATGGTAAGCCGTGAAGGAGGTCGGGGCAAGGCGGACGAGCTCCTCGCCCAAACGAATCGCATCTTCGAGGTTGCCCTGCTCGCGATATATGCGGCACAGCATCGAACGCGCGTCGAACATGGTATCGGGAATCTTGCGGAAGCGCGTCTGCGGGCCATCGTCATGCTCGCTCACGATAATGCGCGAGATCATGTTCACGCAATACAGCGGCCGGGCCGCGCTCTCCTCGAGCATCTCGGCGGCATCGTAGGCGGCGATCAGGTCGGCCAGCTCGGTGGCGACGGGCGCCTCCTCCTCGGGCGCCGAGGCCTCGCGGACGCGGTCGGAGATCTCGCGATAACGATCGCGCAGCGGGTCGTCGCCCGTATCGAAGATATCGAGATCGCACACGAGGTCCGCACGCAGGGGCTCGACCAGGGAGGCAGGCAACGGGCGCGTGTCCTCGGCCATCTTGATCGAGCGATCGGGCAGGGGCGCCTCGATGGGGTCGACGGGCAGCAGCGCGCCGAGCTCGCCGGCCTCCATGCGCAGCGCGCGGGGCGCAAGGCCCTCGATGAGCTCTTCGGGGGACAGGGAGCCATCGAGAATGGCGCCGGAGTGCAGGGCGGGCATGAGCTGCATGGTGAACAATTGGCGGCTGAACTCGAGCGAGACGATCGCGGGCCCGTCGATGTTGCGCTCGCGCACCGTCACGATAGCACGCACCACCCCGACGCCCGCACCGAAGGCCACCGCCGCAAGCGCCATGGCAAGACGCAGTGAATACGCGGCGCGTGCGTCGTTGCGTTCCGCTTCGCTTTGGAAGGGGAACGCCCCGGCCACGGGGACAGTCGCCTGAACCGCGAACACGCCGGAGGCGGCGTCGCAGTTGAAGGCGTAATCGAAGTTGAAGGGCGCACGCAGGCCCTCCGCCGCCACCGCGAAGCGCGTGCGCAGGTCCCACTCACCGCCACGGCTCGCCTGGGCACCGGCGAGCTCCATATAGTCGCTCTTGCGGTCGCATCCGCGCATCAGGCGTTCCGCAACCGACGCAAACGAGCACAACGATGAAAGTGCGGCACGCTCGCACGCGCCCTCGGTCAGGCCTCCCACCATCGGCGACGAATCTTCGCCCAGGCAGTGCTCCGCGAACACCAGGCGGTTGAGCGCACCCTCCACGGCTTGGATGGTATCGATCTGCTCATCGGTGAGCTCGCGTTTGTCACATCCCGTCCAGAACAGCCCCGTCGAGCTCAGGCGGCGAATATCGATATCGTGCGTCGCCGCGATAGGGCGTACGAGCTCGGCACCGGCCTGTGCCAGGGAGCGCGAGGCATACCGCTCGAAGCCGCTCGCGCCCTCCTTGCCCCCACGATAGACCAGGGCGTCGAGCGCGTCGGGATAAGAGGATTCGAGCAGGGTGTCCAGGATATCGGCGACGGTCAGGGTCGGCATCGATTCGCCGTGCTCGCGCGGGAGCATCCACTGCGTCAGATAGCAGGCGGCGCCCATCACGTCGATGTCGTGCGACCCCGTTCCGTAGGGCCCAAGGTCGTTCATGCTGCTGGAAACGGTGAGGCGCCCGTCCTTCTCGCGCTGCGTGAAGTGGGCGGCCTTCACGGGCCTGCCCTCGGCGCGGACAAAGAAGAAAATGCCACCGTCATCGTCCTTGGCCATACCGGCATCGGGGTTGCGCTCGGGGCGCGCCGCGATCGGCTCGTCACATGTGAAGATGGCGCCGCCGATGGCGAGCCACGCATGGATCCTCACCTGGCGACCACTCACCTGTTCAACCAGGTAGCCCATGCTCTTTTCGGGCTGGGGCTTGATCGCCTCGGTGATCATGAACACGCGCTTGGCATCCTCACCGGGTATGGACTGGAGCTGCTGCGTCTTGGCGAAGAGGGGCAACTTGAAAAGCTTGTCCGACATGGTCCACACTCCCAATCTCCCACCGCATGGGCGGGCTTTTCGGCTTTCCCCATGCTACCAAAGCGCACGGACCCAACCGTCCACTCCCGTGAGCGGACCGGAGCAATCGGCTTTCGTCACTTCTCGATGCGGGCGAGGAATGCACGGGTGCGATCCTCACACGGGTTGTCGAGCACTTGCTCCGCCGGCCCCTCCTCCACAATGACACCGCCGTCCATGAACACCACGCGGTCGGCGACCTCGCGCGCAAAGTCCATCTCATGTGTGACGACGACCATCGTCATGTCCTCGGCCGCGAGCCCGCGGATCACCCGCAGCACCCCGGCAGTGAGCTCGGGGTCCAGCGCGCTGGTGGGCTCGTCGAAGAAGATGACCTCGGGGTCCATGGCCAAGGCCCGGGCAATTGCCACGCGCTGCTGCTGCCCGCCGGAAAGCTGGCAGGGGACCTTGTCCTCACAACCCTCGAGGCCCATGCGCTCGATCAGTTCGCCCGCGCGCCGCTCCACCTCGGCGCGGTCACGACGCTGCACGCGGATCGGCGCGTCCATGATGTTGCGCATCACCGTGAAATGCGGAAACAGGTTGTAGTTCTGAAACACCAGGCCGAACTTCATCTTCGCACGACGAAGCACGTCGGACTTGGCGTATTCGGCCTTGCCGTTATCGCCCGTGCTCGCCACCGTCACGTCATCGTAGCGAAGCTCGCCCGAATCGAAGGTCTCGAGCAGCGTGGCGCAACGCAGAAGCGTCGACTTACCGCCGCCCGACGGCCCGATGACCGCGACGACCTCGCCACGAGCGACCTCCAGAGAGATATCGCGCAGGACCTCAACCTCCCCAAAGGACTTGCGCGCGTTCTTGATTGAAACGACAGCGGGCATGAGAGCCACCCTTCAAATAGATGCACGGCGTCAGCTGCACGGAGCCGCATACCGCGGTGAACAGCAATTGCGGGCTTACCCGCTAATCGCGATAGTAAGCGAGGCGCTTCTCGATGGAGCCGAGCACGAGTTCCACCGCGAAGTTGAACGCCCAGTAGATGGCAGCCGCGATGACGAACGGAACCATGCTCACCTGCGAGGCGACAAGCGCCTTTGCCGTGGAGAACATCTCCCCGACACCGATGGCGAAGGCGAGCGACGTGTCCTTGACCAGCGTGATCACCTCGTTGCCGATGGCCGGCATGATCCGCTTGACCACCTGCGGCACGACGATGTGCGCGAGCGTCTGGAATTTGGAGTACCCCAGGACCTCGGCGGCCTCATACTGCCCACGCGGGACGGACTGCAGGCCGGAGCGATAAATCTCGGCGAAATACGCGGCGTAGTTCACGATAAACGCGATAATTACCGCTTGCCACTTCGACGACGGCGTGAGCTGGACGCCAAAGACGTAGAACGGCATGAAATAGATGGCGAACATCTGGAGCATGAGGGGCGTGCCTCGCATCACCGAGATGTAGACCCGCGCGACGAGGCGCACCGGCGCGAATCGGCACATGCGCAGCGCCACCACCACGACACCGAGCGGCAAGGCGCCGACGAGCGTGAGCGCGAAGATCTGCAAGCTGGTGATGAAACCCTCGCCCAGCATCTGCATCATGGTCGTGATATCCACCTGAATATCGTCCTTTCCCAACGGGCCTGGCACGCGCGCAAAAGGCGCGCCCGGGCACATGCACCTCGGGCGCGCCATGCTGAGCACCACTTACTTGATCTGCCAGTTGTCCATGGTCAGGCCCTGATCGGCGTACTTGGCCGCGATCTGCTCAACCGTGCCGTCCTCGTACAGCTTCTTCAGCGCCTCGGTCACCTTCTTGGCCGTGGCGGTGTCGCCCTTCTTGAAGCCGACGGCGTAGTTCTCCTCGGAGAGATACTCGTCGAGCATGAGATACGCATCGGGCTTTGCGGACATCTGATAGCGGGCAATGGACAGATCGCAGGCCACGGCATCCACGGCGCCCGACTCGAGCTGCATGAACGCGGTGTTGTACTCACCGATGGTCTCGAGCGAGGCGAACGTGGCAGCGAGGTCGGCGGCGTCGCCCTCGAGCACTTCCTCGGCGGCGGAGTCGATCTGCGTCACCACGGTCTTCCCGGCCAGGCCGGCGCGATCGGAGATCCCGCTGTCAGCGCGAACCACGATGACCTGAGCGTTCAGCATATACGGGTCGGAGAAGGTGTAGTCGCCCTCACGACCCTCCATGGTGAAGCCGTTCCAAATGCAGTTGATGGCCCCGGAATCCATCAGGGCGTCCTTGGCCTCCCAGTCGATCGCCTCCAGCTGGACCTCCCAGTCGAGCTCGTCGGCGACCGCACGGGCGAGGTCGAGGTCGAAGCCGGTGTACTCGCCGTCGTCACCCACATAGCCGTAGGGCGGATACGCCTGGTCGAAACCGACGATCAGCTTGGATGTCGCTGCGGCGGAGGTGTCCTCCGCCGTCTTAGGGGCGGACCCGGCATCGGTCGCCTTGGGAGTTGCGCCGCATCCCGCGAGCAGCGCCAGCGCCATAACGGCGGACGCCGCGCCGGCTACCAGCGACCGCCGCGTCATGCCGCATTTTCGCGGGGTCCCGGACCCGACGGAGCCCGTCTCGGGCATAGCGCCGGAGATGCTCGCGAGGTTGCCCTGCATGTTCTGCTCGTTCTTCTTCATGATCTGTTCCCTTCATTTCACTTTACTTAACTAAAGTGCCATTGTCGGCGATTGGAAGGATAACACTTTAGTTTGATGGAGTGCAACCGATCACCATGAGATTTCCCGGATGTTTCGACATGCGGCGACAGGGCACTTCAAAGCGGTGCTCCCCCGATCGCCCAAATCGGAGATATATGGTTTGGGCGAACCCGCCAAGCCGTGCGCTCGCAGCTCGGGTACCATAGCGAGCAGAACACCCCGAGCGAAGGACCCCGCCATGCCCAAGAAAGCCACCGCCAAGCGCCTCGACGCCGGGGCCCCGTGCCCCATCATGCACAGCTGCGGTGGTTGCGCATGGCTCGGCCTGCCCTACCGCAAGCAACTTGCGCGCAAGCATACGGCCATGCGTGAGCTCTTCGAACCGCTTATCGCGCAATTCGACTGGGATGCGCAGATCGAGCCGGTGCTCGGTATGGGATCTTCGCGCGAAAGCGGGCCCGTGACCGTAGCCGACGCCCCGCTCGCCGCACCGCGGGCGTTCCGCCACAAGGCAGCCACCCCCTTTGCACCCGCCGCGGACGGCTCGGTGCGCGGAGGGTTTTTCGCCCGCGGTACGCACAATATCGTCGACTGTCCCGCATGCGCCGTCGAGGCGCCCGGGGCACGCGAACTGCTCAACGACGTCGCACATCTGGCCACCGAACTCGGCATCCCCGCATATGACGAAGACCGCCGCTGCGGTCAGCTCCGCTACGCTGTACTCCGCTGCGGCTGGCGCACGGACGAATCGATGCTCACGCTCGTCACGCGCAGCCTCGAGGTCGACCGCCTCGACGAACTTGCGTGCCGCCTGATCGAATCCCATCCCGAACTCGTGACCGTGGCGCAAAACGTCAATCCCCGCGTCACCAACGCCATCCTCGGCGGTCAGACACGTATCCTTGCGGGCCGCGAGCGCATGACCGATCGTCTCCTCGACTGCACGTTCGAAATCTCACCCGTCTCGTTTTACCAGGTCAACCCTCAGCAGACCGAGGTGCTCTACCAGCTCGCAATCGACGGCATGGGCCTCACCGGCCCCGATGCCGTCCTCGACACCTATTGCGGCAGCGGCACCATCGGCCTTGCTGCAGCGGCGGCGGCGCGCAAGCAGGGGTTCGACATCGCCCTGACCGGCGTCGAGCGCAATTCCGAGGGCGTACGGGACGCCGTGCGCAATGCCGAGCTCAACAACCTGGGTGCGACCTCGTCTTTCATCGCTCGGGACGCCACGGAATACATGCTCGAGGCAGCTCATCGAGGCGACCATGTCGACGTGTTGGTGATGGACCCGCCGCGCGCCGGATCGACGCCCGAGTTCCTCGACGCGGCATCCTCACTCGCACCGCGACGCATCGTCTACATCAGCTGCAACCCCCACACGCAGGTGCGCGATCTCGAGCATCTCGGACGCGCCGGCTACCGCCTTGAGCGCCTGACGCCCGTGGACCTGTTCCCCCACACCGAGCACGTCGAAACCGTCGCCATCCTCACACGCCCCTGATGCCTCAATTGGGGACAGGTACAAATTGAGACATTTCTGGGCGGTGTGGCCGGAATAGCCCGAAATCGCCCGAGGTACCAGCCCCTCTCGCAATGTCTCAATTTG
>OGRS01001868.1_pt1 | contig 10797 bp, 10 predicted proteins | sample 1553561 | NCBI WGS metagenome assembly OGRS01 (sample SAMEA2580103, study PRJEB22360) | human gut metagenome | biome: human gut; feature: human-associated habitat; material: faeces | place: Denmark | collected 2008/2010
CTTATCTTGCCGTCATTTATGCAGCATGCTGGTGCTATCCCATTTATATTTTTGGTTTCCAGTTTAAAAGCAGCGTGAATTATCACTTAAAGAACAGAGATGCTTCCGAATCCGCACCATGTACAATTACACTGATGGAAAGCGGCATCCTTGCTGAAATCCCGGAATTTGAACTGACCTATAATTATAGCTGGGACGATTTTACAACCATTTATTATATGTTTTTTGAAAAAGGGAAAATGACCGTCATGCTGCGTCAGGCAGATATGCCTGAACAGGAACGTCATGCCGCCGCAGATTTTATTAAAAAGAATGTCAATCAAAATATCTGCCGCGTATTATTTTAATGATATCAGGGTCACAAAGTCTTTTAATTTAAAAATAAAACCGCAGGAACATTTTGTATCTGCACCTGTCTTATGACTTGTGCTTACCGGAAGTTCCTGCGGTTTTTATTTACGTTGCTTTTTTACATCGTTTATCGTGCGAGCCAGCCACCGTCTACCGCTACAGTGTAGCCATTTACATAATCCGATGCTTTGGAAGCCAGCCATACAACTGCGCCCTGCATATCTTCCGGTGTTCCCCAGCGGCCTGCCGGAATTCTTGAAAGAATCTCATCACTTCTGTCATCATCACTGCGAAGCTGTGCGGTATTGTTCGTTGCCATATAACCCGGCGCAATCGCATTGACATTAATGTTGTATTTTGCCCATTCATTGGCAAGCGCCTTTGTCAGCCCCATAATGGCACTCTTGCTTGCCGTATAGGAAGGCACGCGGATTCCGCCCTGATAGGAAAGCATGGAAGCCACATTGATAATCTTGCCGCCGTCCTGCTGCTTGATATACTGCTTTGCAAATGCCTGGCTTAAGAAAAAGACGACCTTTTCATTAATATCAATGACCGTATCCCAGTCTGCTTCTGTCACATCGACAGCATCACAGCGCTTAATAATTCCTGCATTATTTACCAGAATATCTACTCTGCCGTATGCGTCCAATGCACCGGAAAGTACGGTATCTACTGCTGCGGTTGTTGACAAATCTGCCAATACCTCTGTAAAGCTTCCGCCAAATGCTTCAATCTTTTCTTTCGTTTCCGCACAGGAACGTCTTCCGACACCGACAACCTTTGCACCTGCCTCGGCAAGTGCGACTGCCATTCCCTGTCCCAGTCCGGTATTGGCACCGGTCACAACTGCAACTTTTCCATCCAGTTTAAACAAATCAAGAATCATTCACATTCCTCCTAGTTAAATCCAATCCACTTATTCATTACTTTGTAACCTGTCTTTGAAATCCATCTGCCGGATTTCCCCGGAAGATTGACTGAAAAACCAAGCATACTATAACGAAGCATTTTATAAACTTCCTTATCCTTTGCCTTGACGTAATTCCACAATTCCTGCTTTTTGGCAAGGTTTTCAGGCGTGCCTGAAAGAATCAGAAAGATCGATGATACTTCCATCATAATACGCAGATAATTGCGCATATACATACGGCATTTCCGATTGCTGATTTTCTGCTCTGTATAAAAATCTACCATTCTGCGTGTGACGCGCAGCTGCTGGTCAATTCTTGAAATCATGACCGTCTCATTGACAGACTGGTCATCCCTGCCGATAAAATAGCGGTAAAAATTCGTATTGATATAATACATTTTCTTAACATACGGCAGCGGTTCAAATACAAAAATGTTATCCACATAAAATATATGTTTTGGCAGCTGCAATCCACATTTTTTCAGCAATTCCGTCTTATAAATAACCGTATGCATTAAAATGTACTGGTCCATCTTAAAATGTCCGATATCATTCCATGTAAAAAGAGTTTCTTCCGGAAATACATTGTCATAATGGATGACTTTCTTACGCTTTGCACCCACTTTTTCATAGACGTAATTTGCAATGACCATATCCGGTTCTTCTGCCTCGTCAAATTTTTTGAGCGTTGCCAGTACTCTGCGGTAGCTTTTTAAGTCCACCCAGTCATCACTGTCAACCACTTTAAAATATTTACCCGTTGCATGTGCCAGTCCTGTATTAACTGCCTGTCCATGTCCACCGTTCTCCTGATGAACCGCCTTAACAATCGTCGGATATTTTGCTGCATATTCATCTGCAATTTTTGCCGTTTCATCTTTGGTAGAACCATCATCTACAATGATAACTTCTACGTCCTCACCGCCTGCCAGAACAGACTGAATACATTTTTCCATATATGCCGCCGAATTGTAGCATGGAATAGCAAATGATAATAATTTCATAACTTTATACGGATTTCCGTTTCCTCCTTCTATAAATCCTATCCCTCTAAGCTTCTGACCTGTACAGCATATCGTCCTTTTCTTATCTGCGGCCGCACAAAATCTTAGCTTTTTCTTTTGATATTCTTATATATTCCTACATTCTGTCCGGGCATTCAATTGCCAGCAGTTCTATACACTGCTCTAATACGGCTTTTGTCAGACAAATTAACGCAATATAGCCCTTCTGCTTTGCTTCGTCTGTTTCTGCAAGAATCTTGGTATCGTGATAGAATCCGTTAAATGCGTTAGATACTTCATAAATAAACTGGCACAGCTTATGCGGCGCTTTTTCTGTATAGACTGCCGCCATAATTTCCGAAAACTTTGCCAGAGAAAGCATCAATGCCTTTTCCGTTGCGGAGTCCGCCGGATTCATGCTGAGATTTTCCAGTGTCTTTCCGCTATCGGTATATTTGTTTAAAATAGATTTAATTCTTACAATTGTATATAAAATATATGGACCTGTATTTCCTTCAAATGATGCAAAACGTTCAATATCAAATACATAGTCTTTGGATGCCTGATTGGATAAATCCCCGTACTTTAAGGCTGCAAGTCCAACAATCTTTGCCGTTGCTCTTGCTTCTTCTTCATCCATTGTACGGTTTTCCATCATCTTTTTATAGACTGCTTCATTGATATCGGCAATCAGATGTTCCAGACGCATCACGCCGCCTGAACGTGTCTTAAACGGCTTTCCGTCTTTTCCGTTCATTGTTCCGAAACCTAAAAATGTCATTTCTGTCTGTGGATTTACAATACCTGCTTTCTTTGCCACACGGAATACCTGTGTAAAATGCAGTTCCTGTCTTTTATCAGCCAGATAAATATAAGCATCCGGCTGATACAGCTTTTCTCTTTCCACCAGCGTTGCCAAATCGGAAGTTGCATACAGTGCGGCACCGTCTGATTTTCTGACAATACATGGCGGCAGTTCTTTGGTATCGCCTTCTTCCTGAATATCCACAACCATAGCACCCTGACTTTCGTAAGCCAGTCCCTTGTCAATCATCTCCTGTACCATAGACGGAATATACGGCTGTGCATCGCTTTCCCCTTTCCACAAATCAAAGGACACATTCAGATTATCATAGTTTTTCTTTAAATCCGCTTTGGAAACTGCCATAATATGTTTCCAGATTGCCGTACATGCCTTATCCCCGCTCTGCAGCTTTAAGGTTGCATTATGCGCTCTTTCCATAAATGCTGCATCTTCTTTGGATTTTGCACTGGCTGCCGGATAGATTTCCTCCAGCTCGGAAATGGTAAACGGTGCTTCTGCCGGATATTCACCTGTAAACTGCTCGTCAAAATACGGAAGTTCCGGCTTTCTGTCGCGCAGTTCTTCAATAATTAATCCCATCTGAAGACCCCAGTCGCCAAGATGTACATCACCGATTACTTTATTGCCCGCAAAACGCTGGATTCTCTTTACACTCTCACCGATTACCGCAGAGCGCAGATGTCCTACGTGAAGCGGTTTTGCCGCATTGGCTCCGCCGTAATCCACGATGACCGTCTTTGGCTTTTCAGGATTTTCATAACCAAACTGCTTTGCCTGTGTCATTTCATTGACATAGTCTGCAACTGCCTGTCCGCTTAAAATAATATTGATAAATCCCGGTTTAACGCTTTCGATACGGTCAAACAGCGGATTTTTGTCCAATTTTGCAACAACTTCATCTGCAATCATAAAAGGTGCTTTTTTGTATTCCTTTGCCGCTGCCATCGCACCGTTGCACTGATATTCGCACAAATCCGGGCGGTTTGATAAAGAAACTTTTGCATACTTTCTATCATAACCACATTCGGCAAATGCATTCTGTAACTGTTCCGTAATCTTTTCAACAATTGTATTCATGACTCTCTCCAATTCTTTTTACTATATAAAAGGGCTGCTTCATTAAGAATCTATGTTCATTAACGAAACAGCACCTCATCATACACTAATATCGGACTTCTTCCAAAAACAGTCCATAACTTTCTGCCGGCAGTGACATCTGAACATCTTTTCCATCCAGAATGTCCCGTACATTTTCCGGCTTTTTTAGACCGGTTCCAACATCCAGCAGAATTCCTATCATCAGCCTTGCCATATTATGCAAAAAATCATTTGCCGTAATACGCAGCTGCGCAATACCGCTTTCATCACAGCTGATAGTAATATTCTTAATTTCCCGTTCGGTAGACTTGCTCTTTCTTGCTGTGGTGAAAGCCTTAAAGTCATGCTTTCCAAGAAAATAAGCGGCTGCTTTATTCATTGCTTCATAATCGAGCGGATGAAATGTGTGGTAACTATACTTTCTTTCAAACACACTGGCAATAGACTTCGTATCAATCCGATACAGATACGTTGTTTCCTTTGCAAGCAGCTGACTGTGAAAACGTTCATCAACTGCTTCCACTTTCAACACGGCAATGTCACGCGGCAGATATCTGTTCAGATAATTCCTTAATTCCATGCAGTTCTGTCTGGAATTCAGCTTGAAATTAGCCACCTGTCCATAAGCGTGAACGCCCTTTTCTGTTCTGCACCCGCAGAACAGTTCTGCTTCCTCACCTGTCATCTTTTTTAAAATCTCTTTAATTTTAAATTCCACAGTATTTTCCGAAGCATCTTTGCCAAGACGCTGCCATCCGTCAAAACGTCCGCCGTCATACTGTATCAAAATTCTGTAATTATACATACTGCCTCATTCTGCCGCTTATACGGCTTTATTATTCTCCCATAACCTTTTCGAGTACAGATACGATTGCACTGCTCTCAAACGGCTTTTGGATAAATCAGCCGCACCTCTCTTTAATGCTTCTTCAATATTGGTCTTCTGTCCGGCTGCGGTAACCATTACAATCTTAGCTGCCGGATTAATCTTTAAAATCTCACTGACTGCATCAATCCCATCCAGCTTTGGCATGGTAATATCCATTGTAACAATATCCGGTTTAAATTCCTCATATTTTTTCATGCCATCTTCGCCGTCAACTGCTTCTGCTACAACTTCGTATCCCGCCTCTGTAAGCATATTTCTTAAAAAACGTCTTGATGTTCTTGAGTCATCTACTATTAATACTGTAACCATACTATTTCTCCATTCCTCCGCTTTTGCGGTTTTTTCATTTCTTTACAAATAGGTTTCCTGGCTGGCAAGCTCCACATTCTCATTGATTGCCATAATCAAGTCAAATTGACTGCCTTCGTAACCGATGGTTACGACATAAAATCCTTTTTCACTTGTAATATGCACGTTATCATAAAATACCGGTGGATATAATACCACATCTATATCATCATCGCAAAGTCTTGTTGCAAATGCACCATTCGTACAATTAATCAGTTCGCAGACTGCATCGTATGCATCCATATCAAATTCCTGAAAATCTTCCATTGCAAAATCCGATGCAACCTTTAACAATACCTCATCGCTTCCGATAATCCCAAAGAAAATATCCATATCGCCATCCATCATCTGACTGCCGATAAAATCCCCTTCATACTCCTCTTTTATCGTAATCTTTTCCAGTGTCATTTCGTCACCAAGATAATGTTTCAGGCTTTTTAATACACACTTTAACTGTAAAATATACTCCTCCTGACGCATCTTTACAAATGTAGACACCATTGCATCAATATCCCCATCTTTTAATACCCGCAGTTCCCTGTCTGTCAGATTGTTGCCAACGTGGTTGCGGGCGATATACCCGCCAAACATCATATCCTTCATTGCTATACCTCTCTTAACCCATCCATCATTATACTGCTCGTACAATCCCCTATGAATATCAGCACAATTATTTATTACATTATACAACATATAAACTATATTAATCAAGCAGTTTCCCAATAAAATGATATCATACCATATTCGGGCAGCACTGGCATTCTCCGCTCTTTTTCTATTACTGTGCCTGTAATAATATTTTCCTTGAACATAACAACAGCCGCCCGGTCAACACGTTACCGGACGGCTGTCTTGTTATGATTATTTGTTTTTTACTTATCCTCTACACTGTAGTTTGGAGCTTCCTTTGTGATATGAATATCATGTGGATGACTCTCTCTTAATGCTGCAGATGACATCTTGATAAACTGTGCTGTTTCCTGTAATGTCGGAATATCCTGCGCGCCACAGTATCCCATACCGGAACGAAGACCACCCATTAACTGGAAGATGGTATCTTCTACAAGTCCCTTATATGCTACACGGCCTTCAACACCTTCCGGTACCAGCTTCTTAGCGCCGGTCTGGAAGTATCTGTCCTTACTGCCGTTTTCCATGGCAGCGATAGAACCCATGCCTCTGTATACTTTATATTTTCTTCCCTGGAATAATTCAAATGTTCCTGGGCTTTCGTCACAGCCTGCAAGCAGACTTCCGAGCATACATACGTTGCCGCCTGCTGCGATTGCTTTTACGATATCTCCGGAGTACTTGATACCACCATCGGCGATAACCGGAATACCGTACTTCTTCGCTTCTTCGTAAGCACTCATAACTGCTGTTACCTGTGGTACACCGATACCTGCAACAACTCGTGTTGTACAGATAGAGCCTGGTCCGATACCAACCTTAACCGCATCTACGCCTGCTTCGCAAAGAGCCTTTGCAGCTGCACCTGTTGCAATGTTTCCGGCAATTACCTGAAGGTCCGGATATGCAGCCTTAATATTTTGTAATGTAGTGATAATGTTCTTTGAATGACCGTGTGCAGAATCGATTACGATACAGTCAACCTTTGCCTTTACAAGGGCTTCCACACGTTCCATAACGTTTGCCGTAATACCGACAGCGGCGCCGCAGAGCAGTCTTCCCTGTGCATCATGGGCAGATAACGGATATTTAATCTGCTTTTCGATATCCTTAATTGTAATCAGACCCTTTAACTTAAATTCGCTGTCTACAATCGGAAGTTTTTCTTTTCTTGCCTTGCCTAAAATCTTCTTTGCTTCGTCTAATGTAATGCCAACCGGTGCTGTAATCAGATTCTCGCTTGTCATACATTCCTTAATCGGTCTTTTATAATCTTCTTCAAACTTCAGATCTCTGTTGGTGATGATACCCACCAGCTTGCCATCATCATCTGTAATCGGCACACCTGAAATTCTGAATTTACCCATCAGATTATTTGCATCTTCGAGTGTATTGTCCGGATGCAGATAAAATGGGTCCGTAATAACGCCATTTTCCGAACGCTTTACCTTATCCACTTCTTCTGCCTGCTGTTCTACAGACATATTCTTATGAATAATACCAATACCGCCCTGTCTTGCCATGGCAATTGCCATTCTGTGCTCTGTAACAGTATCCATTCCCGCGCTCATCAATGGAATGTTTAACTTAATGTTCTTTGTCAACTGTGTTGACAGATTAATCATATTCGGCGTTACTTCTGAATACTGTGGAACTAATAACACGTCATCAAATGTAATGCCTTCGCCAATGATTGTACCCATTTCTACTGTATCCTCTCTTTCTTTCATTTTAATGTGTTTTGTGTATTATTTGACAATATAACAAAATACGCTGATAATGTCAAACACTTTTTTCTGTACATTCACTTTTTTATTCATCCATGCGGTCTGCGGCTTTCGGTACACCCGCCCGAAGTGCCTCAAGCATCTTTTCATCCGGTTCTAAGATGATGCGCACCATTTCATTGCTTGCATCCATTGTATATAAAACAACCGTCTTTTCTGGTGCTGTATTGGAAGTGTATTCTGCGGTCCGCAGTTTTTTGTGTTCCATTCCAAGCGCTGCCTGGCAGGTCGGTTTCGCAAGCATGGATGCTTTTGCAATATTGTATACCCCGCAGCGTTTTCTCATGGACTGTGACATAATTTTATCAATTGTGAGCTCACCGTCCACTAATGAATATTCATACTCTGCATTGTAATATTTAAACAATATCACCGTAAATACCACAAATATCGCTGTGAGCAGAATTCCCAGTGCATAAGTTGACGGAATCGTTGTGACTGCAAGAATACATGCAAGAATCATAACGGTCTTAAATACTGCCGCCTGCTTTGGGGCTTTCGTTTTTAAAATCTGTTCTGTTGTAATATTATACATAAATTCTCCATTCTGCCGGAGTTTAAACCAGCCTGTCTGTTACTATCATAATCCTTTTTGTACTAAAAAGCAATAAAAACCGGCAGATTTGACAAAATCTGTCACCTCTGCCGGTTTCAATCTGCTGCCCGTTTTACCGTCCAGCCAAAAAATATTTATTTTTATGCATTTTAACAGCAGGAATTACATCATTCCCATGCCGCCCGCACCGCCTGCCGGCATTGCCGGAACATCTTCTTTGATTGTTGCAACAACGGATTCTGTTGTAAGCAGTGTAGATGCAACACTTGTAGCATTCTGTAATGCGCTTCTTGTAACCTTTGCAGGGTCTAAGATACCGGCATCAATCATGTTGACATATTCGCCGTTTAATGCATCGAAACCTGTTCCTACTTCAGATTCTCTTACCTTATTAATAATAACAGAACCTTCCAGACCTGCATTTGCTGAAATGTGGTATAACGGAGCTTCGAGTGCCTTTAAGATAATCTCTGCGCCTGTCTTTTCATCACCTATCAGTGTTTCTGTCAGTTTCTTCACTTCCTTAGAAGCATGAATATAAGCAGAACCACCGCCAGAAATAACACCCTCTTCTACGGCTGCTCTTGTTGCATTTAAAGCATCTTCCATACGAAGCTTTGCTTCTTTCATTTCTGTTTCTGTTGCAGCACCAACTCTGATAACAGCTACGCCGCCCCCTGCCAGCTTTGCAAGTCTTTCCTGTAACTTTTCTCTGTCGAAATCAGATGTTGTTTCGTCAATCTGTGCACGAATCTGTGCAACTCTTGCTTCGATTGCAGACTTTTCACCTTCACCGTCAACAATAACAGTATTTTCCTTCTGAACCTTAACAGACTTTGCACGGCCGAGCATATCCATTGTAGCATCCTTTAATTCAAGTCCTAATTCTTCTGAAATACCCTGACCGCCTGTAAGGATTGCAATATCCTTTAACATTTCTTTTCTTCTGTCGCCGTAGCCCGGAGCCTTGACAGCAACAACATTGAATGTACCTCTTAACTTGTTGACGATTAATGTTGTAAGTGCTTCACCTTCAACATCTTCAGCGATAATTAACAGCTTTGCACCGCTTTGTACAATCTGCTCTAAGAGCGGAAGGATTTCCTGAATGTTAGAAATCTTCTTGTCTGTGATTAAAATGTATGGATTATCAAGAACTGCTTCCATCTTATCCATATCTGTTGCCATATAAGCTGAAATATATCCTCTGTCAAACTGCATACCTTCTACAAGGTCAAGTTCTGTCTTCATGGTCTTAGATTCTTCGATTGTGATAACACCGTCGTTAGAAACCTTTTCCATTGCATCTGCTACCATCTGTCCGACTTCTGCATCACCTGCTGAAATAGAAGCAACCTTTGCAATCTGATCCTTGCCTGTTACCTTTTCGCTCATCTTTGCAATCGCTTCTACAGCACACTCCGTTGCCTTCTTCATGCCTCGTCTTAACACGATTGGATTAGCGCCTGCTGCAAGATTCTTCATACCTGCATTTACCATTGCCTGTGCAAGAACGGTTGCTGTTGTTGTACCATCACCTGCTACATCATTTGTCTTTGTAGCAACTTCCTTTACAAGCTGTGCGCCCATGTTTTCAAATTTGTCTTCCAGTTCGATGTCCTTTGCAATTGTAACACCGTCGTTTGTGATTAACGGAGCACCGTAAGACTTATCCAGAACAACATTTCTTCCTTTCGGTCCTAATGTTACACGTACTGTATTTGCTAACTTATTTACACCTTCTTCAAGAGCTTTTCTTGCATCAATGCCATATTTAATTTCCTTTGCCATGATATTTGACCTCCGATTTCTATTTTATACTGTATCAAAACTGCTTTTACCAGATTTTTCTATTCCATAATTGCAAGGATATCAGACTGTTTTACGATGATATATTCCTCGCCGTCTAATTCCACTTCTGTTCCTGAATATTTAGAATAAATAACTTTATCGCCTGTCTTAACCTGCATTGTTACTTCCTTGCCGTCTACAACTCCACCAGGACCAACTGCAATAACTTCTGCCTGCTGTGGTTTTTCCTTTGACTGACCCGGTAATACAATGCCTGATTTTGTCGTTTCTTCTGCCTTTAACGCTTTAATGACAACTCTGTCTCCCAATGGTACTAACTTCATATTATCCTCCATTCCGCCGCCGGTAAGGCTGCCTTTGCGCCGCCCCGAACTTGTATACGACAGCTGCTATTATTTTCCTTGTTAGCACTCATTTAATTTGAGTGCTAATTTCAATATCATTAAAATATCACTCTGCCTTTTGTTTGTCAACAGATAATTGGAAATATCTTTTGTTTTTAATAATTAGATTATACTTTTTTAATTTTTTGATTTTGCGTGCCGATACGCACTGTTTTTCCGTAAAAAAACAGATACTGCTG
>OGRS01001871.1_pt1 | contig 10778 bp, 9 predicted proteins | sample 1553561 | NCBI WGS metagenome assembly OGRS01 (sample SAMEA2580103, study PRJEB22360) | human gut metagenome | biome: human gut; feature: human-associated habitat; material: faeces | place: Denmark | collected 2008/2010
CTTAATAAAGGTCCGAACCTGACTAATATGATAGTAATTATCAAAACCCTGAAAGAACGATGCCGCACTATCAAGTGAAAGAACATATATTACAAAACATACTGCCGATGAAAAAATAACATACGTCATCAATATGCGGAAATCAGTGGATCGAAAAAAACAAATGAGACGCTCGGTCAGTTTCCGACCTCCCACCCTGGCGACAAACCGATTGAAGAAGTAAGACAAAATCGAGCAGATAACAAGCGGCGCGATAATAACCAAGCCACTGACATCTAAACCAAATCCCGCAAATACTAACGCGGAAAGAAATAGAACGAACATTGAAAGCGCGGGCGCAATACAAATGCTAGTAATCGCGTCAAATCTAAACACCCTGGCAATAAAACTACCAGGCAAGTAAAGTACGCAGGTAATGAGGATAATAATAAAAGCAAAGGAGCCCCACACGGCTATTCCCCTCTCTCTTCGACCAAGTTGTTAATTGTCAACAGCATTCAAAGCCATCTCTTGAACCAACGCATCGAACTTATCTCGAAGCTGTACATACCTAATTGTCGAAGAGAAATCCCTGACAACGAGAACAGCAATTACATACACGAAAATAAAATTCGATGCGGCCTGAAAACCAAGCAGAGCCGCCAAGTAGGCAGCAATTTGGGGAAAGGCCGCCAGCACCACAAAACTCAAAGAGAATAACAGCCAAAAAAAAGCGTCCATGGCCTTCATCTGCGACTTCTTGATCTTCCTCACCATGAACAGGAGGACGATCAGGGCGCTTGCAACCAGAACGATGCGAAGGGAAATAGCCATTCTAACCCCTAAACCACTGAGCGAATAAGATGGAGGTGCATGCACGCACCATATAAGAAACCGACTTTGACAGGCTCAAATAACTCTCCCCTGCCTCTCGTTCCCTCATACGAACCGACACCTCAGAAACCGAGGCGCCCTTACGTATCAAATATGCAATTGACTCAGGCTCGGGATTAAGCGACGAATCAACAGCAAACTTTTCAATCATCCTGCGGTTGAACATGCGAAGGCCACTCGTTGGATCGGTGAGATTCTTGCCCGTGGTAATCCGAGTCATCAAAGAAATGAGTCGCGATCCAATCATGCGGGGAGAAAGGTCCTTCTTCTCGTCGATAAAGCGAGAACCGATAACTATGTCCCGGGCGTTCTCGTCCATTTCACGCAGCATCGGCTTCAGATACTCCGGCCGATGTTGCCCGTCCGCATCAAACTGAACTGCCACATCGTATCCCTTGCGGAGGGCATATTTCATTCCCGTCTGGAATCCGACAGTCAAACCGCAATTGACCGGCATAGTTACTACGGAATAGCCGTTTTTAGCGCAAATCTCTCCCGTTCTATCAGTAGAGCCGTCGTTGATGACAACAAAGTCAACCGAGGGCGCGACCCGCCTCAGTTCATCAACCGTGCGCTCAAGGCTCTCTTCCTCGTTAAACGCAGGAATAATCGCTAAAACACGCATGTAAACACATCCATCACTAGCAAATTGCATCTGTCCAATCATATCAAATAGAACCTCAAGGTTTTCTCATGCGTTAGTCATGCGGAACATCACCGCAACCGACTCTTGAATGGCATGAGCGATTTGCAACAAATGTGCTCTGGTAAACTAAATGCAAAACAAGAGGAAGTGACCGCATGAAAGTATCTGTCATCGTTCCGATGTACAACGTCGAGCAGTATCTCGGACGCTGCCTGGATAGCCTGCTCGATCAAACATACAAGGACTACGAAATCATCTGCGTTAACGATTGCAGCCCCGACAACAGTGCTGAAATTGCCCAACAATATGCCATGAGGCATCCTGATGAGATTCTCTATCTTGAAAATGAGAACAACCTTGGGCTTGGACTGACCCGAGAGCACGCTTTGAGGCACGCATCTGGAGACTACATCCTCTTCGTTGACAGCGATGATTATGTGAAAAACGACTACATAGAGCGCTACATCTCTGCACTTGACGGTGATTCTGCCGACATCGTTGTGGGTGGCTATATCCGCGATGTCTCCGGAAAGCTAACCGAGCACAAAATGAGCGATTCCATATGGAGCTCCACGACGTATGCCATCGCCTGTGCCAAGCTTTTCAAGCGCTCATTCATCCAGGAGAACAATCTCGGCTTCACAAATGTCAAATGCGGCGAGGATATTTACTTCAGCCTGTCCGCCTTCTATCACCAGGCGCGCGTCACCGTAATCGACTACGCCGGTTATTACTACTATTTCAATGTCAACTCTATTACCGGCTCGATGAATCCCGATAAGAATCACGAGCGGATCATGATCGAGCTGTTCCACACCTTCGTGGACAACCACGATCTGTCGACAATTTCTGCCGAGCGACGTTACGTGATCGAATACACGTACCTTGCCAACATGATCAATGCGCTTGTCGTCTTCAACAGGGGCTGCGGTATCAAAAGGATGAGGGAAAAGTACGACCTGGTCTTCCGAGACGCAAAATCACTCTTTCCGAACTATCTCAGCAATCCGCACATCGGAATCTTTAAGCCCAAAGGACAGACCTTAAAGATTAGGCTTGGCGTCGGCGTCACGCTCGGGTTGCAAAGGCTCCACCTTGACAAGCCTCTCTTCTATCTCATCTCTTTGTTGTAGGTGCCTCAATGAATCGAAATGAACGCATCTTGATTTTTTCAGCATACTACCCACCGCACCTTGGCGGTGTGGAGTTGTATACGCTTCATCTTTCCGAGGCCCTACGAGAAATGGGCTTTAAAACAACCGTGGTCACATCCGGTTTCGCTAACGAGGACCAAGACCTGGATGAAAGCACCAACGTCATACGCGTCCCGTCAGTGTCGATAGTAAACAACCGCTTTCCAATCATCCTTCCAGGAAGGAAGTTGAAAGCGGTTTATAATTCGCTCCTTCGCTCGAACGCCAGTCATATTGTCATCAATACGCGTTATTATCCCCTCACGCTGATGGGCCTGGCGCTGGCGAAGAAGTTAGGCATTAGACCCCTCATTGTTGACCACAGCTCAGGCCCGATCTCTTCAGACGCGTCGATGCTCGGAACCCTTCTAAGACTCTATGAAAACATTTCGAACTTCCTGATTCGACGCCACTCTCCCTGTATGTGCTCCGTTTCAGCACGCGGAGCCGCTTGGTCGAGCAGCATCGGGTTCAACACGCGGGGTGTAATTCATAACTCAATCAACGCAGACGAATTCAGAGAGGCCGCCTCTCCGCGCGACTGGAGACGGGAGCTGGGTTGCACAAGCAAAACTCTTCTTGTGACGTTCGCGGGAAGGTTGATCAAAGAGAAGGGCGTCCTTGAGGCAATCGAGGCGACGGAAGCCCTGAAGCAACGTGGGCTCGATATCAAGCTGGCAATAGCCGGTGGCGGTCAGCTCGCAAGTCAAATATCCGATATGCAAGGCTTGTCCGTTCAATATGTCGGGCCACTCAATAGGGCCGACTTGTCTGCCTTGCTCCGCGACTCGAACTGCTTTTGCCTTCCAACGACATATCCTGAAGGCCTTCCAACTATCCTCCTCGAAGCTGCGGCCCAAGAAAATGCGATCGTTGTTTCAGATTGCGCTGGTGCCCGCGAGGTGATACCGAACGAGAGCTTTGGCATCGTACTCGATGACACCGGCTCCGAATCGGTGATGGAGGCTCTATTGCGCATCTATGACGATCCGACCCTGTCAAAACAATTGGGCGCGGCGGTCCGTAACCACATCGACGATAATTTCACATGGGATGTTGCAGCCCAAAGTCTAATTGCTGTGTTATCGAAGCTCTAATAGATCTCTATCGCAGATGCTGGACTATAATCGCAGGCCCGATTACCCATAAAGATGAGGTGTTCATGACAGCAGAGTCAATCAAAGAAGACACTCTCAAGACGTTTAACACAGCGTTCTGGAACACATTTGCCAATGTCCTGTCCCTGATAATCGGCACCGTGATGGTTCCGATTATCACCCGTGTTCTAAATCCAGAAGAGCTGGGAATCGCCTCCACGTTCATAGCAAATAGAAACACCATTGTCATATTCGTCACGCTCTCCGCGTACTCCTATGTCAATCATGCGATGATCGACTTTGATGGCAACAGAAAGGGGTACCTCGCATCGATCTCCCTTTTCTGCACTGCCGCAGTTTCTGCTGCGTTCATTATTTGCCTTCCCTTTAGATCGCAAATAATGGCGTTATTGTCACTAGACGAGTTCCTATTCAACTGGATGTTCGTCAGCGTACTCTGCCTTGCTCTTTTTTACCTTGCCTATTACTACTGCGTCTTCAAAAACAAAAGCAGAATCATTTTTTGGATTACCTTGACGATTGGCCCGGTTTCACAAATTCTGTCAGTTGCCTTCGCGCTCACCTTCCACAGCCACGGAGAAATCGGACGCGTGATAGGGCTGGACGCCGTCTATATTGTCACCGCCCTATCGCTCGTGTTCTGGCTCGTGTTTTCGAAAAAGGAGCCGTGTCGCATTGAGGCACAGCACGTCTCAAAAACGCTCGCTTTTACCATTCCGCTTATTCCGCACCTACTTTCGCAAATGATTCTCACTCAATGCGATCTAATCATGATCACCGCTCTATCCGGGGCGGAAAATAGCGGTATTTACAGCATGGGCCACACCATTGGCAATCTTGCATTCACTGTAATGAGCCAAATCATGGCGGTCTGGTCGCCGTGGGTTTACCGGAGGCTGGCTGATCGATCATACGATTCAATCAAATCAAATTCCAAAATGGTTATCTTTCTTGGAGCCTATCTCTCGTGCGGGCTCATGACGATTGCACCTGAAGTCATTAGGTTATTCCTGCCATCATCCTATGCACCGACGGGTCAGATCACCCCTCCTCTTGTAATGTCCATGTTCATTCAGTTTGCGTATCTTTTCTTGTATGACATCGAATACTTTTACAAAAAGCCGCACCTGATCGCCCTGTCGTCGATTCTTACCGCCATCATTAATGTATGCCTTAATCTATACTTCATCCCTCGCATCGGATACCTATCGACGTGCTACATAACCCTTTTCAGTTATTTATGCCTCTTCGCATTCAACTTCTACTTTGCTGACAAATTGAATGCGCGCGGAATTTACAACATGCCAGTACTTATCGGAACGATGCTTGCGGGTTTTATCTTCATGATCATCTCGCAAGTGCTGTATGAGACTGCATTTGTCCGCTATCTGCTGATGGGGTCGATTACCATCATCCTCTTCCTCTCGCAAAGGACTCTACTAGCGAAAGCACTGAAACTAATGAAGCCATCGAAGTAGTCATCAATCGAATTGTCATTCCTACCGGCTATATGGAATCGTGATTATCCGCACTGGATCATGTCGGAAATGTTGGTGTAAGTGAGGTCGATAAAGAGACTGTCGCCGCCCAGAATTCAGATCAGCCACGATATTGGATTCGGGTGGCGGGGCACCCCGGAAAACGAGCTACACCAACTTTTCCGATACTACCGTCAGCTTCTCTCAAGTCCGATTGCGAAGTCCTTAATATGTTCAAGCAGGTTAGAGATAACCAGCGCCATACCGGCCCGACCGGACAGGATAAGCGACGCAAGCAATCTAATATCTAATCTCAAATTAGGCATGCCCAAATCAGGTTTATTGGGAAATACTGCGTTTAAAGAGGCGGAAATCTCTCCGAAGCGATCGACCTTCCCTTGAAGTTGTATCTCAGTGCGCGTTAAAACGTTGAGCAGGTACACATACTGTGAAACAACTCCTGCAACAGCATGTCGAAAACACTTATCGCTGCATTCGAGGGCCTTTTCTAGAATTACCCTGCTGACGCATTCGATATCGACGAGCTGCGAAGATTTATAACTTGCTGTTGATGCCGCGTTATTTGGCCTATAAAAATACAGCGCTTCATCTGTATAGAACACCGATTTCGCCTTCTGAATGTAAAAGGCAGTGAGCAACATATCCTCGCCGTGCATGATCGACCGATAATCTTCATACGGAAGCGAAGTAACGAATAGCTCTCTTTTTACCGCCCGACTCCAAACGCTATTTATCACCCCATCGAAAAATCCATGCAGATATGACTCAAACTCGTCCCCAGAAAACATCCCAACTGGAATGGTCAAAGGCGCGTAAGGAGAAGCAAAACTACTCAACGTGCTAAACGCATACTGAACAATATCGGGATTATGCTCTTCAATAATCCCGGCAAGCAACTCAAGAGCATCAGACCGCAACGCATCATCTGAGTCCAGAAACAATACGTATTCGCCGTGAACGACTGAAAGGCCATCTCGCCTCGCTAAAATAAGACCCTCGTTGGCCTTGTGCAATACGCGAACATCATGAAAACTCGTCGTGAACACATCAGCGATCTCACCGGTCCCGTCTTTAGACCCATCATCGACTATGACAATTTCAAAGTCTTGAAACGTCTGAGCTTCGAGAGACTTAAGACATTCCCCCAAATATTTCTCGGCATTATAGGCGGGGATAATAATGGAAAACTTCATATGTATTCGGACTCCAAACACCGATGCCAGGCAGCGCAACGGGTCAATCGTACCATTTGCACATCATTGATCAGCTTCATCATGTTCATCAATAGTAAGCCCGTCCAATCAACTCATTCCAATCACATGCTGACAAAATGGTCCCCGCCAAAATCACAGCGCAACAAATAACGCCATTGCGACGCCCAAAAGTCCCAGCGGATGGCAGCACCTCCGCCGTACCGACATACGGTGACATGGCAAGCACGATTGTGAGTGGCCGACCGTGACACCGCTCTCGCGCAACTCGCGGCCCATGCGCACCGCATCGGCGACCCGAGAGGAATCCCTTGGATCGAGGTTCTTGCACTCGGACATGAAATGGTTAATCTTCCATCCCCGCTTGGGATCATCGAAGATAAAGGCCCCATCAATACCCAGATCACATGCAGCCTGCTGAGCCGCGACCTCCCCTTCTCGGTCAATATAAACTCGATACCAACACTGGGATTTCGGTAATCATATTCGCCATCATTTGTGCTGAAGTGGCAGAAAAACGGTAAGACCCTGCTTGAACTGGCAGACATCGTGAATCTCGTCCATGGTACACTCCAGGACGCTGACCGACCATTGCGCGGCATAGTACGCGTGCCATACATAGGGCTCAAAAGGATTCTCGGTGAAGCAATCATCCGAAGAGCAGCTGTATGTATTGGCCAGACGATTGCGGACGCAATAAATAGACGAGTGGTTGTTCTTGGAGGCGTATTCGTTATTGATCGCAATGGATATGCCGTTTTGCCCCCAAGATAAAAGAGATACGCCTTCTTGCAGCAAACGACGACCGTGATGTCCTCAACCCCCGCTTTGTGCAGTTGTTCGATCTGACGCTCGATAAGCACCTCGCCGCGCGCTCGTAGCAGACCCTTTGGCTTTTCATAGGAAATGGAGGCGATCGACTAGGCATCGCAGAAATGCGGAACAGCAAGCTCGGCAACGAAACAATCTCTTCTCGGAAGTTCAATCGCCCGTGAAATGAATTCGTTCAAATGCGATGAATTCAGAGAACCTCCGCTCCCCACTGCAGCGACGGGCCCTCGCCATTGCATCAGAATACAAACCGCAGTAGTCAGAAGTTTTACATAAAATCACTCGCGATGAACTACCAAGAATTGGCCTTCGCGTCCATAAAGTCTAGCAACAACACAGCCATCCATATGACACGTCCGGCGTCGTCGAGCAAGAATCCCAATGACAATCGGGCCGCAAAGAAAAACACCAATAAATAAGCCGTCCGCATGATGCTATGATTTGAATGAACCACATCGGCAAGCGCCTCCGAAAAACACGCCATTCCAACTTTCCCGCTACCATCGATACCTGGTTAGCACTCGCCTCGAAAGGGTTCAGCCTCTTTCGAGTTCGCACGCATCTTCTCTAACTGTAAGGCAGGAAAGGCATCCTATGGATACATCCAACAGCAATCCCCCACTGTCACCCGTTCGGCCAAGAGAAGAGAGCATCCACCATGTCACCCTGCCCGATCGCGATGGAATTCAAGTCGAAGTTATTCATTGCAGTACGGTGGAAGCTCTCATTCAAGAGGCAGGTCGTTTTAAATTCTGCAATGATGGGCCCGTCTATTTCAGAGGACAGCGAAAACTGTATGAACCAGGGGTTCCCAGTGCCTCAATCTACCGCGATTCCAGTACATGCAATACAGCAATTAAAGAACTTGATCGTTTGCTGTTTCACCTTGCGGGAGCAGATGCTCAGTCATGGTACGAGTTTGCCTATGGGCCAGATTTCATAGAACACAACATGGTGCCCAAAAACAAACCCTTTCATGATATTCCGTTTCACTCCCTAGAGGGATTGTTGCAACATTACGGACTGAAAACACGATGGCTGGACATCACCGACTCAATTCCACATGCCATCTTCTTTGCGCTTGCTCAATACGAAACCGTCAAAATGAAGACCGATAACATAGCATCCAACTATGATCCAAAGACAAAAGGAAGCTGCTGTTCAAGAATAATGAATAACGAACTCGTTTTCCTCAACCCCAGTCCCGACGAGGAAGATGTTTGTTACATCATGGCAATATCAGTTGGAGAGCCTCGCAAGCAGCAATCAGATCATAAGGGATTATGCAGCTGTAAAAATGGACTAGTCCTGGATGTTCGCGAGTCTATCCCTTCCTACTACCTCCGACCTCATATGCAACACGGCTTACTTTATATGCCCCATATTGAGCAACCAAATTGCAGCGGGGACGAGCACTCCAACATACGTTTTTTTGAAATACCCTCGAACGAGGCAATTCGATGGCTGGGTAACGGCACAATATTCTCCGCTGGTTCGATATATCCTCCAATCAGGAGAATCATCAACCGTCCCCCCACTCCAATAGCAACCACATCGATTGACAGAGGTCTGTCTGAAATTGAGCAAACACTCATAGAAATTGTCAGGGAGAACGCTCCAAACGTAACGCTAGACGACACGATCTATAAGCCACTTACACAGATCACGAACTACGTAACGAAACAATCCCTTGCTGACGATCAGGACTTTGAGAAAGAAAACAAGAGAGGCAAGTCAAGGATCGACTGGTGCCTGCCCCAGTCGATGAAGGCATGATCCCTCCGTTCTGCAATATCATCCAAGACGCTCCGCACTAGCACTCCCCCATGCAGAAACGGTGCCCCCACCTCCCCCATGCTAAAATGACCCTTTGTCCTGCCCTTCAACCAAGGAGCGTCGCTCGTGGCAGAAACCGCTACCGCCTCCGCTGACATTCAGCCGTTTGCAAAAACTGAACTCGATAAGAACCGCTTCATCTTGAAGCAGCTCGTCACTAAGGACTTCAAGCGCAAGTACCGCCGCAGCATCCTCGGTATCGCGTGGTCGGTCCTCAACCCCCTCATGATGATGATCGTCATGAGCGTGGTGTTCTCGTTCGTCTTCCGCGCCGACATCGAGAACTACCCGCTCTACCTCATCCTGGGCAACATCACGTTCTCCTTCATGTCTGAGTCCACCAGCCAGGCCCTCATGTCGTTCATCGACGCCGCCCCGCTGCTCAAGAAGGTCCGCGTCTCGCGCTTCGTCTTCCCAGTTCAGAAGGTTCTGTTCGCGCTCGTGAACTTCACCTTCTCTCTGGTCGCCGTCGCGCTCGTCATGCTGTGGTTCCGCGTTGTCCCCACCTGGCACATCATCTGGCTGCCCGTCTGCCTGTTCCTGCTCGTGCTCTTCTGCTCCGGCATCGGCCTGATCGTGGGCTCCCTCGCCGTCTTCTTCCGCGACGTCGTTCACCTGTGGAGCGTCATCCTCACCGCTTGGACGTACCTCACGCCCATCTTCTGGGTTCCCACGCAGCTCGCAGCAAACGGCGCCCCCACCTGGGTCATGTCCATCGTCGAACTCAATCCCATGTACGGTTTTGTCACTTTCATGCGCGACATCTTCCTGTGGAACCAAAACCCCTCGATGCTGACGCTTGGCCTGTGCGTCTTTTGGGCGGTCATCATGCTCGGCATCGGCATCCTCGTGTTCCGCAAGACCCAACATAAGTTCATCCTGTACATCTAAACCGCGCGCCGCATAAGGAGCGACTCCCACGCCAACCCGATCAGGTTGTCCACGAGCAGAATCGCACCCACAGCGCACCACCTCACGCACTCGCACTCCCCGTCCGAACTACCGAAGGATCTCATCCATGGGTAAGCCCGCATCCTCCGAATACGCCATCGAAGTCAACGACGTCACCATGATCTTCAACATGGCGTCCGAGCAGCTCAATAACCTCAAGGAGTACTTCATCAAGCTGATGAAGCACGAGCTGTTCTTCACCGAGTTCCGAGCACTCAAGAACATCTCCTTCAAGGTGAAACCCGGCGAGGTCGTCGGCCTGGTTGGCACCAACGGTTCGGGCAAGTCCACCATGCTCAAGATCATCGCCGGTGTGCTCGAAGCTAGCGAGGGCGAGTGCATCGTCCGCGGCAACATCGCGCCCTTGATCGAGCTTGGCGCAGGTTTTGACCTCGAGCTCACCGCACGCGAGAACATCTACCTCAACGGCGCTCTCCTCGGCTACACCGAGGAGTTCATCGACGCGCACTTCCAGGAGATTGTGGAGTTTGCCGAGCTGCCCGATTTCGTAGACATGCCCATGAAGAACTTCTCCTCCGGCATGGTCGCGCGCATCGCGTTTGCTATCGCCACCATCACCGAGCCCGACATCCTCATCGTGGACGAGACGCTCTCCGTTG
>OGRS01001874.1_pt1 | contig 10763 bp, 8 predicted proteins | sample 1553561 | NCBI WGS metagenome assembly OGRS01 (sample SAMEA2580103, study PRJEB22360) | human gut metagenome | biome: human gut; feature: human-associated habitat; material: faeces | place: Denmark | collected 2008/2010
CGAGGTTGGAAAGACCGATATTACTTTTGCCATGGGCGCAGATATCGTGACCCTGGACCCGGCAGGCCAGCAGGACACTACCACATCCGTGATCATCAAGCACGTATACAGCACGCTGCTTGATATCAGCGACGAGGGAGAGCTGGTTCCGGACCTGGCAGAGAGCTATGAGCTGGTGAATGATACAGACTTTGTGTTCAAGCTGAGAGAAGATGCCGTATGGTCCGATGGGACTCCGGTGACAGCCAACGACGTTAAATTTACCTTTGACCGTGCAAAGAATATGCCGAAGACAAAGAGCAATACTTCCAAGGTGAAAGAAGTAGTTGTGGACAACGAGCACCAGGTAACGATCAAATTAACAGAACCTTATGCTCCGTTCAAATCCATCGTTGCAAACTCCAACTTAAGTATCGTGCAGGAAGCGGCCGTGACAGCAGCCGGCGAGGCCTACGGCGATGCAGATAATGCGGTTGGTTCCGGTCCATTCACTGTAAAGGAATGGGTTCCCAACGATCATTATACACTGGAGAAAAACGCCAATTACTGGGGGGAGGAGCCAATTACCACATCCATTACCTGCCGTGTGATCCCCGAGGGCAGCGCCCGCGCCATTGCCCTGGAGACTGGTGAGGTTGATCTGGTATGGAACGTGGACCCTACCGACTGCTCCAACATCGAGGCAAATTCCGATGTGAAGCTTTTATCCCAGCCGTCCTCTTCCATCGAGTATCTGGGCATGAATGTGACAAAAGAGCACTTTAAGGATCAGAAAGTCCGTCAGGCCATCAACTACGCAATCGACAAGCAGGCATTAGTGGATACCATCGTAGAAGGCCGCGGAACCGTTGCCAACAGCTATATCAATAATACGATCCCTGGCTGGACTGACGAGGTAGAGGCTTATCCGTACGATCCGGCAAAGGCAAAAGAGCTCCTTACTGAGGCTGGATATCCCGACGGCTTCTCTTGCCAGCTCTGGGTAAACGGCGACGTCCGTACCCGTTCCGCACAGATGGTGCAGGCACAGCTGGCTGAGATCGGCATCACTGTAGATATCTCTACAATGGAATGGGGTGCATTCCTGGATGCATTAAATGCAGGCGAGCATGAAATGTTCATCCTTGGATGGTCCAACGGCACGTTCGATGCTGACGGAAGTACGTACCAGTTATTCCATTCCTCCAATCATGGAGCCACCGGAAACCGTGCGTTCATGACGGATGCTACTGTGGATGAACTGATTATGAAAGCGGCCCAGGAGAATGATGATGCACAGCGTATGGAATACTATAAAGAGCTTCAGATCTACCTTCACGATCTGTCTCCGTGGTGCCCATTCTACTATAAGAACGACAACGTAGGCGTTCGCGCAGACTTACAGGGCTTCAAGCTCCACAAGGGCGCAAGCCACTATCTGGGCAACTGCCATTACGCAAAGTAATCGCTGGTTCAAAATTTGAATAAAAACTGAGATGGGGAGCGGGTCCTGGACCTGCCCCCATTAAAAAAAACATAATTATCAGAAAAAAGCCGTTTAGCGGCGGAATGGAAGGTATAAATGAGCAGGTACATACTGAAACGTCTGGTAATGCTTATCCCGGTTCTCATAGGCGTTACCTTTATGGTTTACTTCATTTTAAGCCTGTCACCAGGCGATACCGCTGCGATCATCGCAGGAGAGGGCGCAGACGCCCAGACCATCGAAGCAGTCAGAAAAGACCTGGGCCTTGATAAGCCCGTGATCGTCCAGTACGGAAAATATATGTGGAACCTTCTCCATGGCGACATGGGCGTATCCTATTCCACAAAGCGTCCCGTATTTACGACCATCATGTCTTCTTTCCCCAATACAGCGAAGCTGGCCTTCTGGTCTATCCTGGTGGCTATAGCCATCGCTCTTCCCATCGGTATCATCAGCGCTACCAGGCAGTACAGCGCTGTGGATAACGTGGGAATGGTCGCAGCCCTTTTAGGTGTGGCGACGCCGAACTTCTGGCTGGGCTTAATGCTCATCATCGTGTTCTCGCTGAATCTGGGAATCCTTCCCTCGGGCGGTATGAGCGGATGGAAGAGCTATATCATCCCTGCCATTACCCTGGGAGCCGGCGACGCGGCCCTTATCTGCCGTATGACCCGTTCCTCCATGCTGGAGGTTATCCGTCAGGACTATATCCGTACAGCCAGGGCAAAAGGTGTTCCGGAAAAGACTGTGATCCGGAAGCATGCCTTAAAGAACGCCCTGATCCCCGTTGTTACCGTTATCGGCCTTCAGTTTGGTTCTCTTTTAGGCGGCGCAACGCTGACAGAGACGGTATTCGCATGGCCGGGAGTTGGCCGTCTGGTGGTAGACTCCATTAAGAGTAAGGACGCCCCCATGGTTCTTGGATGTATCGTCATGCTGACGATCACGTTCAGCGTTATCAACCTGATCGTGGACCTGCTCTATGCGTATATCGATCCGAGGATCAAAGCACAGTATAAGAAGAAATAAGGAGGCAGCGTATGGCAACGACGAACAACAGCGCCGCACAGGCTGGCACGGCCACCAAGAAGCGTGGTCAGTTTAAAGAGACGTGGCGGCGTTTAAAAAAGAACAGAATGGCCATGATCGGACTTACAGTAGTGGTCTTCCTGGTCCTGATCTCGATTTTTGCAGACGTGCTGTTTGACTATGATACAGTTGTTATCAAGCAGAATACCCAGATCCGTCTCCAGGGCCCCAGCGCAGAGCACTGGCTGGGAACCGACGAATTCGGACGTGATATCCTGGCCCGTCTGGTACACGGCTCAAGAGTATCCTTAAGCGTAGGCGTTGTGGCAGTGTCCATTTCCCTGGTCCTGGGCGGAAGCCTTGGCGCAGCGGCCGGTTTCTACGGCGGGACCATCGACAACGTGATCATGCGTTTTATGGATATCCTGCTGGCAGTACCCAGCCTTCTGCTTTCCATTACTATCGTATCCGCTTTGGGACCCAGTATCATCAACCTGATGCTGGCCATCGCAATATCGTCCCTTCCCGGCTACGCGCGGATCGTCCGTGCCTCAGTCCTTACCGTAAAGGACCAGGAGTTCGTGGAAGCGGCAAAATGTATCGGGGCCAATAACTTTGAGATCATCCTCTCACATATTATCCCCAACTGTATGGCACCCATCATCGTACAGGTATCCTTAAAGGTAGCGTCCGCGATCCTTTCCACTTCCGGATTAAGCTTCCTGGGACTGGGCGTAAAGGCACCCACGCCGGAGTGGGGCGCAATGCTTTCCGGCGGCCGCGCATATCTGAGAAATGCGCCGCATCTGACGATTTTCCCGGGTATCGCGATCATCATCACGATCCTGTCCCTGAACCTTTTAGGCGACGGACTGCGTGATGCACTGGATCCGAAGTTAAAGAAATAAGGGAGGACAGGAACAGTGGCAGAAAATAAAAAAGACCTGATTCTTGATATTAAGGATCTTGTGATCCATTATGAAACCGACGACGGAACCGTTGAGGCCGTAAACGGTCTGGATATCCAGCTGGAATACGGCAGGACTCTGGGACTGGTAGGAGAGACAGGCTCCGGAAAGACCACCACGGCCCTTTCCATCCTGCGCCTGGTGCCGGACCCGCCGGGAGTCATCAAAAACGGCTCCATCACTCTGGATGGAAAGGATATTTTAAATCTTCCCCAGAAGGATCTGGAGTCCATCCGCGGAAACCTGGTATCTATGATCTTCCAGGATCCCATGACATCCTTAAACCCGGTGCTTACAGTCGGCGAGCAGATCGCCGAGGTAATCGGGCTCCATGAAAATATCAGTGAAAAAGAGGCCGCCGACAAGGCTGGCCAGATGTTAGAGGTGGTAGGGATCCCCAAAGAGCGTTATGGCGAGTATCCCCACCAGTTCTCCGGCGGAATGAAGCAGCGTGTGGTCATCGCCATGGCCCTGGCCTGCAATCCGAAGCTTCTGATCGCCGATGAGCCCACCACGGCTCTGGACGTGACCATCCAGGCCCAGGTACTGGAGACCATGAAGGAGTTGAGAGAGAAATTCGGATCCGCCATGATCATGATCACCCACGACCTGGGGATTATCGCAGAGGTATGTGATGAGGTATCCGTAGTATATGCCGGTCAGATCGTTGAACACGGAACCCTGGAGGACGTATTTGAACACACGCTCCATCCGTATACAGAGGGACTGTTCGGCTCCCTTCCCAACATTGAGGAGAGACGTCACCGTCTCCAGCCGATCCCGGGTCTGATGCCAGACCCCACAGATCTTCCCAAGGGCTGCTGCTTTGCTCCCCGCTGCAAATACTGCACAGAGGCATGTACAAAAGCCCGTCCGGAGATGAAATGGGTCAGCGATACCCACTATGTACGCTGCTCCAGATACGACGAGCCTGGATTTAAGATTGAAAGGAGTGTGCAGTGATGTCCGACACGATCCTGGAAGTAAAACACTTAAAGAAATATTTTAATACTCCCAAGGGAACCCTTCATGCGGTTGACGACGTCAGCTTCACACTGGAACGCGGAAAGACCCTGGGAATCGTAGGAGAGTCTGGCTGTGGAAAATCCACCACTGGCCGTGCGATCCTCCGTCTGATCGAGCCCACCGCCGGAGAGGTGATCTTCAACGGCGAGGATATAACAAAGAAAAACAAAGAGCAGATGCGCCTTTTAAGACGGGAGATGCAGCTGATCTTCCAGGACCCCTATGCGTCCCTGGATCCCCGTAAAACCGTCAGCGAGATCATCGGCGAGCCCTTAAAGCTCCAGAAGCTGATCCCGGATGCCAAAAAGAGAGCAGAGCGCGTGCATGAGCTAATGGAGGTCGTTGGACTGGCAGACCGTCTGATCAACACCTACCCTCATGAGCTGGATGGCGGCCGCCGTCAGCGTATCGGCATCGCCCGCGCCCTGGCCATGGAGCCCAAGCTGATCATCTGTGACGAGCCTGGATGTTTCCATCCAGGCTCAGATCCTGAATCTGATGCAGGATCTTCAGGAGCAGATGGGACTGACCTATATCTTTATTACCCACGACCTTTCGGTCGTAAACCATTTTGCCAATGATATCGCCGTTATGTACCTGGGACAGCTGATCGAGAAGGCTCCGTCTGTGACCTTATTCGATAATCCGGTCCATCCGTATACCAAGGCCCTGCTGTCCGCGATCCCGGTACCCAGTCTCAGAAAGAAGAGACAGAGAGTCATGTTAAAGGGTGAGATCTCCTCCCCCATCAATCCGAAGCCGGGCTGCCGGTTTGCGGTCCGCTGTCCGTATGCCACAGACCGCTGCCGGACCGAGGAGCCCAAGCTGGTGGAGATCGAGAAAGATCACTTTGTTGCATGCCATCTGACGGAAAAATAGTGAAAGGAAGCCCTCGGCATGGTATAATGCAGAGGGCTTGTTTCCTATCCACACAGGAGAAAACGGCCAGATGGCTGTTTTTATGCCAGGCTGCTTTATTGCGTTGAACCGGAAACAGTAAAATCATTTAAAGAAGGAGACCAGAATATGAAAAAGATCGGAATCAATGACTTTACGTTCTACAATTACCCCACAGGGATCACCGCTTCTCCCGACGGAAAGCATGCTGCCATTGCGGTAGTAAATGCCAACGAAAAGGATAATACATACGATTCCTGCCTCTGGATCCATGACACAGAGAGCAAAAAAACGAGAAAGCTCACCAGTGGGAAAAAGGAACGCACCTTTATCTGGCTGGATAATGAAACGCTTCTTTTCACCTCTGACAGAGAGAAGGAGTATGCGAAAAAGGTAAAGGACGGAGAGGACTGGACCTGCTTTTATAAGATCAGTATTTACGGCGGAGAGGCCCAGTTTGCCTTTGCGGTTCCGTATAAGGTGACAAAAATGCAGCTTGCCGGAACAAAGCTGGTCCTGGGAGTGAAGTATGACTACAACAAACCGGATTTTGCCCATATGGAAGGGGAAGAAAAGGAAGAGGCCCTGAAGGCATGGAAGGACGAAAAGGATTACGAGGTCTTTGACGAGCTTCCGTTCTGGGCCAACGGACAGGGGATCGTAAATAAGAAGAGGACCCGTCTGGCTGTGTATGATATGGAGACCGGTGATGCAAAGATCGTAAGCCCGGAGTATGACAATGTGGAGGGCTTCTGGACTGAGGAAGGAAACAAGGTCCTTTTCATTTCCAGCCATTATACCGATAAAAAGGACGTATACGAGGGTCTTAAGATGTACACCATCTCCGAGGACAAGGTGGAGACTCTGGTGGAGCAGGGAGATATGAGCATCGACTATGCCTGCATCTTAAACGGCAAGGTGACCTTCTTCGCTTCTTATATGAAGGATTACGGCTTCAATGAGAACGACAAGCTGTATACGGTGGAAAACGGAAAGGTGGAGCTGCTTTCCGATTATGACGACAGCATCCATAACAGCATCTGCTGTGACTGCAAATTTGCCGACGGCCCGGCCATCGTACACGATGATAAATATATTTATTTCCTGACCACATTAAGAAAGAATACGGCTCTCAGAAGATTTGACGCCAACGGCAATCTGGAGACCCTCATCGACCGTCAGGGAAGCCTCCATACCTTAAGCCTGTGCGGGGATAAGATCTACTTCACCGGCATGAGGGAAATGGGACTGACCGAGTGCTACTGCTTTGACGGAAAAGAGGAGGAAAAGCTGACCTCCTTCAACGACGAGATCATGGCAGAGCGTTCCGTCCTTCCGGTGGAGGAGTTTACCTTTACGTACAAGGGACTGGAGCTGGACGGCTATGTGATCAAGCCGCTGGATTATGATCCCAATAAGACGTATCCGGGCATCCTGACCATCCACGGCGGCCCCAGAGCCACCTTTGCTCCCACCTTCTTCCATGAGAACCAGGTATTTGCCAATGCCGGCTACTTCGTATTCTATACGAACCCCCTGGGCAGCGACGGACGCGGCAATGATTTCGCAGACCTGTCCGGAAGACACGGCAGCATCGACTTCGAGCACTGTATGGCTGTGACCGATGAGGTATTAAAGCGGTATCCGCAGATTGATGAGAAGCGCCTGGGAGTTATGGGCGGAAGCTACGGCGGATTTATGACCAACTGGGTGATCGGAAACACCACCAGATTCGCGGCGGCTGCTTCCCAGAGAAGTATCTCCAACTGGATCTCCAAGTGCATGACCACAGACATCGGATACTACTTCAACATGGATCAGATCAAGGCCGATCCGTGGGGAAATCCGGAGAAGATGTGGTCCCATTCTCCGCTGAAATACGCCAACATGGCAAAGACGCCCACACTGTTCATCCAGTCGGACGAGGACTACCGCTGCTGGATGGGAGACGCCATCCAGATGTTCTCTGCCCTTAAGTATTTCGGGGTAGATGCAAGACTGTGCCTGTTCCATGGGGAAAACCATGAGCTGTCCAGATCCGGAAAGCCCACCCACAGGATCCGCAGGATGCAGGAGATGATGGACTGGTTCGATAAATATCTGAATTAAAACGGGAAAACTCCGGGGAAGACGGAAGCACCCAGGCAGCCGCATCCGCAGACGCAGGGGATGCATCCGCCGCAGCGCCCACGGGAACAGGGGAAGGCCTCCATTGCCCACCGCCACATTTACAGCCGTCTCATTGAGATCGACGAAAATTCGGAGATCGTAGGCGATCTGGCCGAAAGCTGGGAGCAGGTTTCCGATACGGAATGGAAATTCAAGATCCATGAGGGCGTCAAGTTCCACGACGGCACCGACTGTACGGCCAGCGATGTGAAATTCAGTCTGGAGCGGGCCAAGGAAATGCCCCGTGTCAAGCAGTATGTGGAGCAGATCGACAGCATTACTGTGGAGGATGATCACAATCTGCCCCTTCATCTGGCAGAGCCTTACGCGCCGTTACTGGCTGCGCTGAGCCATACGGGTACCAGCATCGTGCCCGAGGCCGCTGTGACAGCTCAGGGCGACGCATTCTGGGAGAATCCCATCGGCACAAGCCCCATGCAGTTTGTGGAGTGGGTGCCCAATGACCATTACAGCTTAAAGCGGTTCGACGATTACTTCAAGGGACCTGGAAAGACCACCAGCCTGACCTTAAGGATCATGCCGGAGGGCGGAGCCAGGACCATCGCCCTGGAGACCGGAGAGATTGATATGTCCATTTCCGTGGACGCCACAGACGTTCAGAACGTAAAGGCCAATAAGGAGCTCATGGCCCTGGAAAAGACCGCTGTTTCCGTGGAATATCTGGCTATGAACTGTGAAAAGGAGCCCTTCAACGATCTCAAGGTGCGCCAGGCCATCAACTACGCTTTAAACCAGCAGGAGATCATCGACGTGGTCCTGGAGGGCAGAGACCAGGTGGCCAACAGCGTCATGAACGTCAATATCCCGGGATACAGCGAGGAGATCACCGGCTATTCCCAGGATCTGGAAAAGGCCAAGGCCCTGATGGCAGAGGCCGGATATCTGGACGCCAGTATTTTCCCGCTGTTCCACACCAAGAACTTCGGAGCCACCGGAAACCGTGCGTTTTACAGCAATCCGGAGGTGGATACGCTGATTGAGCAGGCCCAGAAGGAGTCTGACAATGCCAAGCGTATGGAGCTTTACAAGGAGATCCAGCAGAAGATCAACGACGACGCTCCGTGGGCATGCCTGTTCTATGGAACCACCTGTACGGGCATCCGGGCAGACTTAAAGGGCTTTGTGCTCCATCCATCGTCTGCAAACCATTACGAAAATCTGTACTACGAAAAATAAAAACTGCAAACCAGTAAAAAATGCAGGCTTTCCGGCGGAAACGCTGCGGAGGCCTGCTTTTTTTATACCATATGTATGGGAGGAATCAGCATGAGAACAGAGATCCGAGATTTTATTGACCAGGAGGCGCCGTCCGGGCTCCAGCTGTCTCCAGATGGCCGCTTCGGGGCCTTTGTGGTGACGAAGCCGGATGGGGAGGAAAACTGCTACCATTCCTGGCTTCAGGTGGTGGATGTGGAAAACGGGACCGTCCGGAAGCTGACCAGTGGAAAAAAGGAGAAGAGCTTTGCCTGGGAGGACGGGGAGCATCTTTTCTTTGTGGGAAACAGGGAAAAAGACAGGAAGGGAGAATCTCTGCTTTACAGGATTTCCGTTGCCGGAGGCGAGGCCGAGCTTTGCGGGACCCTTCCCAAGGGCACCAGAAAGATCCGGTGCCAGAACGGGATCCTGTACTGCCTGGTCCATGAACATTATTATGAAAAGGAAGAGGATTATGAGGTCTTTGACGAGATCCCCTTCTGGAGCAACGGCGTGGGGATCGTCAATAAGGTCCGGGACCGGCTGTACCGGTATGATCTTAAGACCGGAGAGGCCAGAGTCCTGTCGCCGGAATACGGACAGGTGGAGGCCTTCTGGGCTGAGGATGGGACCGTATTTTTTACCTGCAATATCTACACCAGGAAAAAGCTTCCGCAGAACGGTCTTTATGAGTATGTGGAGGAGACGGACACCGTGATCCGCCATCTGGACCAGGGGATGTTTTCCATCAGCTACGCGTGCAGACGGAATGGCCGGGTGGAATTCTTAGGCTCTGATATGAAGCGGTTCGGCTACAATGAAAATCCAGATCTGTATGTGCTGGAGGACGGGGCTCCCAGGCTGCTGGCCCGCTACGATTACAGCGTGAAGGAGGGCATGTGCCGGGATGGGAAGATCTATGTAAACAGCACCGTGGGGACTGACGTGGTGCTGCAATGCTTTGACATGGATGGAAACGTAACGGCTGTGACGGACCGTTCTGGTACCGTGGAGTCCTTTGATATCTGCGGCGGCCGGATCCTGTTTACAGGCATGAGGGACCAGGGGCTTTCGGAGGTTTACAGCCTGGAGAACGGGAAGGAGACGTGCTTTACGGACTTTACGGCCCGCTGCTTAAAGGAAAAGGAAGTCAGCCCCATCCGCCATTTTACCTTTACCCATGAGGGACTGGAGCTGGATGGCTTCGTGATCCCGCCGGTGGGCTTCGACCCGTCTGATACGGAGAAAACGTATCCGGGCATCCTGACCATCCATGGCGGCCCTAAGGCCATCTACGGGGCCACATACAGCCATGAATTCCAGGTCTACGCGTCCCGGGGATATTTTGTATTCTTTATGAATCCCACAGGCAGCGACGGCCGGGGCAATGCGTTCGCGGATATCGTGGCAAAGCAGGGCTCCATCGACTATGAGCAGCTCATGGCCTTCACAGACGAGGTATTAAGACAGTATCCGGCCCTGGACGGAGACCGGCTGGGCGTTATGGGGATCAGCTACGGCGGCTTTATGACCAACTGGATCATCGGCCATACGGACCGGTTCAAGGCTGCTGTGCCCCAGTGCTGCATCGCCAACTGGATCACCAAGACCAATACCACAGACATCGGCTATGCGTTCAATACCACCCAGCTGGGCGGGGACGTATGGGAAAATTATGATAAGATGTGGGAGCTTTCGCCCTTAAAGTATGCAGACAGGGTAAAGACGCCGTCCCTGATCATCCAGTGCGATGAGGACTACCGCTGCTGGGTGGCAGAGGGAGTCCAGATGTTTTCCGCACTGAAATATCATGGGGTTCCGGCAAGACTGCTCATGATCCATGGCGAGCACCACAGCGTTTCCAGGCTCGGAAAGCCCAAAAAGAGAGTGCGCCGCTTAAATGAGATCGTGAGCTGGCTGGATACGTATTTAAAATAATCCCTGGATCAGGATCACCAGGATCAGTACCGGGAGGACAAAGCGGAAGTAATTTT
>OGRS01001884.1_pt1 | contig 10702 bp, 9 predicted proteins | sample 1553561 | NCBI WGS metagenome assembly OGRS01 (sample SAMEA2580103, study PRJEB22360) | human gut metagenome | biome: human gut; feature: human-associated habitat; material: faeces | place: Denmark | collected 2008/2010
ACAACCGTAAAGCTGACACTTCCGTTTTTGGCCTTTTTTCCTGTCACTGTAACTGTATATGTACCGCTTTCGTTAATTTCAAAATCAAATTGCTGGGAACCGATGAGTTTCTCGCTTACATAGAAAGGTTCTTCCTCGCCTTTCTGAATTGTAAATGATAAGCACCCGTCCTTTGCCGCGAGCTCTGCATGAATAGTATCGCCTTCTGCTGCAGCCAAAGCTTGCGAGTCTGTGGTATTTAATATCTTAAAATCCATGACAAGCTCACTGTCATTTCCTGTTCGGCTGCCGTCAAAACCTGTCCCGCATGCTGTTAATGTTAAAATCAATATGAAAGAACATAAGATACACAAATTTTTTTTCATCATTTTCTCCTTTGGATTGAAATTTATTTTATTTTAACAGAAAACAAATGCTTTTCCACTTTTACACTATATTTCAAAGAATAAGCAGGGATTCCTTTGGCGATAGCTTCATAAATACTTCGAATTTCATTTGCTATGCTTTCCTGAGATGCATACCATCCCAGAAAGGTAGTGTTTTCCCCGCAAAACGATGATCCTCCATTACTCTGCACGCCTATAAGTGCATATTTCGGGGATTTTTTCCCGCCCTTAAATTGGGGGGAGGACATAACCTTACAGCAGGTCATGACAATATTTTCATTTGGGGATTCAATTACAATTGATCCTGTTACATTGCCGGTTTCCGGGTTTTCGCCATTGGCAATTTCCGTTTCCATAAGACTATCCAGAGAAATATTCAGTTCTTTAGATAAAAGCAAAAGCTTATCTACCTCAGGATACCCGATGCCTTGTTCCCATTTTGATACGGCCTGCCTGCTGACATCCAGCAATTCGGCAAGCTTCTCCTGGGAGATATTTTTTTCTTTCCTGATTTGTTTCAGGTTTTCCGCAAAGCTCATATCATTACCTCCATTCATAAATTATGAATAGATTATAGGTGTCATTCAAAGGAATTAGTACCAACTTCCCTTTGCGTTTCCGCTACTTGAAGTTGCAAACCTACAAATTTTTCATTTGTCTATGATTATACAGGATAACTTTTGTGATAGCTACAAAAATGGAGGATCTTCCAATAAATGAGCATTACAGTAAAATCCAGTACGATAAAGGGGCCGGAAAACGGTTTTGTTTTCCGGCCCGCAGCTTTGATCTTGCATGCAATTAGAATTACGTATTTATCTGTTCTTTCTCTTAATTGAAAGAAGGACTGCGATAATTACCACCACCAGTATCAGAAGAACACAGGAGGCTATGAGAACGATGGTAATTGTCTTGCTTTCTGATTTCTTTGTCAGCTCCTTGACAGGAAGCTCTTCCTCCGGAGTGGTTTCCGGTGCGGGAGTGGGTTCCTCCATCGTTTCCGAAGGGGTTTCGGTTTCCTGTGTTTCCGTTTCGCTTTCCGTCTCTGTTTCCGTTGTTGTCTCAGAACCTTTATCCTTCGGCGTTGGCGTATAGGAGGAGGTCTTATTGGAGGAAGGCGCGGAAATTTCCCACGATTTTCCTGAATTGCTGTTGGAGGCGGAGCCGGAACCCGAAGGAGCGGGAGCGGGCGTTGTAAGCGCCGCATTTACCTTGGCGTACAGCTCACTCAGAAGGGAGAGCGGATAATATACACGTCCCTTTTCATAAACCAGCGCCGTTTGGGCCGGTATAATGACAGGCTTTCCTCCGTCCCATCTCACAATCAGGGCCACATAAGGATTTTCCCGAAGGGCGGCCATAACTGCTTCAGGCATTTTATCATAGGTAACCGCATTGACATTTACGGTATCCCCGGCCTTTGCTTTTTTAATCAGCTTGACCACATTGTCCCAGAAATCCTTCTCATAGTCAGGTACGTATGTGTTGGAAGAAGAGTTATTGTCATTATTGTTGGAGCTGTTATTATCCTTATTGTCGGAGTGGTGGGAATCCTCCGCTTTTTTTACGTCCTGGTAAATAACTGAGAACACCGAAAACTTATCACATTTAATGGTAATGGTCTTTCCGGAAGAATCACTGTTGGTAAAAAGTGAAGCGGAAGTACGCGACCGGCTGTTCTCATGTAATCCGGCAACATAAAAGGTTCTCTGGTATCCGTTTGCCACTGCCTTTATATCCTTTGGAACAGGGAAGCTCAAAATGAGCTGTTTGGGTGTTTCGTATAAAGCAGTGGTTGTGGTGATGCTATTTTTGGTAATAATCTTATACAGCTTTATATCGTAGCTTCCGGAAGTGATAACGGCATCCTTTAACAGGGACTGGATTTCCTTTTTCTGTTCCGGATTAACAGTAGATTTTTTTACATTGATTGTTATTGTGTAGTTAGTAATGGTGTTGTTTCTCAGTTCCCTGGCTTCCTGCGCTGTCATATCGTACAGAAGTGCGGCATAGTCGGACATGGTTACGATCCCGGTCTCATCCACATCTATTTTAATAGAAGGGAGAGCCAGCAGGGAACGGTGGAACTTCAGCAGCGTTTCTTCGGGGATATTGGGCGTACGGTTTTGGCAAAGCTCCTCATATTGGATTTTGGCATCCAGATAAGCATTTGCCTGTTCTGTATTGACACTGCTTCCTTCACTTAACACAGGAAGGCTGTCAAATACCTTTTTCATATCCTCAGATTCCATAATAACGAAGGATACCGCAAGCCTGTGGGTCTTGGAATCCCCGGCAGGTACATTTTTCAGCTGATAGGTATTTTCCTTGAGTTCCCCTTTGATATCAACACCGTCAAAGGTAACGGAATCAAGCTTATAACCCGGCTCAGGCGTAAAGGTGAAATCAACAGTCTCCCCTTTACTTAACGAGAAGGAGCCGGATGGAGATACCTTACCTTTACCGGATACTGTAACTTCAATTGCGTAAAGGGCATCAGAAACACCCTCCAGGGTTATTGCGCCCTGTGCCTCTGTATAATTATTGCTGTCCTTCGGCGTGAACGTCCAGGAATAATCATGTTTTCCTTCCTGAATCGTCTGGCCGTCATCCCAGCGGATAGTGCCTTCCGTGCTTCCTTCCTTCAGGGAAAGCGTAGGGAGGCTGCCGCTGACAGAGATGCTGTCGGAGGAAATAACAGGGGTAACATCAGGCTCTGCCTTACGGATTTTCACCTTAAAGTCATGATGATCCTCATAAATGATCTTATTCTCGCCTTTGATTGCCGCCTGCACCGTAACCCGGCAGGTAAAGCTGCCCGCATCCCGGAACTCCATATTGAATAAGTCATAATCTGATTTTCTTGTTTCTTTTCCGCTCTCGTCAACCCAGGTCCAGATAAAATAGAAAATCACATCCCCGTTCTGCGCGCCCTGATAGGAAGAGTAATGGGGATGGCTGGCTGAGACATTGAGAGAAGCCGGTTTGCCGTCATAGGTCTTATCAATATCGCCGCCAAAGCCTACCTGAGGCAGATCCAGCGGCTGAATCAGCGTGAGCACCTCGCCGGTCACAAGGGAATCAGGGGTAACCCCGGTGCTGCTTCCCTTATCAAATACCCACCTCCAATTATTGGAAGACGTACCCGCAGAAGGTTCCGGAAGCTTATAATCCGCCTTAATCGTCCAGGATTTATTATCCTTCTGCACATACTTCAAAGGCATCCGGTACAATGCCGTCCTGGCCTTAGCCGCTTCATTGCCCGCCTCATCCACAAAACGCAGGGTGACAGGGTAAGTCAGCTTTTCTGCGCGATCCACCGGCGGTTTGACGGTAAGCGCGTCATAGGAAGACTTGTCCGGGCAGACAACCGCAGCAAGCGCTCCCCCGCCGAATGCCGAATCCCGATATACAGTGTTCTTACCCGAAAGATAAACGAAACGGTATCCCGCGGAATAAAAAGCATTTTCCCCTACCGACGTTATTCCTGCAGGAAGCCTGAGGCTGCCCGTCAGACCCGTACAGTTAAAAAATGCGCCTTTCCCGATGGCAGTAAGACCGGTGGCAGCAGATAAATCCAGCCCAACAAAACTGATGCTGGCATAATTACTCTGATTAAAGGCATTATCCCCAATGCCCTTCACCGGAACGCCTCCAACCGCAGCAGGAATAACCAGCTTCATCTGATTCGTTCCCTGTGCCAGCAGGCCCTGTATGTATTCGGGGTTCACCCCTGTAATAATTCCGTCCTTCCCGCAAAGGTAAGGCTCAGCGGGCGCAGGGGTTACAGGTGTCCCATTCCCGTCAGGTTCACCGGGCGTCTCCGGCGGTACCTCCACAACAGGAGGCTCCGGGTTGGAATTCCCGCTCACGCTCCCAGCCTCATCCGCCAGGACAGTCATTCCCCCCAGAAAAAGCGTCAGCACCAGGCTGACTCCAAGCAATATAGAAACACGTCTCAAACCATTCATTAAGATGCCTCCCCTCTTCTAATTGCGGACTTGTTACGCAATTACCTATTAAAAATAAACAATCTGCTTCCTTATACCCCCATTATGAACCATTCAACATAGGAAAACAATGAAGTAAATCTTAAGATTGACAAAAGAATTCTGAATTCTGAAAACTTAATAAAAACGTAAAACAATTAAATTAATTACGTAAAATATAGTCATGAAACTGTAACAAGAAAGAGCTGATATAAGCTTCGGGAGGAAAAAGCCAACGGGTACATTATAACTTGGGTGGACGGAAATGCTTTACGGAAATTCTGTATGGCTGTATAATCTGGGAAAGAACCTGCTGTATATGGCTGGATTTTTCAGATGTCCAGGTTTACACGGGGAAAAAGAACCGCAGCTGTTTCCCATTGAGTAACGGATACTGTATGGGATGACAGGAAATGTGGATATGGTTCTTATTCAGCAGTATCCGGCAAATTAAGATCGGAGAAAGGTGCTCGAATGGGAAGAAAACGGGCTGAAAAAACAGGAATTATGGAAAAAAGCAAAGGAATGATACGGCTGCAGCCGTTGTATGCGCTGGAAATGGTGGTTTTTCTGCTTCTTGCCACAGTTGTGGGAATGCTGTTCCGGAAAATCGGCTTTACGGAAACGAACGTGGTGCTTCTGTATATCCTGGCTGTTTTCGTTACCTCCAGCCTGACCAGGGGCTATTTCTGGGGAATCCTGGCTTCGGTGGCAGCGACGCTTACCTTTAACTATTTTTTTACAAAGCCCTATCATTCCCTGCAGTTCTACGATGCGGGCTATATGGTCACCTTTGCGGTCATGACTGTAGTGGCCTTTGTGACCAGCGCCCTTACCTCCCGGGAAAAGGAAAATGCCAAGAAGGCGTTGGAAAAGGAACGTGAAACCCAGGCGCTGTACCGGCTCACCAGCCATCTTACTGAGGCAAAGGAGCTTTCGGACGCGGCGGAGACCGCCGTTTCCATTATCAGTGATCTTCTGGGCTGTCAGGCCGCCTGCCTTTGCTATGATGAAAAAGGGAATCCGGAACAGACTTTTCTGCAGCAGACAGAGGAAGGAAAGCTGGTAAGAAGAAGGCTTGACGGTGAAGAGGAACTGAAAAAACGGCTGGCACAGCTGCATGCGCCCTTTGATATGGGGACGGAATTTTATGACTGGCCCGTTTACGGCGGGCAGAGAATTTTAGGGGTGGTGCGCATCCCGGTGGAGGCTGCGGCCGGATTCGGGGAAACGCAGAAGGCGTTTCTGCATTCCATGCTGGAATGCGTAGCGTTGGCCATGGATCGGATACTGGCGGTGCAGGAGCAGGCAGCCTCCTGGCAGCAGGTACAGCAGGAACGGTACCGGGGGAATCTTCTGCGTGCCATTTCCCATGACCTGCGTACACCGCTTTCGGGGATTATGGGCACATCGGAAATGATTATGGATATGTCCCGCAGGGAGGATCCCCGCTATGAACTGGCCCAGGGAATCCACAAGGACGCTATCTGGCTCCATACCCTGGTAGAAAATATTCTCAGCCTCACAAGGCTCCAGGAGGGCCGGATGGTGATCCGCAAGCAGGAAGAAGCAGCGGAGGAAATCATAGGCGGTGCTGTGGCCAGGATGGCAGGCAGGGCGCCTGACCGTGAAATCCAGGTGGAAGCCCCGGAAGAGGTGCTCATGGTGCCAATGGATGCAAAGCTGATCATGCAGGTGCTGATTAACCTGATGGATAATGCAGTAAAGCATACCGATGGGGCGGAGGAAATCAAAGTGACTGTAAAAAAAGATCTGCAGGGGGAAAATGCCGTATTTACTGTGGCCGACAGGGGAGAAGGCATTGCTCCGGAGGATCTGCCGAATATTTTCCAGACCTTTTATACCTCGCAGATCAAGCCGGTGGATGTCCAGAAGGGAATCGGGCTGGGGCTGACCATCTGCGAATCCATTATCCGTCAGCACGGCGGAAGGATGGAAGCGCATAACAGGACAGACGGGAGGGGAGCGGAGTTTGTTTTCACCCTGCCCCTGAAAGAGACGGTTACAGAGAAAGATGCCCCGGACAGCGGGGAGGAGGACAACGATGGAGCAGTATCATGAAACGATTCTTGTGGTTGAAGATGATGTGCAGATCAGGAATTTTATCTGCTATGCGCTGAAGGCGGAAGGGTTCCGCTGCGTTACCGCGGGAAATGCGGCTACGGCCATGAAGCAGCTGCTGGCGGAACCGGTGGATATGATGCTTCTGGATCTGGGGCTCCCGGATATGGATGGTGGGGAAGTGCTGAAAAAGGTGAGGGAATGGTCGGAAATGCCTATTATCATCGTATCCGCCAGGGATCAGGACAGAGAAAAGGCAGCCATGCTGGATTTGGGAGCGGATGATTATCTGACCAAGCCTTTTTCGGCAACGGAACTGATGGCCCGTATCCGTGTGGCGCTGCGCCACCTGTACCGTCAGGGGCTTCCCCGGCCGCAGTCCGTTTACCGGGTAGGAGGTCTGGAACTGGATGTGGAGAAGCACGCAGCCTCTCTGGACGGCGAACCGCTGCACCTGACCCCCATGGAATTCAGCCTGATGACCCTGCTGATGAAAAATGCGGGCAAGGTGCTCACCAGCGGCTATCTCCTCAAAGAAGTCTGGGGAGTATCCTACGATTCCGACACCCAGGCCCTTCGTGCGCTTATGGCCGCCCTCAGGCGCAAGATTGAAAAAAATCCCGCAAAACCGAGGTATCTTCTGACAGAAATCGGGATAGGGTACAGGATGGCGGATGAATAAAGGGAAACAACAACAAATTTTCTGGATTACTTTATAGAGTGAAAATTTGTATTTTAAAACAAATATTCACTCTCATCTTTCTGCATTTTTCTTGAATTACTTCCACGTTTACTCACAACATTCTCACACCTTTCCCCAAAACTCTCACACCTCTCTCACAGGATTCTGCTTACAATAAAATCATCAAAAGGAGATAGAAGGCTGAAGAAAAAGGCAGCCTCTCTGATGTAAACGCCTGCTGAAGCGGGCAGATGGGAGCAGAAATGAGAACAGCAGTGGATACAGGAACCGTACAGGAATACATGGCCTGTCTGAGTGAAAAAGTGCGCCGCCTGATCAATGCTTACGATATGGAAGAAACCCGTGAAATGATATGCGAAGCGATGAAGGAATATCCGGATGCGGCGCAGCCCCACAACCTGCTTGGGATCCTGATGGAGACGCAGGGAAACCACGTATCCGCAATGAAACACTTCCGGGCGGCCTGGGTGCTGGATCCCACCTTCCTTCCGGCAAGAGAAAACATGGAGAATTTCGGCAGCTTTTCCAAACCGGGAGCCCCTGCATACACCATGGAAGACTGTGGGAAACAGGGAAAAAAAGAACGCTTTAAAATTGAATATGACGAAAACGGCGCAGGCCATGTGGTAAAGAGAAGCGGTGAGAAGCCAGGTTTTTTTCATTGATTAAAGGCCCGTGGAAACGGACAGACAGGAGAGGTTATGAAAGGATTGGAATTATTGGTATCTCATAAGGATGAGAAAAAATATGTGCTGATCATCGGCTGCGGAAGGCTGGGAGCCAGCCTGGCAAACGAAATATACAGCCAGGGAAATGACGTGTGCATCCTCGACCAGGACAGGGAGGCTTTCAGGAAACTGGATTCCTCTTATGGAGGGCTTACGGAAACTGCGGACGCCACGGATTTGGAGGCGCTCACCGGTGTCCGCGCCCAAAAGGCGGACTGTATTATTCTGGTAACGGACAATGATAACGTAAATATTATGACGGCTCAGATCGCATCGGTCCTGTTTCATACGGAAAAAATCGTATGCCGCCTTTACGATCCGGAAAAGGAATGTATCTATAAAGACGCAGGCATGGGGAAAAACATGGAAACCATCTGCCCGGCAGTCCTGTCCGCCAGGGAAATAGAAAGGCTGATAGGAAAAGGAGAGGTATCATGAAAAACATTATTTCCGAGAAAAAACTGATATTGCTGGCAGGCGGTTTTCATAAGGTCAAATCTCTGGCCTTATCTCTGATACGCAAGGGTTACCGGGTCATCGTTATCAATAAAAATTACGCCGACTGCCACAGCCTTGCCCAAATCCAGGCGCTGGAGGTCATTTACGGAGACGCCTCCAAGCCCTTTGTCCTGGAGGAAGCCGGAGCGGACAGGGTTGATATTGCCATCGCCCTGACCCAGAATGACGAGGATAACCTGGTTATCTGCGAGCTGTGCAAAAAGAAATTTTTGGTAGAAAAAACAGTGGCACTGGTAAGCGATCCGAAGAAAACTGAGTTTTTCTACAAAATGGGAATTGATTCGGTGGTCTGTGCTATTAATGTTGTGGCGGGCATCATAGAACAGCAGGCTTTTATGGACGAAATGGCAACAAGGATTCCTCTTGGCAGCGGGAAGGTGGGAATTACCGAGGTCTATATCAGCCAGGCGGCGCCCGCCGCCAAGAAAAAAATATGGGAGCTGGATTTGCCCAGGGATACCATAATCGGTTGCATCCTGCGGGGGGAGGAAAGCATGATTCCCCGCGGGGACAGCAGGATATTTCCCGGGGATACCCTGGTGATGATTTCGCTTACGGATCAGGAAAAGGAAGCGATCCACAGGCTCACAGGAAAATAAAAAATGCGGGGAGATACCCAAAAGTAATAAAAAGCTGTAGAAAAAAAGAAAAAAGACTGTTGAAAACAGGAAAAAGAGGTAGTCATGAGAAAATTTATCCGTGAGGAAAGCAGCATCGGAAAACTGATATTGCTGATAGGAATGCTGCTGGCAGTGCCGCTTCTGGCGCTGCCGTTTTATCCGGAGGAATCCGGCGACGCTCCGGCTTTTCTGATCCCGGCGGCGTTTTCCATTTTGCTGGGGCTGGTAATCGGCTTCCTTACCCGTCATAAAAAGGAGGCGTACAATTACCGCGGGCATCTGTACGCTTCCAGCATGACGGTGCTTGCCGCATGGGGCTACGGAATTCTGGCGGGGGCGGCCCCTTTCCTGCTGGCAGGGCGTTTGGGCGTGGTGCAGGCGCTGTTTGAAGCAGTGAGCGGCTGGACGACTACTGGGCTGTCAGTGGTGGATGTGAGGGAAGCCGGCCGCCTTTTTTTATTCCACAGAAGCTTTATGCAGTTCTGCGGCGGGCTGGGGTTTGTCATGATGATGATAATTTTTGTGCAGGAAAGAGAGTCTGTGAACCTCTATAATGCGGAAGGGCACCCTGACCGCCTGATGCCTAACCTGGGAAAGACAGCCAGGGCGATTTCCCTGATGTACTGTGGGTTCCTGGCGGTGGGCACACTGGCTTATATGGTGGCTGGAATGTCTGTTTTTGACAGCATCAACCATGCGATGTGTGCTCTGTCCACCGGCGGTTTTTCCACGCAGACAGACAGCATCGGCGCCTATGGGAGCATTGCCGTGGATACGATAACCTGTATCCTCATGCTGATAGGAACCACCAATTTTGCCGTACTGCTGCTTCTGGTGCAGGGCAGGCTGAAGAAAGTTCTGCAGGTGAGTGAAATGCGGTTTATGTTTGGGGTGCTGGCGGTATCCGTTCCTCTGGCGGCCTGGAGCCTGGGAAGTCATCTGCTGGTGGGAAAATCCGGAGAAAGCTTCAGGCAGGCCGGCTTTAATGTGATATCCGCCCTGTCCACCACGGGGTTTTCCACCATGGGGTATCAGGACTGGCCGCAGTCAGCCATAGGCATTATGATACTGCTGATGCTGATCGGCGGCGGGATTGGTTCCACAGCCGGAGGGCTGAAACTGACCCGGGTTTATATCATGATGCGCATGGCTGCTGAAAACTTGAAGGAGCGGGTCTCTTCCGGCAGGAGGATCAGTATTCCTTATTACCGGAATGCTCAGGGAAGGCAGTTAATTGATGAAAAGCTGTATAAACAGACGGGCAGCTTTGCGGTCACCTATCTGCTGCTTTTCATCACCGGGTCGCTGCTGCTTACAGAGACGGCGGACTGCGATCTTGCGGAGGCCATGTTTGAATTTTCCTCCTCGCTGGGCACGGTGGGTCTTTCCATAGGCATTACGGGACCGGCGACGAACAACGCCACACTGCTTGTGGAGATGGCGGGAATGCTTCTGGGACGGCTGGAGATATTTATTGTGCCAATCGGCTGTTATTGTCTGTTTGATCGGATCCGGACAGCAGGAAGAAGCTTCCGTATCCGGCAGGCACGGCCGGATATGGAAAACGCCGTGCATTTCAGGTGAAATGCCCCGGCGTTACCCCCACTACCTTTTTAAATTTTTTAATAAAATAAAAATAGTCGTTAAAACCCACCGCCTCGCTGATTTCCGCCAG
>OGRS01001887.1_pt1 | contig 10689 bp, 7 predicted proteins | sample 1553561 | NCBI WGS metagenome assembly OGRS01 (sample SAMEA2580103, study PRJEB22360) | human gut metagenome | biome: human gut; feature: human-associated habitat; material: faeces | place: Denmark | collected 2008/2010
GGTCAGAGAGCAGGTTGCGGATCATACGGCTGTGGTGGGCGCAGGTGGTGGGACACATGGTCAGGATGCGCCGGACGTTCAAGAAGAGCACGGTGCAGGGAGCCTCGGCTGCCACTGCGATGTTGAGCACCGCGCCGGGCGAACAGGCAAAGGCCTCGGCAAACAACTGCCCCGGTCCGATGCGCGCCATAATGTTGCGGCTCCCCCAAAAGCTCTCCTGGGTCACCAGAGCGCCGCCGGCCAGGAGCAGCCCGACGGACTCCACCGTATCGCCCACCCGGAGCAGATACGCCCCCTTGGGATAGCGCTCCACCCGGGCGTCCAGGCACCCGAGAATGGCACGGATCTCCTCCTCCTCCATCCCGGCAAAGAGGGGCGAGGTCCTCATAATCGGTAAAAAGAGCTCCAAAAAATCATCTCCGTTGAAAAATCAACCGACTGGTTGCAATTAATATACTATAATACAGCCAGAAACACAAGAGATCGGATTTCAATCCCTCTGCATCCAAGATTAAAGGAGTGTATTTCAATGGCAAATGAAATGTGGTCTGAAAGTGTTATTATGAGCGACTCGTTTAGCCGTCCGTCGATATGTGAAGAAATATAGTCCACAAGATCTGCCGTAAGCTTTATATGCTCATATGGTATCTCGGTCAGACACTCGATAAGCCTTTTTCTAAGCTCTGAGTCTGTGACAAGATACATTTTCTGAATCTTATCCTTGTCAGGCTCATCGCCGTATTTTTTCCGAAGCCTATCCCCTTGCCTGAGATTATCTGCTCTTTTCCTTTATCGTCTATGACGCTTACGGTGTTATTATTTATCACCTTGATTATTTTCATTAAAAATCCCCCTATAAAATAAAAAAACCAACCTTAATACGAACCCATACAATATGTCCGTACAAAGTTGGTCATGCCCAGTCTATAAATGAAAGGTAACACTCCAATAAAAGATGCTATGTATCAATTTCACTATAATTATATTAACACACCTACATTTATTTGTCAACAGCGTACATAAAATTTGTTTTCCAAATCTGTTTTTTTAACAAATAAACTCATTTTGTTTTGTATAAAATCTACAATCATCAGCCTGAAAAGCACAAAAAAGCCGTGGAAACACTGCTGTTCCCACGGCTTTCGGTATGTTAAGAGAGTATCTGTATAGCTTTATTACTTTGTCATAAGCTCGCAAACAAGGTTTGCAAACTCAACAGGGTTGTCGATAGACATACCCTCGATAAGCAAAGCCTGATCGTAAAGAAGCTTTGCATAATCCTTCAGCTTGTCCTTATCGTTAGCATAGAGGTCTTTCAGCTTCTCAAAGATAGGGTGATTTGGATTTATCTCCAGTGCCTTTTCAGCCTTGACCTTGTTGCTGTCATTCTGAGGCATAGCGTTGAGTACCTTCTCCATTTCGATAGTTATACTGCCGTCTGACGAAAGACAAACAGGGTGAGTTTTAAGTTTCTTTGAAAGACGGACCGTCTTTACCTTGTCAGCGATAGCTTCCTGCATGAAAGTAAACATATCCTTTTTAGCCTCTTCCTTTTCTTCCTCTGTGTCAAGGTCGAGGTCAGCGTCGCTTATGGACTTGAAAGGCTTGCCGTCATAGTTTATCATCACCTTGATAGCGAACTCGTCAACGTCCTGTGTAAAGTAAAGAACTTCATAGCCCTTATCCTTGATCTTTTCAAGCTGAGGGAGCATTTCGATCCTTTCCTTTGTTTCGCCGCAAGCATAGTAGATCCCTTTCTGATCTTCCTTCATTCTTGAAACATACTCTTTAAGTGTAACGTTCTTGCCGTCAAATGAGGACGGGAACATAAGAAGGTCTTTCAGAGTTTCGGTTGCAGCGCCGTATGACTGATAGATACCGAACTTGAACTGAAGTCCAAATACGCTGTAGAACTTCTCATACTTCTCACGGTCGTTTTTCAGAAGCTTTGCAAGCTCGTTTTTGATAGACTTTTCAAGGTTCTTTGCGATTATCTTGAGCTGTCTGTCCTGCTGTAAAAGCTCACGGGAGATGTTCAGCGAGAGATCCTCAGAGTCAACAACGCCCTTTACAAAGCTGAACCAGTCAGGAAGCAGGTCTGCACACTTTTCCATTATCATTACACCACTTGAATAAAGCTGGAGTCCCTTTTCATAGTCCTTTGAGTAATAGTCAAAAGGCGCACGGGCAGGTATGTAAAGCAGTGCGTCATATGTTGCAACGCCCTCGTTCTTTGAATAGATATGTGCAATAGGTGGCTCATAGTCACCGAACTTCTCCATATAGAAGTTGTTGTAATCCTCGTCCTTTAGCTCGCTCTTGTTCTTCTTCCAGATAGGGGTCATGCTGTTAAGAGTTTCGATAGCCTTGTGTACCTCAGGCTCTTTGCCCTCCTCATTATAATGAGTATGCTCGACTTCCATTCTGATAGGGAATCTGATGTAGTCAGAATATTTCTTTACAAGCGACTGTATCTGATACTGATCAAGATATGTTGAATACTTCTCGTCATCAGTATCGTCCTTGAGTTTCAGTGTGATAGTTGTGCCGACGCCGTCAGGCTTGTCACACTCTTCTATTGTGTAGCCCTCAACACCGTCAGATGTCCACTTGTAAGCCTGATCGCTGCCAAAAGCCTTTGTTACAACTGTAACTTCCTTTGCTACCATAAAAGTAGAATAGAAGCCTACACCGAACTGACCGATGATATCAACATCGTCCCCAAGGTCATTGTCTTTCTTGAAAGCGAACGAGCCTGAGTTTGCGATAGTACCAAGGTTGTTTTCAAGATCCTCCTCGGTCATACCGATGCCGTTATCAGAAACTGTAAGCGTTCTGTTTTCCTTGTCGATAGCGATATTGATAGCGAAGTCGCTCTTTTTCATTCCCACAGAAGTGTCTGTCAAGGACTTAAAATACAGCTTATCAATAGCGTCGCTTGCATTTGAGATTATCTCTCTGAGAAAAATCTCCTTATGAGTGTAGATCGAATTGATCATCATATCAAGCAGTCTTTTGGATTCTGCCTTAAATTCTTTTGTCTGCATAAAATCTCGACCTTTCCTTAATAATATTTTACTTTCTTTGAATACTGTTCCATGTAATTAGCACTCTATCTATCTGAGTGCTAATTATATTATACAACAAGGTTGATAAAATGCAATAGTTATCACAAAATTTCTCTTATTTATTTACAATTTCATAACATTTCATCACACACCTGACAAAATACCATTTGCAAAAGCACCATGTTGTGTGTTATAATATATAGATAAGACCGAACAAGGGAGGAATAATATTTGACTACCAAAAAGTCTGTTTCTCTGCTGACCCCTGAAAAACAGCAGGAAAAGAAACTTCTTACTATAGATTGCGTGAAAATTTCACTTCTGCTCATTTTATACAACCTGCTAAACAGGATATTCGCAGTGTTATTCTTTTACGTTGCATACACTTATCACTCAGGGAAATTCACTCTTAGCTACTCGGCAGTTCTCAGCTATCTGAAAAAGCAGACCGCTTTTATAAGCTCAACTACTTTTTCCATGACGGCAAATTTGTTTATCACTCTTATGAGCGTGCTTGTTTTTGGGATAGTTTTTGCTATACTTTTCCGAAAACGAAAATCAAGCTTCATAAAGCCGAAAAAAGGCACGGCAGTAAAAGGGTTAAAATGGTTTTCAGCCTGCTTTGTGATAAACATTCTGCTGTCACAGCTCATATCTATCCTCACGGGTATACTTGGTCAAAACGGAGTGACAGTTCCCACAAGCGATTTTTCCATTCATCAGCCCTCTGCCCTTGCAGTAATAGTGCAGTTCTCATACGTTGTGATAATAGCCCCTGTCGTGGAGGAATTTATCTACCGTGGAGCGATCCTCACGGCTCTAAGCCCATACGGAAGGGGTGCGGCGGTGCTTTTCTCAGCACTTGCATTCGGACTTATGCACGGAAATATCCCTCAGGCGGCTTCGGCATTCGGCACAGGACTTGTTTACGCTATTATCGCCGCAAAATGCGGCTCGATACTGCCAACAGTTATAATACACTGTCTAAACAATCTGCTTGCAAACTTCTCGTCCATATCTGATGCGATAGGACTTGAACACTATGAAACCTTCATGAGCGTTGCTGAGATAGTCATAGGTCTGGTGGGCTTTATGGTGCTTTTCACAAGCCTTAAAAAGCTTATCATTGATGACAGCGAAAACGTGCTTACACCGAAAGAATGTCGCAGATACGTCTTTACAAACCCTGCCACTATAGTATATATGCTCTGCCTTATCATACCGATAATAAAGAGTCTTGTCCAAGCAAACAGCTAAAAATCACAAACAAAAAACGGGTGACTGCCAATAACAAATTGACAGCCACCCGATATTTTTTTATCCAAAAAGCCTATTAATAAGCCTTGCCCCAAAGCACCATATGCTTTGCAGGCTTTCCACAGCATACGCAGGTATCTGCTATCTCTTCCTGCTCGAACGGGATACATCTTGAACCTACTCCTGTGAGTTCCTTTACCTTATCCTCGCAAGCTTCGTCGCCGCACCACATTGCCTTAACAAAGCCGTCGCCCTTTTCCTCAAGAGCCTTTGTTATCTCGTCAAGTGTCTTGCAAACATAGGTACGTCTTTCTCTGTTTTCAAGTGCCTTCGCATAAAGACCATCATGAACAGCCTGAAGTCTTTCATTCACTGTTTCAACAAGCTCACCAAGCTTGCAGAATACCTTTTCTCTGTTGTGTCTTGTAACAAGCACACACTGATCGTTCTCAATATCCTTTGGACCAATTTCAAGTCTTACAGGAACGCCCTTCATCTCATACTGTGCAAACTTCCAGCCAGGTGACTGTTCTGAATCGTCGAGCTTAACTCTTATGCCTGCATTTTTAAGTGTGTTGTAAAGCTCGTTAGCCTTGTCAAGAACGCCCTCTTTGTGCTGTGCTATAGGTACGATAACTACCTGAACAGGTGCAACAGCAGGTGGCAGAACAAGTCCGTTATCGTCGCCGTGTGTCATTATAACTGCACCGATAAGCCTTGTCGTAACGCCCCATGATGTCTGGAATGGGTGTGCAAGCTTATTATCTCTTCCAGTATAAGTGATATCAAAAGCCTTTGCAAAGCCATCGCCAAAATAATGCGAAGTGCCTGCCTGCAAAGCCTTGCCGTCGTGCATAAGAGCCTCGATAGCGTATGTTGCTTCTGCACCTGCGAACTTGTCGCTCTCTGTCTTTCTGCCCTTTACGACCGGCATAGCAAGCTGCTGCTCACAAAAATCAGCGTATACGTTGAGCATTCTCTCTGTCTCCTCGATAGCCTCCTCAGGTGTCTCGTGGATAGTATGACCCTCCTGCCACAGGAACTCTCTTGAACGAAGAAATGGTCTTGTTGTTTTTTCCCAACGTACAACAGATACCCACTGATTGTAAAGCTTAGGAAGATCTCTGTAGGAATGAACTATATTAGCATAATGCTCGCAGAAAAGTGTTTCAGACGTTGGTCTTACGCAAAGTCTGTCTTCAAGCTTTTCACTTCCGCCGTATGTTACCCAAGCTACCTCAGGAGCAAAGCCCTCAACGTGGTCTTTCTCCTTCTGAAGCAGGCTCTCAGGAATAAACATAGGCATACAAACATTTTCATGACCAAGCTCCTTGAACTTTGTGTCAAGTATATGTTGGATATTCTCCCATATTGCGTAGCCGTAAGGTCTTATTACCATACAGCCCTTTACGCTTGTATATGAAACAAGCTCAGCCTTCATACATATATCAGTATACCACTTTGCGAAATCCTCGTCCATGGAGGTTATCGCATCAACCATTTTCTTATCCTTAGCCATTTATAAAACCTCTTTCTTATATCATTCAGGCATTGTCATTATTCTTGTTGCCGTCGTCTTTTTTAACAGCTTCACTGCTGACATTCTTCTTTTTCTTTTTAAAATTAAGAGCATAGATATCCTCGTTATATATCTTATAGTTAGGATCCCAGCCGTCAATGTGGGACTTATCAAATATGCCCTGTACCTTATAATTCTCAGGATCATTCCCTGTATTCTCACCGTCCACCCTTTCGGGATCGTCCTTTTCGGCAAGCTCAGGGTGACGTTTTTCAATAAATCGTGCTATTTTTGGAGTGATAAGGCAGGCAATGACGATAAAGGTCATTATTACGACACAGCCTGCTGCCAGCTTCAACAGCAATAGCAGTAATTCTTTATTCAGACAAGTCACCTCTTTTCGCAAATATAAAGTTATTATAGCACAATTATTATCCAAATTCAAGAGGTGAAATATGAATTTACCGCCATTTCTGACCTTTAGCACTAAAAAAAGGCGGAACAAAGTCCGCCTTAAAGCATTTTCTTTCGTTTGAAAAAGATTATACACACTATCACTACTATTATACTAAGGGCTATAACACCCGGATACCCCTCTCTAAGTTCGGGCATATTCTGAAAGTTCATGCCATACCAGCCCGTGATAAGGGTCAGAGGGAAAAATATAGTGGATATGACCGTAAGAAACTCCATATTCTTGTTCTGCTGAGCATTGACATGGGACTGATAAGCGTCTCGCACCTGCGTTGCATATTCAAGAAGATGTACAGTTCTGCCCATGAGCCTGTCGGCACGGTCTGAGATAGTGCCGAAATATTTTTTCTGCTTTTTCTCAAAGAAGCCGTTCTCGTCCTCTTCAAGCTCTCTGCCCAGATCCATTATTTCATCATAGTAGCTTCTCAAAATAAGAAGCTCTTTTCTGATAGGCGTTATGGTTTCAAGAAAATCGTCCGTCTTGCCATCGTTTACGTTTTCCTCAAGCTCCATAAGCTTTTGCTCATGTTCCGCAAGAAGCTCGGTGTCACGGAGCATAAATTCGCTAAAAAAATTGTAGATAAAATGCTCCCTGCTCTCTCCCTGACTATGCCTGCTTCTCTGTATGCGTTGGACTAACCTGAGCGAGAACTCCTCATCGTCTATTATCACCATGTTTTTGTTGTCGATAAAAAACTGTATCCTGTGGCGGCTTCCCTTTATGTCAAGAAGCTTGGGGATAGAAAGCGTGCCTGCCAGACAGAAAGGCTGTGATTCTATCTTACAGAACACAACGTCACGCAGGGATATCACGCCCTCGTAGGTTATGTTCGCCGTTCTGAGGGTTTCCTCTGCGTGAGCAGAGTCGGTAATAAACACAGCTGAGCAAGTTTGTTCGCTTAGCTGTGCCGGTGTTATTTCTTCAAGTGAACCCTTCAGGGCAAATATTGTCATTTATCCTCGACCTCCGCCTTTGAAGCTCTTTCATAGGCAAGGTCATAGAAAAATTCCTGAGAATTGAGTGGCTCTTTGCCGTCTGAAACAAGGGTATATTCCCCGTCAGAGTCAAGCTCTCTTGCCTGACAATTATCTGCAAGCATTTTGTCGAACATCATGCTTATCTGAGCCTTGATATCCTCGTCAAGAATAGGTGTAGCGACCTCAACACGTCTAAGGGTATTTCTTGTCATAAAGTCTGCGGAAGCAATATATATCTTTCTTTCCTCGCCCTTGCCAAACATATAGATACGGGAATGTTCAAGAAAACGTCCTACAATGCTTATTATCCTGATGTTGTCGGTTTCGCCCTCAACGCCTGGGATAAGACAGCATATGCCTCTTACCACAAGGTCTATCTTAACGCCTGCTCTTGAAGCTTCGATAAATCTGTCGATTATCTTCTTATCAGTGAGAGAATTTATCTTCACGCCTATATAGCCCTCTCCCCCTGATTGTGCTATGGCTATCTGCTCGTCTATCATATCAAGCACCTTGTTTTGCAGACAATTCGGTGCAACAAGAAGCTTGTCAACGCTCTTTACAGTATCGTCAGAAGCAAGAGCATTGAACACGTCTATAGCGTCCTTTGCGATGTCCTTATCGCAGGTCATAACAGACAGGTCGGTATAAAGTCTTGAAGTTTTCTCGTTGTAGTTTCCAGTGCCTATCTGAGTATAATACTCAGTCTTTGTGCCTGAACGCTTTGTGATAAGGCAAAGCTTTGAATGTACCTTATAGCCCTCCAGACCATAGATAACAGTACAGCCAGCCTTTTCAAGTCGGCGTGACCACTCGATATTATTTTCCTCATCAAATCTCGCCTTAAGCTCCACCAATACAAGAACGTCCTTGCCGTTCTCTGCGGCTTCACAAAGGGCTTCGACCACCTCACTGTGCTTTGCCACACGATACAATGTCATTTTTATAGACACCACGTTTTTATCGTCAGCCGCCTCACGGAGCATATTGATAAAAGGCTTTATGCTATCAAAAGGATAAGAAAGCAGTCTGTCTTTCTTTTTTATCTGCGGCAGGATCGGCTTGTTATCGTCAAAGGCAGTAAACCTCTGCGGAACTCTCTTTTTATAGAAAAGCTCGGTTTTCTGTCTGAGTATATCCTGTATCTGGAACAGGAATGACAGATCAAGAGGAGTGCTGTTTCTGAAAACAGATTTTTTATTCACTTCAAGCTGTTTGCAGAGCAGGTCAACGATATTGTTATCAAGCTGCCTTGAAAGCTCCAGTCTGACAGGTGCAAGACGCTTTCTTTTCTTGATAAGGTCAGCCATGAACTCACGGTAATCAAGATCTTCGTCGTAAAGTGCGTCAGCGTCGATATCAGCATTTCTTGTAACTCTTATAAGCGACTTTGACTTGACGGTGTAGCCCTTGAAAATTTTAGGTACATAGTGGAGGATAAGCTCTTCAGAAAGCATATACTTGCCTGTTGAACCGACCTTTATAAGGCGTGGGAAGACCTCGCTTCCGCAGGAGATAACACCCAGCTTCTCCTTAGAATTTTTGCTTTCAAGGACAACTGCGGCATAGATATCCTTATTTTTAAGGAAAGGGAAAGGCTGTCTTTTGCCCACCACCATAGGCGACAGGAGCGGAGCTATCTGATTGAGAAAATACTGCTCCAACTGAGAATTTTCCTCCGCTGTAAGCTTGGAAAAATCAACAAGAGCAACGCCCTGCTCGGCTATTTTCTTCATAAGGTCAGCGTAGATCTTATTTTTACGCTCGTTAAGCTCGCCGACTCTTGCGATAACGGCTTTGAGCTGTTCCTTAGCGGTCATATTTGTTTTATTTTCCCTGCTGTCTGGATCGACCTCCATCTGGTCAGTAAGCGAGCCTACACGAACCATAAAGAACTCGTCCAGATTGCTCTGATAGATAGAAGCAAAGGAAAGTCTTTCGCAAAGAGGCACGCACTCACGCTCAGCCTCCTCAAGGACTCTTTCATTAAATTTCAGCCATGACAGCTCTCTATTCATAAACACATTTTTCATTGTGCCATACTCCTTTTATTATGATATCAAAACATCTATACTTATTTAATACATTATATCACAAAACGTCAAACTGTTAAAGAGGTTTAAGCAAAATTCATGTAAAATATTCTTATTATCCACTTACTATATTGTAGTCGCACACAAAAATTATGCAAAATGACGCATTTGCTTTTTAGTGAAAGCATAATACTGTGCAAAAAAGCAAAAATCAAAAAAGTCCAATTTTTTTGTGCAAAAAAGGTTGACAACGGGGCATAAATAGTGTATAATAATCAAGTCGCTATGAGAAACGCATATGGCGGTATAGCTCAGTTGGCTAGAGCACTTGGTTCATACCCAGGGTGTCACCGGTTCAAATCCAGTTACCGCTACCACATTTCTCATAGCGAAAAATCGGCCCGTTGGTCAAGAGGTTAAGACGCCGCCCTTTCACGGCGGAATCATGGGTTCAATTCCCGTACGGGTCACCAGATCACTTCCCTGAAAATAACGCATTTGCGTTGTTTTCAGGGATTTATTTTTCCCTAAAATCTCCTCAACCACTTATCTGCCACTTATTTTGAAAATAACCGCTTTCGACTACCTCTTGGCTGTGTTCTATGTACCCCGCAAGGCTTGCGCCCTGCGGTTGTTTTTATGCCCCGAAAACTTGTCCGAACTGTTCTTCTTCCTGCTCGTCCTCATCTTCGTAGGTGCCCTCTGTGCTGTCCTCGGAGTGCTTTTCTTCTTTCACTTTAACCTCGTTTGTGAAGCTTAGAGCGTTGCTTATCGCATCGCAGTTGCGTGCTCTCGCCTCTTGGAACATATGGGAATATAAATTTAAGGTCGTTCCAACAACGCTATGTCCCATATCTGCGGACACCGCTACAACGTCCACACCCTCAAAAATCAGTAGCGAGGCATGGAGGTGACGTAGAGAGTGAATATTTCGGAACGGTATTCCGATACGCTCGCAGTAACCCTGAAGCCACTCAAAGGGAGTCTGCGGATTCATAGGTGCGCCGTTCCATTTGGTGAACAGCCTGTCGTGACCCTCCCATTTTGTACCGAGCTGTTTCGCTTCCTTGGCCTGCTCTGTCCTGAACTGCTTTAGCAGATTCATTATAGACGGCGGAAACTTTGACACACGCTTGGACTTTCGCGTCTTAGTGGTATCGGTGTATATGCCTTTTTCTTTTGTATACTGAGATGTTCTGCGGACATGGATCAGGCTGTTCTCAAAGTCGATGTCTTTCCATTCCAATCCCAGCATTTCGCTTCGCCTGAAGCCGCTGTATATCGCAAGCAGCAGATACACTTGGTATTTCATAGGCTCGTCCTTTAAATGTTCGTAGAGTGTTTTTACCTCGTCCAGCGT
>OGRS01001895.1_pt1 | contig 10644 bp, 9 predicted proteins | sample 1553561 | NCBI WGS metagenome assembly OGRS01 (sample SAMEA2580103, study PRJEB22360) | human gut metagenome | biome: human gut; feature: human-associated habitat; material: faeces | place: Denmark | collected 2008/2010
TGTGATAATCCAGACAAGGTTATAAGTTTGAAAAACATACTCGTCACTCATTCCAAGACTTAACGATTGCTTGCCAGAAACTTGCAAAACAAGCGATAAGAGCTGTGATAATTTCATATTTTGATTAATATCACTTTCATAAAAAGGTACTTGATATTTTTCTCGATAACTTAATCCCATCTTTTTTACTCCAATATAAATCTCTCTGCGACTGTGTCTCCCAAAAACAGTCCTTTTTTGGTCATGCGAATCACCTTGTCATCTGGTACTAAAAGCCCTTGTTCACAAAGTTCTCTCACGATTTGACCATAACGGTCTTCAAAAGACAAGCCGAATTTTTCTTCAAATCTAGCAATAGACACACCTGATTTTTTGCGTAATCCTAAGAACAATTCTTCTTCCATCATTTCATCTTTTGTTAAAACTTCTTCTGATAATCTAGCATTACCCTCGGCAACTGCCTTAAGATAGTGCTGAATTGGACCACGATTACGGTAACGAACACCATTTAGATAACCAGAAGCACCTGCACCCACACCGAAGTACTCAGCATTATCCCAGTACATCAAATTGTGACGACTTTCAAAACCTGGTTTAGTGAAGTTTGAAATTTCATAGTGCTCAAAGCCATTAGCTTCCAGCTCAGAAATAATATATTCAAACATCTTCGCTTCCAAGTCTTCTTTAGGTAATTGTAATTTACCGCGACGCATTTTATTCATGAAAACCGTGTGATGTTCCAGAATCAAGCTATATAAACTCAAATGTGGAATATCTAGAGCAATCGCCTTAGCCACATTTTCCTTGACATCTTCCATGGTCTGACCAGGAAGGGCATAAATCAAGTCAATTGAAATGTTATGAAAACCAGCTTTTTTCAAATTCGAAATCGTTGAATAAATCTGAGCTTCATTGTGACTACGTCCAATTTGTTTCAAATGCTTATCATTAAAAGTCTGAACACCAAGTGAAACACGGTTAACAGCTGAATTTTTCAGCACTTCAATCTTATCTTCAGTCAAATCACCTGGATTTGCTTCGATAGTGAATTCTTCCAAAATACTTAAATCCAAATGCTTTGTTAAATTCGTCAATAAATACTCCAATTGCTCTGCGGTAATTGAGGTTGGAGTGCCGCCTCCAATATATAAAGTACGCAATTTTTTGATATCATATGATTCAAATTCACGAATAAGAGCCTGTAAATAAGCATCAACAGGCTGATTTTTGATGAATACTTTTGAGAAATCACAATAGTAACAAATTTGCGTACAAAATGGTATATGTACATAAGCTGATGTTGGTTTTGTTAGCATGACGCTATTATAACATTTTTAAGAAAGATAACCAATGAAATAAACACAAAAAGGTCTGAGCCTAACACCCAAACCTTTTCTTTTTTATTGAATTTAGTCGATACCGATTTCGTTACGAACAACGTCAGCAATAGTATTTACATAGTAGTCAACTTCTTCATCAGTTGGCGCTTCAGCCATAACGCGAAGAAGTGGTTCAGTACCACTTGGTCGAACCAAAATACGACCGTTTCCATTCATTTCTTCTTCCATTTTGCTGATGATTTCTGCGATAGCTGGAACCTCCATGGCTTTGCTCTTCATGCTGTTTTCAACACGAATGTTAACCAATTTTTGTGGGTAAATTGTAACTTCAGCAGCCAATTCAGAAAGTGGTTTACCAGTTTCTTTCATGACTTTTACCAATTGGATACCAGTCAATTGACCATCACCAGTGGTGTTGTAATCCATGATAATCACGTGACCTGATTGTTCACCACCAAGGTTAAAGCCTGATTTACGCATTTCTTCAACAACGTAACGGTCACCAACAGCTGTGATAGCTTTATTGATACCTTCGCGGTCAAGTGCTTTGTGGAAACCAAGGTTTGACATAACAGTTGTTACGATTGTGTTGTGAGCCAATTGTCCACGTTCAGAAAGGTATTTACCAATGATGTACATAACTTTGTCACCATCAACGATTTCACCATTTTCATCAACGGCAATTAAACGGTCGCTATCACCATCAAATGCAAGACCAACTGCAGCACCTGATTCTTTAACAAGTTCTTGCAATTGTTCTGGGTGTGTTGATCCTACACCATCATTGATGTTAAGACCATCTGGATTTTCACCGATAACTGTAATATCAGCATCAAGATCTAGGAAAATATCACGTGCAGATACAGATGCTGAACCGTTTGCCGTATCAAGAGCAACTTTCATTCCTTCTAGGCTAATACCTGTTGATACAAGGAATTTTTCGTATTTACGAAGACCTTCTGGATAATCAACAAGTGTTCCCAAACCATCTGCTGAAGGGCGTGGAAGGGTATCTTCTGGTGCATCAAGGAGAGCTTCAATTTCCAATTCTTGATCATCAGCTAATTTGAATCCATCACCACCGAAGAATTTAATACCATTATCTTGAGCAGGGTTGTGACTAGCAGAAATCATAACACCAGCGCTAGCTTTTTCAGTACGGACAAGGTATGAAACACCTGGAGTTGCTAAAACACCAAGTTTGTAAACTTCAATACCAACTGAAAGAAGTCCAGCTACCAAAGCTGATTCAAGCATTTCACCTGAAATTCGAGTATCGCGTGCTACAAATACTTTTGGACGTCCTGTTTCATGCTGACTAAGAACATAGCCACCAAAGCGTCCTAATTTGAAAGCTAATTCAGGGGTCAACTCAACATTTGCTTCTCCACGAACACCATCTGTTCCAAAATATTTTCCCATTATTTTTTTAGCGAAAAATTCGCTTCCTCCATTACTAATATTCTTTTCCTAAGGACAAGAAACTTACTTGCCCAGTATTCTTTAATATATAGTCCTAGCTATTATGAACTATTTTTTTGTCACTGTCAACTGTACCGTCACTACAGAAGGCTCTACTGCTACATTATCTGCTGTTAAGTTGACACTCAAATTGGTATCTTTTGTCATATTTGAAACATCGACATTAGCAACCACCTCGTTAACAGCGTTAAGGGCATCTTGACTACCAGTAATCGTCACCTGATTTTGACTGAGGCTATAAGAGATATTTGATAGCTTATCATTCATTTTTCCAGTCATCTTAACAGTCACTGGTACGGTTTTGGTCAATTTCTTAACTGTCACTTCAAGTCGAGCTTTTGACGGGTTGATGGCACTAGCGAGAATTGTACCATCTGAGGCAACGGCTTGCAAGGCAACTCGTCCATTGTAATTGTCGTTTAGAACTTCATTTTCGGGTAGTTTAGCAACCACATGATCGATTTGGTCAATGATTGATTCTGCACTTGTGACTTCAACTTCAGATATGTCTGTTGACACTTTCTTCAGCTCATAGTCTTTGGCGATTTGATTATCGTCAATGACGCCTTTAACATCAAAGGTCTTGGTTTTCTTTTTGCCAATAGTCACAGAGATATTATTCGGTGAAGCTGTCGCTGTAACACCTGATGGCAAATTAGTCACCTTAAGAGGCACTGTTTGAGTGCCTTCACCCAAGTTTGACAAGTCAGCAACAACCTTGAAACTTCTCGTGTCATTATTGATTTCAGAGTCCAATTTAACACGGTTGATTGATGTTAAATAAACTTCTGTTTCATAAGAATAACCACTGATAAAATACTTATCACTATCGTATTTGATATCGATAGGGACATTTGTTAGGGTGTGGGTAAAAGTCTCTGTTGCTCCAGATACCTGCGACCCAACATGCGTATAGTTACTTGTTGTGGCAGTCAAAAATAGGAGAATAGAAAAGATAATAGACACAATAACCAACCAAAATTGACTATTGAAAAACTTTTTCATTTTTTCTTCCTCCAAAATTTTTGATACCAGTGGTCTTTTTCCTCAACTTTTGTAATTAAATGCGTGCGAAGAATAGCTTCAAAATTTTCTTTTGTCAAATCATGCAAAAATTCACCTTTTGAAGTGATGGAAACCCCACCAGTTTCTTCTGAAACAACAATAGTCAAGGCATCTGAGTTTTCTGAAAGACCAATAGCTGCGCGGTGACGTGTTCCGAATTCTTTTGAAATGGCCATTGACTCAGACAAAGGAAGGTAAGAACAAGCTGTCGCAATTTTGTTACCACTAATGATTACCGCACCATCATGCAAAGGAGTGTTTGGAATAAAAATATTAATCAACAACTGACTTGAAATATCAGCATCCAAAGGAATCCCTGTAGAAATATACTCTTGCAATGTTTGCGTGCGCTCGATAGAAATCAAAGCACCAATTTTACGAGGGCTCATGTAAGCAACTGATTTTACCAAGGCTTCAACTAATTTTTCTTCGTCACTAACTTGTTGCGTTTGTGAAAAAACTTGCGTCGAACGACCAAATTTTTCAAGACCAGAACGAATCTCAGGAGCAAAGATAACAACACACGCGATAACACCATATGTGATAACTTGATTCATCAAATAAGTGATAGTTGTAAAACCAATCCACTCAGCGACAAATTTCAAAATGATGAAGAAGACAACACCTTGAATCAAGGACATAATCTTCGTGCCCGCTAAAGCTTTTATTAAACGATAAATAAAATATGCTACGATTAAAATATCTAGTAAATGAACAACAATAGTCCATGGATTTTCAACTAAAGTTGCCCAGAATTTGGCATCAATAGCCGCTAAATTACTCATACATACATCTCTTTTCTCTAACTAAATAAAACTACCTTTCTATTATACCACTTTTAAAACAGATTTTCTTTATTCGAATACTCCTTTTTGTGGTACAATATTCCTATGAAAGTAAACACATTAATGGGAATTACAGCTGGTAAAGCAACTCACGCCATTCTTTCAAAAATGGGACGTGGCTCAACCTTGCCTGGAAAAATCGCCCTCAAATTCGACAAAGATATTTTAGATACGATTGCCAAAGATTATGAGATTGTTGTTGTCACTGGTACAAATGGTAAAACCCTCACAACTGCTTTGACAGTAGGCATTTTGCGTGAGGCTTTCGGTGAAATCGTGACAAACCCAAGTGGTGCCAACATGATTACCGGAATCACATCAACTTTCTTGACAGCTAAAAGAGCTAAATCTGGTAAAAAAATCGCTGTGCTAGAAATTGATGAAGCTAGTCTTCCAAAAATCACAGAATACATCACTCCAAGTCTTTTTGTCTTCACAAATATTTTTCGTGACCAAATGGACCGTTACGGTGAAATCTATACAACTTATCAAATGATTTTGGATGGTGCAGCAAAAGCCCCAAATGCAACTATTCTAGCTAATGGAGACAGCCCACTCTTCAATTCAAAAAACGTCATCAATCCAGTCAAATACTATGGTTTTGATACTGAAAAGCATGTACCAGAATTAGCTCACTACAACACTGAAGGTATCTTGTGCCCACAATGCCAAAACATCTTGAAATACAAACTTAACACTTACGCTAACCTTGGTGATTACGTTTGTGAAAATTGCAGTTTCCACCGTCCAAAACTTGATTATGCTTTGACAGACTTGACAAAAATCACAAACACTACATCTGAATTTGTCATCGATGGGCAAGACTACAAGATTAACGTCGGTGGTCTTTACAATATCTATAACGCCCTTGCAGCCGTGTCTGTAGCTGAGTTCTTTGGAGTTTCTCCTGAAAAAATCAAAGCTGGTTTTGACAAGAGCCGTGCAGTCTTTGGACGTCAAGAAACCTTCAAAATCGGTGATAAGTCTTGTACTTTGGTTCTTATCAAAAACCCAGTTGGTGCTAGCCAAGCTCTTGATATGATTAAATTGGCTCCATATCCATTTACACTATCAGTTCTACTCAATGCCAACTACGCTGACGGAATTGATACTAGCTGGATTTGGGATGCTAACTTTGAATCTATCTTAGACATGGATATTCCACAAGCCTTTGCTGGAGGCGTGCGCCACTCTGAAATTGCTCGTCGCTTACGTGTGACTGGTTATGACGAAGACAAAATTACGGAAGCTGAAAGCCTAGAAGATATTATGGCCTTGATTGAAGCTCAGTCAACTGATCACGCTTACATCCTAGCTACTTACACTGCTATGCTTCAATTCCGCGAAATCTTGGCAAGTCGTCACGCTGTTGGAAAGGAGATGAACTAAAATGACTTATACATCACTACAATCTCCTGCAAATAAAGATTATCAATACGAATTAAACGTTGCTCACCTTTACGGAAACCTTATGAATACCTATGGTGACAACGGTAATATTCTCATGATGAAATACGTCGGTGAAAAACTAGGTGCTAAAATGACCTTTGATATCGTATCACTTGGTGATAGCTTTGATGCCGATTACTATGATATGGCTTTCTTTGGTGGCGGACAAGATTACGAACAATCAATCGTCGCTAAAGACCTGCCAAGTAAAAAAGAAGCTATCGCTGATTTCATCAACAAAGACAAAGTCATGCTTGCAATCTGTGGTGGTTTTCAACTTCTAGGTCAATACTACGTCCAAGCAAACGGGGAAAAAATCGATGGTCTTGGGGTTATGGGACACTACACCCTTAGTCAAAATAATAATCGTTTTATCGGTGATATCAAAATTCACAATGATGAATTTAACGAAACATATTACGGTTTTGAAAATCACCAAGGACGTACTTTCCTTTCAGAAGATGAAAAACCACTTGGAACATGTGTTTACGGAAATGGCAATAATAAAGAAGACGGTACTGAAGGCGTTCACTACAAAAACGTCTATGGTAGCTACTTCCACGGACCAATTCTTTCACGTAATGCCAACTTGGTTTATCGCCTCGTAACCACGGCCTTGAAAAACAAATATGGTTCTAGTATTGCACTACCAAGTTATAGCGATATTCTTTCAAAAGAAGTTGCCGAAGAGTATACCGATACTAAGAGCAAGGCTGAATTTGAAAAATAAGATTTTACAAAAAATGCTTAAAGAAAATTTCTTCAGGCATTTTTATAATCACTTTTGTGTTCACTCAACCAAATTAACTTATCAACAACGATGTCAATATACTTTTTAAAAGTACAAAAAACCTTAGCCTAAGCTAAGGTTTTTAACTTGATATAATCAGAGATTATTTTTTCAAGTTGTAGAATGATTTCAATCCACGGTATTCAGCTACTTCACCAAGTTGGTCTTCGATACGAAGCAATTGGTTGTATTTAGCGATACGGTCAGTACGTGAAAGTGAACCAGTCTTGATTTGTCCTGCGTTTGTTGCAACTGCGATATCAGCGATTGTTGAATCTTCAGTTTCACCTGAACGGTGTGATACTACTGCTGTGTATCCAGCTTCTTTCGCCATTTCGATAGCGTCAAAAGTTTCAGTCAAAGTACCGATTTGGTTAACTTTGATAAGGATTGAGTTAGCAGCTTCTTCTTTGATACCACGTGCAAGGTATGAAGTGTTTGTTACGAAGAAGTCGTCACCAACCAATTGAACTTTACCACCAAGACGTTCAGTAAGAGCTTTCCAACCGTCCCAGTCGTTTTCGTCCATACCATCTTCGATAGTGATGATTGGGTATTTGTTAACCAATTCTTCGATGTAGTCGACTTGTTCTGCAGCAGTACGTTTAGCAGCACCTTCACCTTCGAATTTAGTGTAGTCATAGATTCCGTTATCGTAGAATTCTGATGAAGCACAGTCAAATCCAAGGAATACATCTTCACCTGGTTTGTAACCAGCAGTTTCGATAGCTTTGATGATTGTTTCTACAGCGTCTTCAGTTCCTTCAAATTTAGGAGCGAAACCACCTTCGTCACCAACAGCTGTTTCAAGACCACGTTCTTTAAGGATTTTCTTAAGTGTGTGGAAGATTTCAGCACCCCAACGAAGAGCTTCTTTGAATGTAGGTGCACCAGCAGGTACGATCATGAATTCTTGGAAAGCGATTGGAGCGTCTGAGTGAGAACCACCGTTGATGATGTTCATCATTGGAGTTGGAAGAACTTTAGTGTTGAAACCACCAAGGTAGCTGTAAAGTGGAACTTCAAGGTAGTCAGCTGCTGCACGAGCTACGGCAATAGAAACACCAAGGATAGCATTTGCACCGAGTTTACCTTTGTTTGGAGTACCGTCAAGAGCGATCATAGCACGGTCGATAGCTTGTTGATCACGAACATCGAAACCGATGATTGCTTCAGCAATGATGTTGTTAACGTTGTCAACAGCTTTTTGAGTACCAAGACCGTTGTAACGAGATTTGTCTCCGTCACGAAGTTCAACTGCTTCGTGTTCACCAGTAGAAGCTCCTGAAGGAACCATACCACGACCAAATGCGCCTGATTCTGTGTAAACTTCTACTTCAAGTGTTGGGTTACCGCGTGAGTCAAGGACTTCGCGAGCGTAAACATCAGTAATAATTGACATTATGTTACTCTCCTTATGAGTTTTTAATATTTTTACACTAAAATAATACCATAATATCGGCGCTTAAGCAAATAAAAACAAGAAATTTTGAAAATCGCTACCAACTTTCATGGCTTTTCACAATTTTCAATAACAAAACAGCCCAAAACTGACAGTTTGGTAAATTTAACTTATAATTATTATAAGAATATATGGAGGGCCCTGCTATGACTGATTTAGAAAATAAAGTTTTACAAGCTGCAACAGGCGAAAAACGCTTAAATCCAGATGAACAACGTCTTTATTTTGGAACTTTTGCCGAACGCGTTGTCTTATCAATTTCTCTTGAAGACAGCCGTTTAGAAGAGGTTAAAAATCGTTTTAGTGATATTTTAGGACAATTAGCTAAACAACACGACACAATATTAGTTAAAATTTCTCCTAAGCTCTCTGCTTCCAATCAAATGTTTTACATGAAAATTGCTCAAAAACAAAACATTCAAGCAACGATTGTTGATGAAAAGAATGCTCAATCACCTTATGGCATTATCGTTCATTCAACTAAAGCTGAAAACGTAGCTAACCCTTCATTATCCGAACAATTTCCGACTACTCCAGAAAAAACAAAAGAAGCCCCTAAAAAAGGCTTCTGGTCAAAATTATTTAACAAGGATTAAATCTAGTAAAGCTTAGTAAATTTCCGATGTTTTGCGCAGTGCGTTCCAGATTTTGCTCAGCTTTATCTAGAGTATTTTCCAACGTATCAGCGTCAGCAATTATCGGAAAAGCTGCTTGAATGTTAGAAATTGGGAAACTTGGTAAATCATCTTTGAGGCTACCACAGATGGCAATGACTAATTTACCACGAGGTGTGCGTTGTGCTAGACCAACGGGAGCTTTACCTGAAAGACTTTGCTTATCCATGCGCCCTTCACCGACAACAACAATATCAGCTTTCTGAACACGTCGGTCAAAATCAAGCATATCAAGAACAGCATCAATACCAGAAATGATTTGACCTCCTGCAAATGCTGCTAGACCAGCTTTTCCTTTGCCCCCCGGCAAAGGCTGCTAGCCCTCCTGCCATTCCGCCACCTGCTCCCGCTCCAGCCAAATCTAAAACAGCTGGGAAGAAAGTTTGGTAAAATCTTTCCATATCTTTATCAATGCTTGCAAATTCCTCTTTTGCAAGCCCTTTTTGTTCTCCAAAAATATAGGTTGCCCCATTTGGACCACATAGAGGATTTGTCACGTCAGTGATAACTGTCACCTTAATTTGAGATAAATCCCAACGACAGCTTTCATAAGAAACCATGCTAATATCACCAAGGTGTTCACCTATCGCTTCGACTTCATGACCTGTTTTGTCAAAGAAACGATAGCCAAGACCTGCCGCCATTCCCAGACCACCATCATTGGTTGAACTGCCTCCAACACCAATCATGATTTCTTCAACACCAAGATCAACCAAGTGACCAATCATTTCACCAACACCTTTTGTCGTAAGGGTTAATGGGCTACGCTGATTCATTGGCACTTTTTCCAAACCACAAATGTCTGCCATTTCAAAAACGGCCAAACGACCATTAGTCGCATAATGGGCTTCGACTGGTTGACCAAACGCGCCAGTAACCGTATGGCTTTCACGTTTTAAATGAAGACCGCCTGTCAAGGCTTCCAAAGTTCCTTCACCACCGTCACCAACAGGCATGACATCAAAAGTCGCATTTGGCATAGCTTTTCGAAAACCTTTTTGAACAGCTTTTGCAACTTCAAGTGCTGACAAACTTTCCTTAAATGAATCAGGTGCAATTAATATATGCATAGTACCAACTCCCCCTTACATTTCTTATAACTATTATATAATTTTTTAAAGGAAAGAGGTTACAAAAACATTAATACAAAGCAAAACTTCCCTTCAATTTTAGAAGGGGAGCTCTTTATATAAGGAAAGTAAGGTATTTAAATGTTAATGACTTTTTTGGCGTCTTTTAACTTCTAACACTGCTAGACTAGCAAGACTTAGAAGACCAACAAAAGTTAAAGTATTACTATCTTTTTGACCAGTTTCTGGCAAGGCAACTGTGCTATTTTCAGTAACAGCAACTTTTTGAAGGTCAGAAAGGACTCGAGAAGCCGCTTGATTCCAGACTCCAGTCTGAGTTTGGGTTGGCGCTGTAACTTTCGCCACTTGATTCGAATTAGCTGGCACTTCAGTTTTTGCCACTTGGTCTTGATAAACAATGCCATATTGGCTGAAGTGGTCAACATCAAAGATGACGAATTTAACGA
>OGRS01001897.1_pt1 | contig 10634 bp, 10 predicted proteins | sample 1553561 | NCBI WGS metagenome assembly OGRS01 (sample SAMEA2580103, study PRJEB22360) | human gut metagenome | biome: human gut; feature: human-associated habitat; material: faeces | place: Denmark | collected 2008/2010
TTGCAGGCGACGGGGGCGAGAGAAGGGAGGGGGGGGGGGGAGCCGATAAACGAAGGTTCTTCGCAAATAACAGTGTCGCCCTCGGAAGCGAGGATTCTTGTTGCAATATCCATAACTTGGGTGCCGCCTGCAGTGATGATAACGGAATCATCGGCTGTGCCGACATTTTCTCTCTCCTTAAGCCACTTTGCGACAGTTTGACGAAGAGGTTCGTAGCCCTCGGATACGCCGTAAACAAGTGCCGAAACCGGATTTTCTTCAAGAATTTCGGCAGCGGGTTTTTAAACCTCTTCGCATGGGAATGCTTCAACGGCAGGTGACCCGCCTGCAAAAGCAATCATGCCCGGTTCGTTTGTAACCTTTAAAATTTCTCTTACAGCCGAGGGTTTAAGGCTCGAGAATTTTTTTGATAATTCATAACTCATTGTAATCACTCTTTTTCTAATATTTTTTCAACAAAGCGCTTTGTCGAATTTCCGTCGCACATTGAAACGAACCGCGATTTAAACGCCTTGTAATAATCATTTGTTGTATTTGCACCGAGCACGGCAGCCGCAAGATTGCCCTGCTGCCTGACAATTTTGCCACAGGAATAATTTTTGTAATCAAAATAAAATCCCCGTCCGTTGTCATAATCCGCCAAATCGGGAGCATACAAAACGGCGGCGTTGCCGACTATGGCATTTTCAAATATAACCGACGAATAATCGGTGACAAGCACATCGGTGATAAACAAAATATCGTTTATCTCCCTTTCGTCGCTGAAATCAAACACGCGATTTTGAACGGACTGCGGAATGTCGAGCCGTTTTTTGATAAACGGGTGCATTTTTAAAATAACAGCCCAATCGTCGCCCAAACTGTTCGCGAATTTTTCGATATTGATAAACTCCTCGGGATATTCGGCATCATTAACATTCTGCCCCCTGAAGGTCGGTGCGAAGAGGCAAACTTTTTTGCCCTTTAAAAGCGGCTGTTTTTTGTAAAGGCGTTCCTTCACGGACGAAACATAATCACTGTCGAAAAACACATCCGTTCTCGGAGTTCCGACCGGAATCACCTTATCGTTTGAAATGCCGAAAGCCTGCGCGTAAATATCGACAATTTCGGGAGATGAAACTATTGCTCTCGTATAATTTTTATGCGTGAGCGAATTTTTTTCAGCCGTTTCTCTGCCGTAGCCGAATCGCTTGAATGCGCCCATTGCGTGCCAAACCTGTATAAGTTGTTGATTATTGCGAAGTTTAAGCGGATAAACGCACGGCTCGTAATCGTCAACCAAAATGAACTTGCTTTGCGCAAGGCGCGCGCCGAGTTGTTCTGTCGAAAGCGATCCGAGGTCGGTAACAGCCTCAATCTCAAAGGGGATAGAATTTTTTTCGATATAATTCTTAATGGCGGCAAGATTTCCGCCGAGTCTGCCCTTTGATGTTGAAAGCATAAATATTTTATTTTCCTGCATTGGCAAAGATTTTGCTTTTTCATAAGCGGAGATTAATTTAGCATATCTCGCACGCTGCAAAATCGGATAAGCAAATGATTTTAATGCGCCCATAATCAGCCCTTGTAGTTGTATTTTCCGTCATATGTGCCTTTGATAAGGCTGTCGATAATTTCGCCGTAGACGGAGGTTATCGAGTCAAACCTTTTGTTGACATAATCGTTTTTGAATGTGTTGATTTTTTCCGCGTCGGCAGTGTCGCCGTTTTCTATACTTTTGCAAATATCAAACGCCGTTTCGCCGAAAATCGCGGGAATATCGTTTTTGAAATCGATATAAAATCCTCGCTCGTCAATATATTTGTCGCCGTCAAAATCAAAAATATAGACGGGAATATTTTTGAGCAGTGCCTCATAAATCACCGAACTGTAGTCTGTGATAACAGCGTCTGCAACGGACATAAAATCCATACCCGTAAACAGCTCGCCGCTTTGCTCATTGAGGTGAGATGAGGTATAAATTTCCTCCTTATTTGTATCGACAACATGGTGTTTTACAATAAGGTTGAAATCGTCATAATTCACTCTCGATGCAAGTTCCTCAGTGTGAGCGCGAAGATTTTGAATATCTTCATCATTGTCGCGAAATGTCGGGACATAGAGAATATTGCGCTTGCCGTTACCGAGCGACGGATAAGCCGCAAGCACTTTGCTTTTAATACTTTTGTTCATTTCGTCATCGGTGAGATAATCCATTCTCGGGATACCGATAGGAATGAATTTATCGGCAGGCTGACCGAAAGCTTCCGAAAATGCAGGAACGCATTTTTCACCGCTGACAGCGATTAAATCGTAGTTTTTGTGCATACGCATTGCGTCGGCAAGAGCGGAGGATTTACCGCCCTCCTTATCAAGAATTGACCTGCCGAAGCGTTTAAATGCGCCGAGTGCGTGCCAAATTTGAATGATTTTCAAGTCTTTTTTATGCTTAAGCACCGACGCCAAAATGCAATAGCCGTCAAGCACGACAACCTTTGACTGCGCAAGCGCGTTCATTTGGCGAAACATTTCGCCGATATATTTTATCTTTCCGCCCAAGCCCGACGGTATCATTTTGCAAAGCACAACAATATCGTACTGCGGATATTGAGCTTTAAGCTCGTTTATAAGATATTTAAAATCAATCGACGGTGTTTCGCTTTGGCGCGAGATGAAGGCGACCTGATTTTTTGTTTTTTTCAGTTTAAAAAACGAATAGACAAAATTTGTAACAAATCTGAAAATCGCACCGAAAATCTTAACCATTTGCCCTCACCTCCCATAGTATTTAATCAAAAATTATTCGTAAAGCGGATATTTTGCACAAATTTCGGCTACGCCCTTTGTGATATAATCCTTTTTGTTTTCAAAATCTGTGACAGCAAGATAAATAAACTCTGCGATTTTGTCGAAATCGTCTGTGTTAAGTCCTCTTGTGGTTGCGGCGGGTGTGCCGATGCGAACACCGCTTGTAACAAACGGTGAAAGCGGCTCGTTAGGAACAGTGTTTTTGTTGAGTGTGATATGCACATCGTCAAGTCTTGCCTCAAGTTCCTTACCTGTAACGCCTGTGCCTCTCAAATCGAGAAGGCAAAGGTGGTTATCGGTTCCGCCCGAAACGAGGTTGAGACCCCTCGAAGTAAGGCCGTTTGCAAGAGCCTGCGCATTGTCGATAACTCTTTGCTGATATTCCTTAAACTCGGGTTTAAGAGCCTCGCCGAAGCAAACAGCCTTGCCTGCGATTACATGCATAAGCGGTCCGCCTTGTGTACCCGGGAACACTGCGGAATTAAGTTTTTTAATAAGATACGGATTGTTGCAGAGGATAAGACCGCCGCGAGGTCCGCGAAGTGTTTTGTGTGTTGTTGTTGTGACAACATCGGCATAAGGAACAGGTGACTGATGCAAGCCTGCGGCAACAAGTCCTGCAATATGAGCCATATCTACCATAAACATTGCGCCGTTTGCATGTGCAATGTCAGCCATTGTTTTAAAATCAATCTCTCTCGGATATGCAGATGCGCCGGCAACAATAAGTTTCGGTTTAACCTTATTAACCTGCTTTGCAAATGCGGCAAGGTCGATATATCCGCTCTCGTCAACGCCGTAAGGAACGAAGTTGAAATACTTGCCCGAAATGTTAGCCGGTGAGCCGTGAGTGAGGTGACCACCGTTGTCAAGGCTCATACCCATTACGGTATCGCCCGGTTTGAGAAGTGCAAGATAAACGGCAGTGTTAGCCTGTGCGCCCGAGTGAGGCTGAACATTTGCATATTTACAACCGAAAAGCTCACATGCGCGCTTGATTGCGATATTCTCAACGATGTCAACATACTGGCAGGCGCCGCCGTAATAGCGCTTTCCCGGGAGACCCTCGGCGTATTTATTAGTCAAAACGGAGCCCATTGCAGCCATAACCTGCGGAGAAACAAGGTTTTCGGATGCTATAAGCTCGATATTATCTCTCTGTCTTTTAAGCTCGAGTGACATTGCGTCGGCAACCTCTTTATCGGTTTGAGCCACAATGCCTATTGAATCAAAATAATCTGAATACATTTTTTATCCTCCTTAAGATAAATATTATCTTTAATATAATACCATATTATAATCATTTATACAACCACAAAATTAGCACTTGAAAGCACGCTTTATCTGTGATAAAATAACTGTTAGTTAAAAAACAACAGAAAGGCTAATTACTATGAGTGGACATAATAAATGGAGCACCATCAAAAGGAAAAAGGGTGCAAACGATGCCGCAAGGGCAAAAGTTTTTACTAAAATCGGCCGTGAGCTTGCAGTAGCTGTTAAAAACGGCGGTCCGGACCCCAACAACAATGCAAAACTCCGTGATGTTATCGCAAAAGCAAAACAAAACAATGTGCCGAACGACAACATTGAGCGTATGCTCAAAAAGGCAGCCGGTGACGGCGACGGTGCAAACTATGAAGAAATCATTTATGAGGGCTACGGTCCTTCGGGTGTTGCTGTAGTTGTTGAGGCTTTGACAGACAACAGAAACAGAACTGCCGGCGAAGTTCGCCACTATTTCGACAAAGCAGGCGGAAACATGGGCAACCCCGGCTCGGTTACATTTATGTTTGAAAAGCAAGGCGTAATCGTTATCGAAAAAGAGGATGTCGATGAGGATCAGCTTATGGAAGATGCTCTTGAAGCAGGTGCGTCCGATTTTCTCACCGATGATGAGGAGATTTTTGAAATCAGAACAGAGCCAAACGATGTCGGCGCAATCCGCGACGAACTTTCGGAAAAGGGCTACAATGTCATTTCGTCCGACTCGGCTTATATCCCGTCAACATACACTCGTCTTGACGACCCCGAGGATATGAAGAAAATGGCAAGAATGATTGAAATGTTTGAAGAAAACGACGATGTTCAAAACATTTATCATAACTGGGAAAACGAGGACGAGTACGAAGAGGAATAATTGTATATTATGCAATTTTAAACAGCAAACGGCGTACCGAAGCGGCACGCCGTTATTTTTATTGTATAAAAACCGGCAGAGGTGCAAATACCTCTGCCGGTTTGATTTTTGGTTTATTTAAAGAAGTTTGAATTTTCGCGCTGTGCCTTTTCAGCCTGCTCTTTTGCAGCCTTTTCAATTGCTTCGTTGCGTTTTTTCTCTTCCTCAAGCTCTTTTTTGATTGCTTCAGCCTCTTTTTTATCACGCTCAAGTTCTTTTTTTGTAAGAGGAACAACAACATGGTGCTTGTCCTCATTATTCTTCGGCTTTGTTGTTTTTTCTTCGTAAATTGCGCTTACCTCGTCAACATCGCCGTAGGCAATCATATTGCCGTGCTCAAGCAAAATCGCTTTGTTACAAATTGCTTTAACCTGTTGAATGTTATGCGAAACGAAAAGAACGGTGATGCCCTTATCGAACATTGACTGAACTTTTGCAAGGCTCTTAACTCTGAATTTTGCGTCGCCGACTGACAAAACCTCATCAAGGATTAAAACATCGGGGTCAACCGCAGTTGCGATTGAAAAGCCGAGTCTTGCTTTCATACCTGAGGAATAGTTTTTAATCGGAACTTCGATAAAGTGACCGAGCTCGGAGAAATCGATAATTTCATCAATCTTGCCGTCGAGATATTCACGCGAATAGCCGAGAACGGCACCGTAAAGATAAATATTCTCTCTGCCGGTATAGTCGTTATCAAAGCCTGCACCGAGTTCCAAAAGAGGAGCGATAACGCCCGTTTTGTAGATTTGACCCTCTGTCGGCTTATAAACACCTACGATAGTTTTAAGGAGTGTACTTTTACCTGCACCGTTTAATCCGAGAATGGCAAGACGGTCGCCCTTTTTAACCTCAAAGCTGATGTCGTTGAGCGCAACAAAATTGTTGTAAACAAGTTGATGTTTAAGGAATTTGATTGCAAATTCCTTAAGATTGTCGACCTTTTCTCTGCTGAGAGTGAAACGCATTGTTACATGCTCAACTTTAACTGCAACTTCGCGGTCGTCATGCTCTTCATCAATCTCGGGACCATCCCAAACCTTGAGTCCTTCATCTTTTTGATCGTTTGTTAAAACATTTTGATTGTTATTCTGCATAATAGTTCCCTCTATTTATGATCACGCTTTAGTTTCCAAGCCAATGCAATCAATACAATTGCAACGCCGAATGATGCACATGCGCTTATAAGCACATGAAGCTCACACAGATTGACATAATCCAAAACAGCCTCACAAAGATATTTCGGATATATAACAAGCTGTTTCATTGTTTTAATTATTTGCACACCCAAAATCAGAATGAGCTGCAAAATTCCGGAGGCAATAAACGAAAATGATATTGCACGAAGCCCGCGATATTTTTTGCTGCCCATTGTGTAAATGATGGCAAAAAGCACTGCGCCGCCAACCGCAAGCACGGCGGCAATAACAGATAAAACGATTTTGCCGATGTTTGAAACGGTTTGCAACTGATTAGTATATTCAAACACGACCTGCTTTTTTAAATAATCGCAAATATTGTTTGAAAACTTTTTACATGCTTTATTTGCATTGTCGGCAGTATTGATTTTATACTGCCCTATCATATCCTCTGTTTTTTGGGCTAATTGTGTATTAAGTTCGGAAATTCTGTCTTCATAAGTAGTTTTTGTGTAGTCCTGAGAATTATCAAAATTTCCTACGGCATAAGCATTTACCGTATTGTAAACGGCATCATATGTGATTACCTCGTCAACGCTGTCGGTCGGGATGCCGTTTTGCGCACACATATCATACGCATACTGCTTGACATCGCCATAAAGCGACTGAACATATTTTTCGTTTGTGAAAATCGACGCATATTTTTTGCCGTCAACACAATCGACTCTGACAAAAACAGTCAAGCTGAGCGCAGCTATAACCAAAAACAGCACAAACGAAAGAAAATGCCTGCCGATAACAACCGATTTCGTTTCGGACGAATGTGATTTTCTGCTCATCACGGCACCTCCTTTGCGGAAGGACCGGAAACAAGCCGAGCCGTAACATACAGCATTTTGCCGTTTTGAAAAGAAAACGCACCGCCCAAATCGCTTGCCAAAACAAGCTCGTTGTCGGAAGCACTCGGGGCAGTTTCTAAAGCGCAAGCGTCGGTAACGGAATAAGTGTATGTCCCCCACTCCGTTTCAAACGAAATCGTGTCGCCTTTTTTAACATTTTTAAGCGCCTTAAACGCAGTTGACGAATAGCCAAAGACCTGAACTGTCTTATTTTGACCGGGGAGCGCGGTTTTTGCGTTAAGCGCCGCCCCATATCGCAGAGAAACTCTGTTTAAACCGTAGTAAACGCCGGCATTAAGTCCTGCACCGTCGCAAACGATTTTGCCGATTTTCTTTGATGCGGAAAACTTTGGAATTTCAGCCGTGCCGCTTGATTTGGTTGACGGCTTGTATTCGCTGCTTGCTGTTATATCACAAAAATCGGGTGTCAGCGTTTTTTGAGCGGAATGAACCGCAGTAACAGCAACATTCATCAAAACAAAGCATATTGGCACAATCGCTATCAGCGAAACGAGCACATAAACAATCGGTGTTGAAAAATATGGGAGTACAGTGTAGTGCTTTTTATGCGATTTTCTTTTTGAATTATTAAATTGTGAAGTGCTTTTGTTATCTTCACTCATAATTTACACCGTAAAATCAGTCATCCTCATAAACGGCGCCGCGGCTGCCGCTTGTAACATGCTGAGCATATCTCTTAAGATAGCCCGAAAGCTCTTGCTTCGGAGCAACCCATTTTGTTTTTCTTTCAGCCAAAACCTCGTCGGAAACATTAACTTTAAGCACTCTTGCAGGAATGTCGATTTCGATTTCATCGCCGTCCTCAACAAGCGCAATAGTTCCTCCGACTGCCGCCTCAGGGCTGACATGACCGATTGACGCACCTCTTGTTGCGCCGGAAAAACGGCCGTCTGTAAGAAGTGCAACGGAAGAGCCGAGGCCCATACCGATAATAGCAGATGTGGGTGAAAGCATTTCTCTCATGCCCGGTCCGCCCTTAGGACCTTCGTATCTGATGACAACAACATCGCCTGCAACGACTTTTCCGCCGTTGATTGCCGCAATTGCCTCTTCCTCCGAATTATAGCATTTTGCAGGGCCCTTGTGTTGCATCATTTCGGGAGCAACTGCGCCCTTCTTAACAACAGCGCCCTCTTCGGCAAGGTTGCCCTTGAGAACAGCGATGCCGCCGTCCTTTGAGAACGGATTGTCAAGTTTTCTGATAACCTCGCCGTCTGCATCGGGAGCCTTTGCAATTCTGTCGGCAACCGTGCCGCTTACTGTGAGACAGTCTGTATGAATAAGACCTGCTGTTGAAAGCTCTTTTATTACAGCCTGCATACCACCGACATTGTTAAGGTCGGTAATAAATACAGATGATGCAGGGTTGAGTTTACAAATTTGAGGTGTTTTGTTGCCCATTTCGTTAAGGTCGTCAAGATTAATATCGTGGCCTGCGGCATGAGCAATGGCAGTGAGGTGCAAAATTGTGTTTGTTGAGCAACCGATTGCCATATCGCATCTCATTGCGTTTTCGATTGATTTTTCAGTAATAATATCCGAGGGTTTAATATCTTCCTTAAGAAGATCCATTACCCTTTCGCCTGCCATTTTTGCAAGTCTGAGGCGTGCCGAATAAACAGCCGGAATTGTGCCGGAGCCCGGGAGTGACATACCGATTGACTCTGTAAGACAGTTCATCGAGTTTGCTGTATACATACCCGAGCATGAGCCGCAAGTCGGGCAAGCGGTAAAGGCTGTATTTTCAAGATCTTCATCGCTCATTTTTCCGACAGCGTTTGCGCCGACATATTCAAACTGCTCGGACAATCCGATTGGGTTTGTTGTAGCAGTGCTTTTGCCCGGGAGCATCGGACCGCCGTTGATGAAAATGCAAGGCAAATTCAAACGGCATGCGGCAAGGAGCATACCCGGAACGATTTTATCACAGTTTGGAATAAACACGATTGCATCAAGCGGATGAGCGGTAAGCATAACCTCGATGCTGTCTGCGATAAGCTCACGCGAGCAAAGTGAATATTTCATACCCTTATGGTTCATAGCAATACCGTCGCAAACGCCGATTGTATTAAATTCAAACGGAACACCGCCTGCGTTTCGGATGCCGGCTTTGACCTGCTCGGCAATTTTGTCAAGGTGCATATGACCCGGAATATAATCGCTTTTTGAGTTTACAACCGCTACAAACGGTCTTTTCATTTCAAGCTCGTCAATGCCGAGCGCTCTCAAAAGCGAACGGTGAGGGGCTCTTGACGGGCCCTCTTTAATCAAATCTGATCTCATTAAAAACATCTCCCTGTTTTTGAAAATGTAAAAAACAAAATTCTCCGTCCCAACGCCGAAACGCAGTGACAGAACCTTATCGCTTAATTATACTAACTTTTTTATTAATAGTCAATACCCGCAGGCTTTCACTTTTACCGAAAAAGCGTTTTCTGCGGGTATATTATTGTATAAATTATATATTTTAGTCAAAATATGCTTGTTTCCGGCAAAATCGTTGCGCTGCGCAAGCAGACATTTTTCGCATTGTCGGCAGGGCATGAAATTGGAATGTCAATACACATTTTTCACATTCTTTAAATTTTCATCTTGAAAATCAAAAGTCAAATACCAGAGGGTCACGGCTTGTAGTTTGCGAATATCCATAAAATCAAAAAAGCCCTTTGAGAAAAGGATTTCTCCTCTCTCAAAGGGCATGTTGAAAAACTGGAAGTTATCGGACTCTTTGCATAGATAAAATTTCAGTTTTACTTTGTAAGAACCTTCTTACAATATTTATGTGCACCACAATACGGACATACTAATTTTCGTTTTGTAATTGTATGAGGTCCCATAACATAGGATTTCATATCAGGAACAAATCGCTCCTTGCATTCAGGACATTCAAAGGCTCCTGCTTCTCTGTCTAATACACATGCAATAGCGATTCCAATTACCATTATTACAAATCCAATCCCCATCAATAGCACTCTAGTCCATACCGGCATTTCAAACATTCCCGACAATATAAATAATGGAACTGTCGCTATAATTGTAAGTCCTGCCACCATTGCTGATAGGACAATTTTCTTTTTACTTTCCAGAGCTTCTCTGACTAAATTCACCATATTTTCCTCCGCTTTCTTCAAATAATCTTCTTCAGATACTCTTTCACCAGATAGTAGTTCATTAACCGTTATCTCTAGTTCATTACATAATGGCAACAGTAATGATACTTCCGGAAAACCATTTCCTCTCTCCCATTTTGAAATTGTTTTGTCACTGATTTCTAATTTTTCTGAAAGTTGTTTTTGCGTATATCCTTTTCGTTTTCTTTCATCAGCGATAAATTTACCAATCTTGATTTGATCCATCCGTTTTCCTCCTTTCTGATTTGATTATCCTATGATTTGATTATCAATCACACCCACGCGACGTAGAATATGGTGAATTTATGCGGTTTCTACGCTCCGTAGAGTAAAATTCCGATTTGTATTTATGTTTGTTTTAAAAATGGGCAATCCCGATTGGAATTGCCCATTTTGCTGAAAACTGTTTACTTATCGAGTGGTTTCATTGTCGGGACGAAAGCAACCATCTTTTCAATCTCTCCTAAACCTCCTCATA
>OGRS01001909.1_pt1 | contig 10583 bp, 10 predicted proteins | sample 1553561 | NCBI WGS metagenome assembly OGRS01 (sample SAMEA2580103, study PRJEB22360) | human gut metagenome | biome: human gut; feature: human-associated habitat; material: faeces | place: Denmark | collected 2008/2010
TTTCTTTTTTATCAAGCCATGTAAAAAATGACTTTTCTAAATATTTAATCCTTAAATATTCAACTATTGAACATATAACAAAAATTGCAATAACACTTATAATGTATGCTCTATTAATAAATTACTATATTACATTGAACTAACATCAAATACATCACCCTATAAAAGCTGTCTAATCGCATTACTGTCAGTATGTATCAGTAAAACACCAAAAGTAGTTGTCGATACTGCGTTAATAATCTTGTTATTTCCAATGTTAATATTTTTAAAAAGTGAAAATATACTAATTGAAAAAGTCAATGCTAACAATTTGTTTGCATTAGAAACAAAATGAGATGGGCTTGCTAGAGTATTCAATCCCATTATTGCCAGAATAACAAAAATAATAAACTTGCAAAGTTTTTATTAGTAACTGCAATTTTAAAATTTTTGTGTATACATAAAATATCTGGCAATCAATATAAACACATTGATTGTTGTTTTCTATATACACCTACTTGTTGTAGGTATAGCATATTACTTGTTATATTCAAAACAATCCAATACAACTAAATTAATGCATTATTATAAATAACATTGCTACTATTCTAAGTAATTCTAAATTACTAGTTCTTTGTTTCAAAATAATTTATTTAATTCTTACAATGTTAATATCCTTTTGTCCATATACATTGGGTTTAGCTATTAATAATTCACTTACATCTACACTTTCATTTTTTAGCCATTTAACAATTGCCTTTGGTAAATTAACTCCTGCTAAATGACTAAAAGGATATCCTCCACCAAAACGTGCATTCAGTTCTAATACATAAACAGCATTGTCTACAGTTACAAATGCATCACAATCTAAATTTGCAACATGTTTTAATGATTTTGATAACTTTTCACCTATTAATTTCAATTCTGAGAAATCTACTGTTTCAGCACAATCAGTTTCTCCAGAACGCATTGCCACTTTCTTTTTTACTATTGTATTTTGATAATTTCCATCTAAATCATTTATGATATCCAAACCGTATTCTTGACCAACAATCATCTCCTGAATAAGAATTGCATGATCAACATCAATTAATGATTCATATTTCAAATAGGTACTAAATATCTCTCTACTTATTTTTTTATAGAAGACTTCTAATTCTTCAAAATTGTCAGCTTTATAAATGCCAATTGATCCCATACCCCATCTAGGTTTTAAAATCACTGGATAATCTAAATTGTTTTTAGCATCTTCTATATTCAAATAAGTTTTTGGTGCATTAAAACCATGTTCTTTTAAAAATATATATGTTGCGTATTTATCATTACACACATCAAGTACTCTTTTATCAGATACAATTACTTTAATTCCATTATCTGCAAATAATTTCTTATTTTTAGATAGAATTGGTAAATCAATGTCAAATAAAGATATAATCGCATTTATCTTATTTTTATCACAATATTCTAATAAAAAAGAAATATAGTTGTCATCATATATTAATGGTGAAACTACATATTTATCAGCAACTAAAAAAGCTGGAGAATTTTCATCACTATTTGCTACATGTACTTCATCACAACCATTCAATGCCTCTTTAAAATACTCTACTAAATATGTTCTTCTACCAACAGATGTAAATAATATATTCACTTATTTATCCTCCAGTCTTAATTCTAATAAATAGTCTTCTTGTCGTTTTGACTGTTCAGTTATTTCAAAACCAATTGATTTATACATTTTTATTGCTTTTACATTACTTTTATGGGTATATAGAAAGATTGATTTCATTTTTTTGTGATTGCACTTATTGATAAATTCATTTAGTAACTTTCTTGCAAGATGCTTATATCGATATGCTTTTTTAGTAGCAACTACTGATATATAGGCTTTTCTATCTTGCGAATTTGTTATATATCCAATAACTAAACTACTAATTTCATTATCTTCATTATACTCAACAAATATATCTGCTTTATCAATAATTTTTTTACTTAATTCATGTAAATTAGTTTTATGACTTAATGGAATTGGAAAATCTTCATCTACTTCTTCTAAAAAGTTATAAAGTTTGTCAAATGTTAAATTATTCACTATACTCTAACCCCTCATACTTAAAATAATTTCACAAATCTTATCAACATCTTCTAAAGCCAAATCGGCATATAGTGGTAATGTTAACACTCTTTTACTTAGATGTAATGCTACCGGAGTTTCATTAACATCATATTTCCCATGGAAGCATTCAAATGTATTAGTTAAAGGATAAAAATACTTTCTTGCACCGATACCATTTTCTGCTAATTCCTCAAATACTTCATTTCTAGTAGCTCCGTATAATTTTTCATCAAAGAACACTGGAAAATATGCATAATTAGGTTCAACATTTTCTTGAACAGGGTTAACTTGTAAACCATCTATTTCTCCTAAATGTTTCATATATCTTTCTACTACTAATTTACGTTTTTGAATTTCATCATCAACATGTCTTAAATTACAAAGTCCCATAGCTGCACAAAATTCATTCATTTTCGCATTAGCCCCAATACCATCTACATCTTCTGGTCCTTTAATACCGAAATTTTTTAATTGATACAATCTTTTTCCGAAATCTTGATTATGAAAGCATGCACATCCACCCTCAATAGTATTAAATACCTTAGTAGCATGGAAACTAAAGCAAGATACATCACCATAACTTCCAATACCTTTACCTTTATACTTCACGCCAAACGTATGTGCTGCATCATAAATTACTTTTAACCCATACTTTTTAGCAATTCTTTCAATTTCATCAATGTTACATACATTTCCATAAACATGTACGGGCATTATTGCACATGTTCTATCAGTAATTAAAGCTTCTATTTTACTTGGATCCATTGTAAACGTAATCGCATCAACATCACAAAATACTGGTTCTAATCCATTACGCACAATTGCATGCGTTGTTGAAGCAAAAGTAAAAGGAGTAGTAATAACTTCTCCTTGTAAATTTAATGCCTGTAAAGATAATTCTAAAGCCATATGTCCATTAGTAAACATATCCATATATTCTAAATCTAAGTATTCTTTTAATTGTTTTTCTAATTCCTTATGTTTAGGTCCCATGTTCGTTAACCAATGAGTATCCCACATTTCTTTTATTTCTTCCACATATTCATCAAATTCAGGCATTGATGAACGAGTAACTAAAATATTGTTTGACATTTTAAAATTCCTTCTCTTAATTTCTGTAAATAAAAACAATGTGTATAAGCACACATTGAACATTTACCTTTTTCTTCTAATCATATTAATTAATTCAAAAAACATATCTAATCTAAATAATCTTGACCCAATAACATATATTATTGCACCAAGTATTACTTGCAGAATAATTATCACTATATTACCAATTGGTAAATATTGAACAGGCCATACGATAAACCCCATAAATAATGATAAACCTATATATGGTACAAGATCCTCAAGTTGTTCTTTAAAAGAGTAATTTAATAATCTCTTATTCGGAAATGTATTAACAACTGCACTAATTGGACCAGTTATTAAATATGCAATAGCCATGACATGTACACCAAAAGGTATAGAAACTATAATTGATATAATACCTATGAATTTCTTAATTATTTCTAACTTTAAAAACTCATCACTTCTTCCCATCGCTTTTATTGCATTTAAATTAGCTGTATGAATAGGCCATAGAACATAAGTAAAGCAAAATACTCTTAGAAAAAATACAGCTTCTATCCATTTTTCAGTCAGTAAAACAATTACTAGTGGTTTTGCACATACAGCCAGTCCAACCATTAGTGGCCACATTATGTAACTACTCATTTTAATTGACTTTCTTGTCATATTTTTTACGGTAGTAGGATTATCCTGCTCCGAGGCCATAACAGGCAATAACACACTATCTATAGAAGTATTAATATTTGAAACTATTAGACTAGGAAATTGTTGACCTTTATTGTAATAAGCTAAATCCACCGGAGAATATATTTTACCAATAATCAAATTTCTTAAGTTATTGTATCCGACATCAAATAGAGACGAAACTAATAACTTCCAACCATAAGAAAACAAACCTTTTAAACATTCAAAAGAAAAAATCAATTTTGGTCGCCATTTAACAGTTAGCCATAAGATAAGAGTATCTATAGTTGCGTTTGATAATTGTTGAACAACTAAAGCCCAGCATCCAAATCCCATATATGCCATTGTAATACCTACAACCGCTGAAAATAAAGTACCACCTAGTGTTGAATAAAAAAACCTTTTAAATAATAAGTGTTTTGAAACATAAGCTTGTTGTATTCCCTTAACTCCCGATATTATAAGCGTCAAACTAATAACACGTATTAATGGAATTAGCGTTTTATCGCCATAAAACTCACCTATAAATGGTGCAGCTATAAACATTACCAAATACAAAATAATACAAATAATAAAATTAAAATAGAACACTGATGAAAAATCTAAATCATCACTATCCTTTTTTTGAATTAAAGCATTACCCATCCCACTATCTACAAAAACTTGTAATATAGAGGTAAAAACCATAATTAGTGTGATTGAACCATACTCCTTAGGTGAGATGAGTCTTGCAAGTACAATAGAAACAATGAAACTTACTACTTGCGCTGCACTTCTTTCAGCAAACCTCCAAAGCATATTGGAGATTGTTTTATTTTTTATATCCATCTTTCATTATATCTCCTCCAATTAATGAATAAAACTAATAATAATTTATTCATAGAACTTTTTATACCACCTTGCAAAACTCCTAAGTCCGTCTCTAAGTGATGTATTTGGTTTAAATCCAAAGTCTTGTTCTAGTGGAGTAGTATCAGCATATGTAACAGGTACATCACCAGGTTGCATTGCAACAAGTTCTTTATGACTTTCAAAATCATAATCTTCTGATAATACTCCTGCTGATATTAGTTCTTGTTGTAAGATATCAACAAACTCTAATAAGTTCTCTGGTTGGTTATTACCAATATTGTAAACACTATAGGGTGGTACTGGTAAGCCATCTTCTCCTTTAGCTTTTTCAGGAGCATGTTTCATTACTCTTACTACCCCTTCTACAATATCATCAATATATGTGAAATCTCTTTTACAGTTACCATAGTTAAAGATCTTAATAGTTTCATTATTTCTTAGTTTATTAGTAAAACCAAAGTAAGCCATATCTGGTCTTCCTGCCGGTCCATATACTGTAAAGAATCTTAAACCAGTAGATGGGATATTATATAGTTTACTATAAGCATGTGCCATTAGTTCATTTGATTTCTTAGTAGCTGCATATAAGCTTACTGGATTATCTACTTTATCATCTGTACTGTAAGGTACTTTTTTATTAGAACCATATACACTTGATGATGATGCATAAATAAGGTGTTGTACACCCTCTTTACCATCATCATATGAATGACGACATGCTTCTAAAATATTATAGAAGCCAATAAGGTTTGCTTCTACATAAGCATCAGGATTTGTAATTGAATATCTAACTCCTGCTTGTGCTGCAAGATTTACTACAACACTAGGTTGATATGTATTAAAGATGTTAGTAACAGTATCCTTATCAGCAATACTTCCTTTTACAAAAGTAAAAGAAGGATTGCTAGATAATTCTTTTAGTCTCCACTCTTTGATAGATACATCATAATAATCATTCATATTATCAATACCAACAACTTTAACACCTTCAAATTCTTTTAATAATCTTTTAGCTAAATTAGATCCTATGAATCCAGCTACACCAGTTACAAATACTGTTTTATTATTTAATACAACATTATCTTCTAACATTGATTTTTTCCTCCCAAAATAAAAAAGACCCTAGTCTCTTCTGAATAAATCCCTTGTATATACTTTATCTTCTACATCATCTAAACAGCTGTCATACCTATTCGCAATAATAGCTTGTGATTGTTGTTTAAATTCGTTTAAATTATTTACTACTCTACTTCCAAAGAAAGTTTCACCATCTTTTAAAGTTGGCTCATAAATAATAACTTCAGCACCTTTTGCTTTAATACGTTTCATTACACCTTGAATTGATGATTGTCTAAAGTTATCACTATTAGATTTCATAGTTAATCTATATACACCAATAACTACATTATGTTCTTTTGATTGATCCCATGAATCATTAGCTTCATATGCTCCAGCAATTTCTAATACTCTATCAGCGATGAAATCTTTTCTGGTTCTATTACTAGCAACTATCGCACTCATCATTTCTTGAGGAACATCCTGATAGTTAGCTACTAATTGTTTAGTATCCTTTGGTAAACAATAACCACCATATCCAAATGATGGATTATTATAATGAGAACCAATTCTAGGATCTAGACATACACCATTAATAATATTTTGGGTATCTAATCCTTTCATTTCTGCATATGTATCTAATTCATTAAAGTATGACACTCTTAAAGCTAAATAAGTATTAGCGAATAATTTAACTGCTTCAGCTTCTGTATACCCCATAATTAATGTTTCAATATCTTCTTTAATAGCCCCTTCTTTAAGTAAACCTGCAAATGTATTTGCAGCTTCTACTAATCTAGGATCATTCATATCTGTTCCAACAATAATTCTAGATGGATAAAGATTATCATATAACGCTTTTGATTCTCTTAAAAATTCAGGAGAGAAGATAATATTCTTAGATCCTGTTTTTTCTCTAATACTTTGAGTATACCCTACAGGGATAGTACTCTTAATAATCATGACAGCTTCTGGGTTATATTCTATGACTAATTTGATTACTGCTTCCACTGCACTAGTATCAAAGAAGTTCTTCTTTGAATCATAGTTTGTAGGAGCTGCAATCACCACAAATTCAGCATCACTGTATGCTTCTTTAGCATTTAATGTAGCTACTAGATTTAAATTTTTTGTACTTAAAAAAGCCTCAATTTCATTATCCTGAATTGGAGACTTTTTATTGTTAATCATATTAACTTTTTCTTCAACAATATCCACAGCCATCACTTCGTGATGCTGTGCTAATAATGTAGCTATACTTAATCCTACATATCCTGTTCCTGCTACTGCTATATTTATTTTCATATTATAACTCCATTATTTTCTTCTAATTAAATGAGGGGTAATTTCTATGTATTTATTTTTCACTCTAAAAGAAGTATCTAAAAAAGTTCTGAATGGAACATTATTTTTCCAACAAACATACGTTAAACTTAATTGATCTCTTTTTGCTTGTTTACTTACAAACTCCCACCATTCTTCATCCATCTTTATTATCTTTTCTTCATTATGTTTTCTATATAAAATATTAGCTTCATATAATCCATAGTTTTTTGGAAAATTAGATTTTCTTATCATTTCTATCTGATTATCAATTACATTCTCTTCTTCTAATTTAAACTTTTTACATACCTCAGCTTCTTTATACAAACAATTTCTTTGAGGATGTATTGTTGAGATAAAAATATCTTCTCTCAATAGAAATTTAAAAAATTCTTTTGATAAAACTCTAACATTCCCATCAATATATAAGCTTCTCTCATACTTTGGAAATAATATATGTGGATTTAATTTATGCCATCTATTATTTCTTATACTATCAAGTTTATCAAATTCTAACTCTTTAACTTCCCATATACCATCAGATTTTATATTTTTATTATTTGTATAACATATATAATCCCAATCAAAATTTATATATTTTTGAGATTTTAAATTATCATAGTTACCTATTATACATGTATACACTATACCTTTTGCTTTTCTATTTTTTTTATATTTTTGATAAACTAATTTTTGTTTTATTAGTTTCAATTTATAGTAAAAATTTTTTATTTGCACTTTTTTGACTATATATTGAAATTTTAATTCTGATAAAGTTTTATATAATTTCTCACTTTTTTTTAACACATCTTTTAACATAAATTATCAATCCATTCTTGATTATCTAGATACCATCTAATTGTTTTTTCTATCCCCTTATCAAATGGTGTCTCTGGATACCAACCTAATTCTGTTGCTATCTTTGTTGGGTCTATTGCATATCTTGCATCATGCCCAAGTCTATCTTGTACATAAGTTATTAAACTATAGTTGATATTCTCTATATTTGTTTTAAGTACCTTTCTATACTCTGGCTCTTCTCTCATTATTCTTGCTATTGTATCTATTGTAAGTTTTACTATATTGATATTTTTCTCCTCATTAAATCCACCAATATTGTAAACTTCTCCCAGTCTTCCACTATTGATTACCATATCAACTGCTTTGTTATGGTCTCTTACATATAGCCAATCTCTTACATTACTTCCATCTCCATACACTGGTAGAGATTTTCCTTCCAATATATTTTTAATTATTAGGGGTATTAGTTTCTCTGGAAATTGATATGGTCCATAGTTATTAGAACATCTTGTGATATTGATAGGTAGCTTATATGTTTCTGCATAGGCTCTTACTATCATATCTCCAGATGCCTTTGATGATGAGTATGGAGACCTTGGGTCTAGTAGAGTTTCCTCTGTAAAGAATCTTTCTCCATAAGTTTTTAAGTTTTCTCTTCCCTCTACTACCTTTTTTACATTTTCATCTAAGTGTAACTCTTTAGCTTCAGAGTAATCTCTACTTAATGAACCATATACTTCATCAGTTGAGATTTGAATATATTTTTTCCCCTCTTTATAGATGGGGTAACCATTTTCATCTTTTCCTATTGTCCAACTATCCTTTGATACTTCTAATAGATTTTGTGTTCCTAAGATATTTGTCTCTAAAAATACTCTTGGTCCTAATATGCTTCTATCCACATGAGATTCAGCTGCAAAGTTCACTACATAATCTATATCATATCTTGAGAAGATATTTTCTACTAACTCCTTGTTTCCAATATCTCCCTTTACAAACTCTATCTTTCCTTCTGCTATCTCATCTTTTAAACTATCCTTATTTCCAGCATAAGTAAGTTTATCTAAAACTATTATCTGTATATCCTCTCCATACTTCTCAAGCATATACTTTACAAAGTTTACACCTATAAATCCAGCTGCTCCTGTTACTAAATATATTTTCATCTTTTCTCCTTTTATTCTTATATATTTTTATACTCTTCTAAAAATCTATCTATTCCCTCTTTCCAATGAGGTATCTTCTTATTTAATAACTTCTCTATTTTACTACTATCTAATTTTGAATATTTAGCTCTTTTAGCTTTCAATGGAAAATCATCTGTCTTAGCTCTCTCTAATTTTCCATTCCAATCTATCTTTTTAAGAATATACTCTGCCTGCTCATACTTAGATGCCTCTCCACTATTTGAGAAGTGATACAATCCAAATTTATCTGTTTGTATCAAGTCCCAGGAAAACTCTGCTAAATCTTTAGAGTAGGTTGGACTAGACACTTGGTCATCTACTATCTTTAATACATCTCTATCCTTTGACCAATTTATAACTTGCTTACAGAAGTTGTTATTTCCCATTCCAACTACCCAAGAGGTTCTAATCAGAAAAGTTTTTTCATACTCTAAAGAGTATTTTTCCCCTTCTAATTTGGATTTTGAATATACTGATAATGGATTCGGTATATCTTCCTCTGTATATGGTATCTCCTTTTCACCATCAAATACAAAATCTGTTGAGTAAGTTGCAAAGATAATATTTTTTTCTTTACATATCTCTGCTAGATTTTTAGTAGCATAGGCATTAAGAGAATAACATTTTTCTACTTCTTCCTCTGCCTTATCTACATTGTTATATGCAGCACAGTTAATAATTATTGTAAAGTTATTTTTGTCTATATACATTTTTACTGATTTCTCATCTGTTATATCCAATTCCTTACAGTCAGTAGCTATATATTTTACTCCTAATTTATCAAATAGTTTTTGAAAATCCTGTCCTAGTTGCCCATTTGCCCCAGTAACTAATACATAATCTCCCTGATATCTCTCTGTATATTTTTTAAAAGATTGATGTTTTTTATCCTTTTCTGATAGAGTAAGTTCTGTTATTCCATACCCTTCTAATTTCCAATCAACATTTAAATCTTTATCATCATACATTATGCCACTTTCATATTGTGGGTAATAAAAATCATTACACTTATACTCTATCTCTGTATCATCTTCTAAAGTCAAAAATCCGTGAGCAAATCCCTTTGGAATGTATAACATCTTTTTATCATAAGAGTTTAACTCCACTCCAAACCATTTACCAAAGGTTGAGCTTCCTTTTCTAATATCTACTATGATATCATAAATAGCTCCCTTTATCACTCTTACCAATTTTCCTTGAGGGTGTTTAGTCTGAAAATGTAATCCTCTCAACACTCCTCTCTTAGACTTCGAATGATTATCTTGGACAAATCTTTCATCTATCCCTAACTTTTTAAACTCCTCATAGTTAAAAAACTCTAGAAAAAAACCTCTCTCATCTTGAAATATTTTAGGTTTTATCAATTTTACCTCATCAAAAATTATCTTCTCTATCTCAAATTTACTCATCAATACTTCCTTAATTACTCTTTTATTTTCTTTTAATTATAGCATATATTTAAAAAAAGAAAAAATACTAATACAACAAAAAACCACTAGACTAACTAGTGG
>OGRS01001927.1_pt1 | contig 10512 bp, 9 predicted proteins | sample 1553561 | NCBI WGS metagenome assembly OGRS01 (sample SAMEA2580103, study PRJEB22360) | human gut metagenome | biome: human gut; feature: human-associated habitat; material: faeces | place: Denmark | collected 2008/2010
CACCTATTAAGTCTAGCTTATCAAAGTTATGTAAAATATGCATAATTCCTATATTCTCATTATTTAAAACAGGAATAGAATAACACTCTCTATTTTGACACCACTCTTCTTGAAATTTAATAACCTCACATATATTCTTCTCATCAATAGTTTCATAAGTATAACTGTAAAGTTTATTAAAATTATTAATTCTATTTTTTTTCTTTGAATACTTTCTTCCCTTTAAAGTTCCTAAATCTTGTGAATTATATATATAATCAAAGCTCTCTCTTCTCTCCTCAAGAATAAAAGTATCCTCTAATAGATTTTTCCAATACTCAGGAACTAATATTATTCTTTTATTTTCATTAATAATATTTTTTATTTTCTCTTCGTCATATAAACAGATTTTTTCAAAATCGAATCCATCAAAACATTTCCTTAAAATCTCTCGCTTTTTTAATATCATCGTCCAATTCAATCCGCACTGCATTACTTCTAAAGTCAAATATTCAAAATGTATTCTATCATCATGCACAGGTATCCCCCATTCTCTATCATGGTATTCTATAGTAATTTTTAATTTCTCACACCATTTACATCTTTTTTTCTCCATAAACAAACCACCTTTTTATATATTTTCAATTGATTTTCGTGTTTCAACAATTAATTTTTCTATTTCATGTCTTTTATATAAACTCCAATCACAATTTTTATAACAATCTTTAATATATCTGCGCAAAAGAGTTTCCCATTTCTCATAGATTATCTCTATTTTTTTATATTTATCGTCTAATCGTAACTCTTTCAGCCAATTTAACAAATTGAAAAAAAATGTTCCGCTGACAATCCATCTGAAAGCTGCCAAACAATCTATCCGCATGTTCTTATTAATATTCTCCAAGAAAATAAAAAATCTATCGATATTACAGAACAAAATATCTGTACTTTTTTTAATGTTTTCTTTAACACATTGGCTATTTGTTAAATAAATTTCTTTAGACTTGTTTTTTTCAAAAACACAATATTCTATCGTATGCTTTATTACAAAATCTATATTGAGATTATGTTCTGCCGCACAGATTCCCTTATCATCATTTTGAAATGTATCTATTATACGAAAATAATTTTCTTTCGTGTTATATCCCGTTACAATTACCATATGGAAAGGATATCTAATAGAAGCTATATTCTGGTAATTCAACATTCCTGCATCGACATATAAAAGTACCACATTGTCTTTACTTATTTCTGAAATGACGTTTTCTCTCGTATTCTCATCTTTAATAATTCGCTGAATCTTAGCATTAGTATTCTTATTAATATTTTTAATGACCCCCTCCAAGTTCAAATATCCAAAGTTATTAGTATTTGGTATCATATCCATAATATTGGGGTCTGTAGCGAAATATAATTCATATAGTTTTAATCTTACCGTATTTTGATTTTGCAAACAGCATAAAATTGTTTCATGTCCACAATTAATTTTATTAGCTTTATATCTTATATTTTGAATTTGGTATTCCATATTATCCTCCAAATGATGAATATGTTTTTAATCCTTTTCTCCAAACTGCACGGGAAGTTAATGCCAAAGCGACACACCAAAGCACACCAAGTGCTAATTTTAATATTATCTCTGTAACCGAATATTGTTCTAGTAAAATTATCGTTGGAAAATATGCAATATAACTGAATGGCAATAACGATAATATTTCCGCTATATTGGGCGGTAATAAAGCCAACGGAAAAACTGCTCCTGATACTATATTTTTCAACACGTCAGATGCCGCAAATAGCACTGAAACATTAGTAAAATAAAAACTCAATTCACTTAACAAAAAGGAAAGGAAAAAATTTATCATATATCCAATAATGACAGAAACAATAAATAATATTACATATAATACATTCAACCCTAATGTAATATATTTTTTCATTAAGTAAAATGAAATAGTGATTGGGACTATCCCAAGAATTATAAAAGTAAATCGAAAGGCAACGTCTTTCATTAGTTGATAACCGAAATAGCTTATTGGCTTAATTAAATATTTATTAATAGTTCCGTTTCGAATATCGTCTGATATCTCATTTTGAATTGAACAAACGACTAAATTTGACGTCACTAAACCAATCATATAATATGTAATAATTTCACTTTTAGACATTAAAAAATGGGAGGTATTTGAAACGGAAAGCCATACCAAAATATTAATTGCAAATGGAAATAATCTATAAATAAAAGTCATTATAAAATTCAATTTATATTCCATCTGATTTTGAAAACTCAAGTTGATAATTTTTAAATATGTTTTCATTGTTTTCATTTCTATCTCCAAATCTTTACTTTTGATATATTCTGCGCACTATTTCATCCATACTTAAATTTTGGATCTGAATATCATCTATATAACTCAAATCAAATTTTTCTAGAATCTGTAGTAACTCTGCTGTTTCATTATCTTTAATATAAAATTCCATAGCATTCTGCTCATATTTCATATTCTGCAATCCTTCTATTTTTTCTACCTCTTTTAATAATCCACGATTATTTTTAGTTCTTAAGGTTATTATTTTTTCAGCTGAAAATCTTTTTTGAAATTCTTCAAATTTATCATAAAAAATTATTTTCCCTTCATTTAGTATTATTAATGTGTCACAAAGAGATATGATATCATCAAAATTATGACTGGTTAATATAACGGTTGAATCATGCATTTTATTGTATCTTTTTAAAAAAACTCTTATTTTATATTGTGATATTATATCAAGTCCTATTGTTGGTTCATCTAAAAATATTATTTTAGGTTCATGGATAAGTGCAGCTACTATTTCCATTTTCATCCTTTCGCCTAACGATAATCTCCTGACCTGTGTATGTACCAATTTTTCTATTTGAAGTAAATCTATCATCTCTCGAAGATTCGCTTTATATTTTGAAAATGGAACTGAATATATCTTCTGATTTAATTCAAACGATTCAATTGCCGGTAAATCCCACCACAACTGACTTTTATTACCCATTACCATACTAATTTGCCTTAAGAATTCTCTTTTTTTATCAAACGGCTTATATCCCAACACTTCTATTTGTCCTGATGTCTGCTTAATTAATCCTGACATCATTTTCAAAGTTGTTGTCTTACCTGCTCCATTAAGTCCTATTAAACCAACTATCTCCCCTGACTTTATTGATATATTCATATTATCAACAGCTTTTTTTGTCAGATATTTTCTCCAAAATAAATTTTTCACACTCCCTTTTATCCCTTCTTCTTTTTCGTAATATTGGTATTCTTTAGATAAGTTTTTCGCATTAATTATTTCCTTGTTTCTGTTAACATCCTGTACTAACATATTTTTCTAATCCTTTTTTCAAAATTATATTCGTAATAAAAAACCATATTATAATAATCGCTATTGCAATTCCAAACAATTCAAAATTATTTTTTCCAAGTATTCCTAAAACCGGATAATTAAATGCCACTAATATAGGAATTCCATATGTTAAAAATTTCTGAGCCGCTTTAGGATAAATGCTATATGGCTGATTTCCTATAGTAATCAATTCAGAACAAAAATTCATTACCACATCCATTTTTATAACCCAAAACGATAAAGACATCATCATAAACATAATATTGTAGATAACCACAATACTGCATATTACTAAACATATATATAATCCAAGTCTTTCTATAGTAATATCCAATTTCAATTTTTTCACACAATAGAAAATTCCAAAAATATTAATAATTATATTTTTGATTTGGTCTAAAGAAAAATTTCTAATCGATAAATGAAATCTAGTATTGATAGGTTTTAACAATACAAAGTCCAATTTCCCCGTATTCACATAATCCGGTAATTGACTTAATCCCGGAACAATAATTAAAGTCACTAATGCATCAATCAACCCTCCCTGAAAAGTAAGTAATAATACTTCTGTTTTCTCCCATCCTCCAATCGCATCTGTTCCTAAAAAAATGACATTAACTAATACAATATACATAATCAACCATAATAATTCAAAAATCCCTCCAAAGAAAAAATTAAATTTATATTCCATTTCTAACATAACAGAATATCGAAAATATGCCTTAATAATTTGGAAATATTTCTTCATATTATAAATTCTCCTTGTATCATAATTGGCAATTTCAAAGACATTTCAGTAATCCCAAAGAGAAATAGGAAGAGAGTAAAGTTCTCTTCCTATTAAAACTATTAACTTTTACCAACTATAGGCTTTCTCCAAAATCCTCTTTAAACTTCATCATTAAATCCCTTTGCCAATTAGAAACCGGATTTAATTTTCCGAAATAAAATCTTAATTCTTTAGGTTCCTCAACAAATCTCAAACCACCAATCAACCCTCTATTATCATATAACCATTTCAACCTATCAATTACATAAGTAATTTGTGATAATGTGAATACTCTCCTTGGCAGAGCAATTCTTACTAGCTCTAATTTAGGATAGTTTTCCCTTCCATCAGTGTTGGGCTGTTCAGAAATAGTTCCTCTTTCCATACATCGAACTCCACTACACAAATAAATCGCTGCGGTTAATGCTCCTGCCGGATATTCTTCCATTGGTATGTGAGGCAAAAACTCTTTTGCATCTAAATGTACTCCTAAACCGCCACCTGGTTTTACTACTGGTATTCCATATTCATCAAGTCTATCTACCATATATTGAATAAATTGAGGCCCCTGTGAAATAACATTTTCTTCCATTGTTTCTTCTAATCCGACAATAATAGCCTCCATTTCTTTAACGGACATTCCACCATAAGTTGTAAATCCTTCAAACATTGGAATATATTTTTGCATTTCACTAAAATTTTTATACTCTTTTATACATATTCCTCCGCCTCTGGCAAATCCTAATTTTCTTGCCGAAAAATAAATAATATCAACGCATTCTGATATCTCTTTTGTAATTTCTCGTATTGATAATCCTTTATACTTTTCTTCTCTTTCTTTTATAAAATATAAGTTGTCTTGTAACAAACTCGCATCCAAAACAAGTAATATACCGTTATCTTTTGCCAGTTTAGAAACAGCTTTTATATTTTCTAATGATACAGGTTGTCCTCCTATTAAATTTGAACCTGCTTCAATTCTAATAAACGGAATATTGTTTGGCGTTTCACTATTTATAATTTTTTTTAAGCTATTTAAGTTAAAGTTTCCTTTGAATGGATTATCACTATTAACTCTATATGCTTCATCTTCTAATAATTCAACATATTTTGCCCCGGCTCTTGCTATAAATTCCTTGATAGAATCAAATCTGATATTCATAGGAATTACATTGCCCGGTTTTACAAAGTGTGTAATCAGAATGTGCTCACATGCCCTTCCTTGATGCGCCGGCAAAAAATAATCCATATCAAAAATTTCTTTTATCTTGTGTTGCATTTTTATGTAAGTATTAGAGCCAGCATAACTGTCATCTGCTATAAGCATCGCCGCTTGCATCTCATCGCTCATCGCATTTACACCACTGTCAGTTAATAAATCCAAATATATATCTTTATTATATAGTAAAAAAGTATTATTTCCTGCTTCATTAAGCCTTTTTAGCCTTTCCTCGATTGGTATTAATTTTAATTTTTGTACTATTCTCGCTCTATGCATTTCAAGCGGCACTTCTTTTTCAGAATAAAATTTAATCTTCATAATCATTCCTCTTTTCTTCCCTTATTATGTCGTTTACAATCTTTGAACATCCATTTTTGATTTCCATTTTTTTAATATTTTTCTTATACAATTTCATGTTTTCGTCTTTCAACATATCATCTAATATATGATTTACTTCGTCGATATTCGAGAGAATTTCTCCAAAATGATATTTTTCCAAAGTATTTATAATCCCTTTTTCTTGAAATAAAAATCCATTTACCGCTTCTATCAGAATTGGCTTTTCCATCATTAATGATTCGTAAATAGAATTAGCCCCTGCTTTAGTTATCACTATATCACTTACAAATAAGTACTTGTCCATTTCATTTGTAAATGGAATTATCCTAATAGCATCCTCCAAATTATTTTTTCTTACATATCTTTCACACCGCCCTTGAAGAATTGAATTATTTCCGCACAAAAAAATTATTTGTATTTTGTTTTTATCTAATCTTTTCAAAATTTCGTAATAAACATTAATCCCATTTGCTCCAGCATTGATTAGGACAATTTTTTTCTCCGGTATAAATTTAAATTGTCTGATAATTTTCTCTTTATTTGCTTTAGATTCTTCAAATTTACTATCAACTGGATATCCACTTATTACTATTTTTTCTTCAGGAATTTTTGAACGAAGTAATATCTTTTTAACTCTTTCATTTGCGCAATAATACTTATTAGCTCCAGGAACTGCATATCCAACAGCGATAGGATTGTACGGATCTGTAATAACTATCACAAAATTAATTTTCTTTTCTAACTTTAATTCTTTTAATATTCTGATTATACAATAGTTAATCGTATGTGATACGGATATAACCACATCAAATTCATTATTTTCCAAAAATTTTACTACAAATTCTTTTACTCCTAAATAAAAATCTTTCGATAAATCGCCTCTATTAATATAAGTAAATTCACAATATTTTTCACATAATTCCGTAGAATTAACCATTAAAAAATTATAAAATTTACTCAATATTTTATTACTTATCATCATATCTTCATAAAAGTTTGGAAAACACGATACCTGCAAAGATTCGTATTGGTTAAATTCCTTTTCTAATGCTTTCATAACACTAATATGACCATTTCCAGTATTAGCCGCAAGTATAGCTATTTTCATAATCTAATCCCTTTCTTGCATTTCTATGAGTTTTTTTACATCTATTTTTTTACTTGCTAAATATGGGAATTCTTTCAAAACAATTATTTTTACCGGAATCATATAAAACGGAAGATAATTTTGCAAATATTTTTTTATAGAATTTTCGTTCATTTTTTTACTCTGTTTTATATATGATATAATTTTGTTATTACAATAAATCGTTTTTGCTTCTGTAATATTTTCATGATTCATCAATACACTATCTATCTCTGATAATTCAATCCTAAATCCATTAACTTTTATTTGATTATCTATTCTTCCGATGAATTCTATATCTCCCGAATTTAACCATCTAACTAAATCTCCGGTTCTATATGCTTTAATTCCTACATCTTGTAAAATAATAAATTTTCCCTGGTTATTCTCTTCATTTACATAACCACTTCCTACACTTTCACCTGCAATCACCAATTCTCCTAAGCAATTTATTGGTACAGTTTGTAATTTATCATCCAAAACGTAAACCAAACTATTATCTGTTGGTTTACCAATAGGTACACTTGCATATCTATGGATATCACCGTACTTATCCTCCGGAAGTATTTTATATATATTGCTTCCGACTGTACATTCACAAGGTCCATACCCATTATAGATATTACATTTTGGTTCAGTTATACCTGTGTATTTTTTTATCATCTCATAAGTAACTTTCTCTCCTCCCAAATGTACATGACGTAGCGATGGGAGCATTACTTTGAAACTAGCCAAAATATTGAAAAAAGATGGGGTTGTATTCAAAAAATTAATGCCATGATCCAGAATAAAGTAGATATAGTCTTTTAAGCTTTTTAATTTCTTTCTGTTTAAACAATATAGGCATCCTCCATATAACATTCCAGATAACAAATCATACAAACCAAAATCAAAACTATAATTTAATGTATGCAAAAATTTCATTTTTTCATCAATATTAAAATATTCTTTAAAAAAGTTAATTTCAATCATAATATTTTTTTGCGTTATTTTAACACCCTTGGGAATACCTGTTGTCCCAGATGTATAGATTACATAGCATATATCTTCTAATCTCACCTCTTGATATACGTCTTTATACTTTTTCTTTAATTTCTGATATACATCTACTAGCAACGGAAATTTAACTACATTTATATCTGATATAAATTTATCTGTTTGTTCACAAGTTAATATAATTTCTATATCCAAATCATTCACAATGCTCTTTATCCTATTTGGAGGATAAGCTGGATTTATCGCTACTATTGTTTTCCCAGCTTTTAATATTGATAAAATCCCTATGGCTGTCGCCAAATCGTTTTTCGTATATATAGCAATATGTTTTTTATTATTCTTACGTATTTTTTCTGCATAATAATTACTAATATTATTCAATTCCTCATAAGTAATCTGTTTCTCTTGATCAAACAGAGCTATTCGTCCAAAATTTCCCTTAACATGCTTATAAAAACATTCAACATAAGTCATATTAGGATTATAATCTTTACCTTTTTTATTGAATGCCTCTAATTTCTTTTTTTCTCCCAATGAAACGATGTCATAATATGCAATATTCTCATTAGGACTTTGATCCGTTTGTTTTATCAAAAAAAGAAAATTGTTCCTTAATGCTTTAATTGTATCCTTAAAAAACAACGATTTTTTGTATAAAATTTCTATGTCTGTAGTTCCAGTATTATTAGAATTAATAATTAATCCTAAAAGCAAATTGGGGAATTGTTCGAACATATTATTTTTTTGATTATCATTAAATATTACAATTTTATATTGATTGGCGCAATTTACATTATTATTTCTTTTTCTGCATATTTTTGCTTTCAACTCATTAAATGTCATATTGTCGCTATCAATAATCACATTCCAATTTCTATTTGACTCAACAATACCAATCGGAATAGCTGTTTTATATGTATAACGAAAAAGCAAAAGGGCAAAATTCACTATCAGATCAATAATCTTACTTTTTTCAATTCCTTTTACTAAATTTTCTTTATCATATTCTCCTGATGAATCATGCAAAGAATCAAACGGTAAAGGTAAGACAACAAATTCATTCTCATAACTTTTTATTTGTGCTTTCTCTGACAACTCTGTTCATCCTTTCCTTATATATGATTGAATTTGGTTCAAAATAAATTGATGGCAAGATTCCTTCCGTCTCGTGAGTACAATTTCTACAACACACATGTCTATTTACACACATTCGTACCTTTTGTGCTTGTTCACTATTCCATAATTTATCGAAATCCATATCAAAATCTTTTAGGTTTCCCATTACTAATGGCGTATTCGAACATTCTGGATCCCCTAGAATTTCACAGGCATTTACTAGTCCGTTATAATCAATATATGCTCCATGAATTCCTCCATAGCAGTAAAATTCTCTATTACTACTTTTCATTGATTCTTCAATTATATCGTAAAACGCAAGAGGATAATATCCCACCGGACTATTTACATTGCCATTTTTTCCTTCTTTAAAAAGAGTATTTAATTTTTCTTTAGCTTTTCTATAATTTTCTATTTTTATATCTTTTAGCCATTCTCCGTCCCTAGGTGACTGTCTAACTTTTAAAAGCGAAATGACATTAGGTTGTACTTCTTGACTTATATATTCAAAGAAATCACTTACTACCTCCTCATTAATTGTAGTCATTGTTGTGACAATCCCCGTCTGGAGATTACTATATTTTTTCTTTAATTTATTGACCTCTTTTATTGTATTGATACACTTCTTATAAACTCCTTTTCCTCTTGTCAAATCATGCTCTTTTTCAAATCCATCCAATGAAAAATTGAGCACAAATCTTTTCCTCTTATCATCTCTGACAATTTTTTCTGTCTGCTCTAGTATACTTTTTGTCAATGTACCATTTGTTGTTGTACTGGAATATTGCATATTACAATTATTTTTAAATAGATTTATAATTTTATACAGATCTTTTTTTATAAAAGGTTCTCCACCGCAAAACAATCCCGATGCAATAAACCCTAAACTTTTAGATAATTTTTCATAATCATCTAGATTTAATTCTTCCTTGGAAATATCTTCTGTTTTTTCAGTTTTATTATTGAAACAATGCTTACATCTCAAATTGCATCTGTTAGTTACTAGAATTGAGATTGTCATTGGTGTTCCATATTCAAAATAATTTCTTTTTAAGTATCTGTTAATATATTTCCCCATAATTTTTTCTTCTTCAAACAATAAAGTTTGATTTATCATATTTGCATACCTTCTTCCAGTAAAAAACTACGATTTATCTATTATCCAATATAATTCTATTTTTCTTCAAAGCTATTATCATTCCACTAGACAACTTGTTTAATTGTCTTCAATCTTTAATTGTTTAATAATATCAATTAAATCCTGTACCGTTACTACAGAAAAAAACAGATAATTCTCGTCACTGCTAATAATTGAAATATTAAATTCATCTTCCAAACAGTAAAATAATCCCATAAAACGAACAGAATCATATCCCAGATCCGCAACAAACTCATCTGTTTCTTTAATATCAATCTCTTGATGTTCAATCATATTCTCTTTCACTATTAATTTTATTCTTTCTACAACATTCTGCATATTTACCCTCTCCTTATCTTTTCGCTTATTTTCAACTATTAAAAAGCTTGTTTTATTTCTATGATTTCAATCAAATAACTATCGGGAGTGATCATATATATATATTTAAA
>OGRS01001928.1_pt1 | contig 10508 bp, 8 predicted proteins | sample 1553561 | NCBI WGS metagenome assembly OGRS01 (sample SAMEA2580103, study PRJEB22360) | human gut metagenome | biome: human gut; feature: human-associated habitat; material: faeces | place: Denmark | collected 2008/2010
CCCCCGCCGAAAAGGCGGGGCTTGCGAGCGGCGACAGGATTCTGGCCGTCAACGGCGCAGGGGTGAGCTCGGTCCAGGAGGCGGTTGAGGCCATAGGCGCGACGCCCACGGGCTCGCCCGTGAGGCTGACGCTTTCGAACATCAGGACGCCCGAGACCGAGCGCGTGGTGGAGATCATGCCCGTGACGTCCGAGGGCCGCACGGTTGTCGGCATCCGCATCAGGGCGCTTCCCGAGATGGTCGTCGTGAGGCTCTCGCCTGTTGACGCAGTCGCCGCGGGTTGGCGCAAGGTGAAAAGCATCACCACCCTTCAGGCCAGAGGCGTTAGCCAGATGGCCACGGGCGAGGCCAGCACGAAGAACCTGACGGGCCCGATCGGCATTGCCGACATGGCGGGCGACGCCGTTCGCGGTGGCTTCGTGCCCTTCCTCGAATATCTTGCGCTCATCTCGATCGCGATCGGCTTCATGAACCTGATCCCCGTGCCGGTGCTCGACGGCGGACAGCTCGTGGTGCTTGGCCTCGAGGGCCTGCGCGGCCGGGACTTTTCCGAAAGGACGAAGAACTGGATCGGCAAGGCGGGCTTCGGCCTGATGCTCGTCGTCTTTGCCTTTGCAATGAACAACGACCTCACGCGCCTGTTCGAGGGCGTGTGACGGGGCTCGGCGGGAGTCGGGCGGCGCGTGAATGCGGCCTCGAAGACAGGGATTACCCGTTCTGTCGTGAAAGAGGTCCCGCCGCCCGCTAACGGAGAGCCTCAAGATTTGGTAACCTTACACAAATTTGCCGCCGCCGTTTGCGGTCGTCTTCGGGGATGAACCTGGAGCAGACCGTGCAAGGGCGGAGGGCGTGACCCGTGACGATATAGAGAGAATTCATTTTGTCTGCCAATCTGACGAAGACGGCCGCCGCTGTCATTGCGGCCATGGTGTGCGCCGAGGGGGCCTCGGCTTTTGTCATTTCCGACATTCGAGTTGAAGGCCTGATGCGTACCGAACCCGGTACGGTCTTTTCGCATCTTCCGTTCCGCACAGGCGACGAGTACACGCCCGACATGGGCACCCGCGCCATCCACTCGCTCTACCGCTCCGGCCTCTTCAAGGACGTGTCGCTCTCTCAGGACGGCGACGTGCTCGTCGTGCACATCGTCGAGCGTCCCGCCGTGGCGACCATTGAGACGCACGGCATCAAGGCCTTCGACAAGGACGCTGTCGAGACCAGCCTGCGCGACGTCGGCATGGCCGAGGGCCGCATCTTCGACCAGGCGACGCTTGACCGCGCCGACCAGGAGCTGCGCCGCCAGTACCTCGCCCGCGGCTATTACGGCGTGAAGATCAAGACGATCGCCACGCCGCTCGAACGCAATCGCGTGCGCATCACGATCAACGTCGACGAAGGCCGTGCCTCGTCGATCGCCTCGATCCGCTTCACGGGCAACCGCCTCTTCGATGCCGACGAGCTGCTCGACCAGATGCAGCTCGGCATGCCGAACTGGTTCAGTTGGTACACGAAGCGCGATCTCTACAGCCGTGAAAAGCTTGCGGCCGACCTTGAGACGATCCGCTCCTTCTACATGAATCAGGGCTACCTCGACTTCAAGATCGACTCCGTCCAGGTTTCCATCGCGCCCAACAAGTCCGACGTCTACATCACGATCAACATGACCGAGGGCGAGAAGTACACGATCGCCGGCGCCAAGCTCACGGGCGACCTTCTCGGCATCGACGAGGAGCTCAACAAGCTCCTGACGCTCAAGGCGGGCGAGATCTACAGTGCCGAGCAGGTCAACAACGTCTCCACGGCGCTCGTCGACAAGCTCTCCACGCTCGGCTACGCCTTTGCGACCGCGACGCCCAATCCGATCGCCGATCGCGAGAACCGCACGGTCGAGGTCGTCTACACCATCGACCCGGGCCGCCGCGCCTATGTTCGCCGCGTGAACATCACGGGCAACAACCGCACGAAGGACGAGGTGATCCGCCGTGAAGTCCGCCAGTACGAATCCGCTTGGTTCGACAGCTCCAAGGTCAAGCTCTCGCGCGACCGCATCGACCGTCTCGGCTACTTCGAGTCCGTGACGGCCGACCCGGTGCCCGTGCCTGGCACGCGCGACCAGGTCGACGTCGACATCAAGGTGAAGGAGCGTCCGACCGGCTCCGTCTCGCTCGGTGCGGGCTACTCCACGTCCGACGGCATCATCCTTTCGGCGGGCTTCGCGCAGAACAACGTCTTCGGTACCGGCAAGTCCGTGTCCGTCGACGTCAACACGTCGAAGTCCCAGCGCACCTACGCGCTCTCCGTCGTCGAACCGTACATCACGCCCGAGGGCATCAGCCGCTCGTGGGAAGTCTATGACCGCCGCGTCGACCTTGAAGAGCTCGACGTCGCCGACGTGGAATACGAAACTCGCGGCGCCTCGCTCGCGTTCGGCATCCCGTTCACGGAAAACGACCGCGTGTTCCTCGGCGGCAAGATCGAATCCACGAAGGTTGACGCCAACAGCAACTCCCCGCAGCGCTATCAGGACTACGTGAACCGCTACGGCGCCGATCCCGTGTCCGTGGCCGCCACGGTCGGCTGGTCCCGCGACTCCCGCGACAACTCGCTCGCTCCGACGCGCGGCGTGTACCAGCGACTCAACGGTGAAGTCGGCCTGCCGGGCATGGACATCGAGTACTACAAGTTCACCTACCAGTACCAGCACTACTTCCCGCTCTCGAGGACGTGGACGCTGGCCTTCAACGGCGAAGTGGGCTACGGCGACGTCTACGGCCAGACCGACATGTTCCCGTTCTTCAAGAACTTCTACGTGGGCGGCATCGGCTCGGTGCGCGGCTTCGAATCCGGCACGCTCGGTCCGAAGGACAGCACGAACAAGATGAACGACGACGCGGACAATCTGGGCGGCGACCGCATGGTCAATGCCTCGCTTGAACTCCTCGCCCCGCTGCCGGGCGGCGACCGCACGCTGCGTATCTTCGGCTTCCTCGACGCCGGCTACGCCTGGGGCTACGAAGGCTTCGTCAACGCCAACGGCCATGCCGACTACAGGCGTCAGGAATTCAGCATGAGCGACCTGCGCTACTCGACCGGTATCGGCGTGGCCTGGATCTCTCCGCTCGGCCCGCTGAAGTTCTCGCTGGCCTTCCCGCTCAACGAGAAGGAAGGCGACAAGACGCAGCGCTTCCAGTTCCAGATCGGCACGGGCTTCTAAGACCAGCCGAGCCGCGCGGGCGGCCCGTCGTCGGGCCGTGCGCGGCGGTAAAATACGAAAATGCCTGCAGACGGGGCTGCCCAAATCGGGCGCCCCGTTTTTTTCAAGCCCAAAGGTGAACACCGTGAAAAAGCTTCTGCCCTCCGTTCTCTCGGCCGCCGTGCTCGGCCTCGCCATGCTCGCGCCCGTGGGCGCCGCGGATCTTCGCATCGGCGTCGTCAACATGGAGCGCATTCTGCGCGACTCTCTCTCCGCCGCCCAAGCGGGCGAGCGCCTCAATGCCGAGGGCATGCGCCGTCAGGAGGAGATTGATGCGCTCACCAAGCGCTTCAAGCAGCGTCTCGAGCGCTTCGAGAAGGGCGCCTCCGACATGAGCGAGAGCGAGCGCGTCACCGAGCGCAGGGAGCTCGCCGAGATGGAGCGCGACGTTGCGCGCCGCAGCCGCGAGGCCCGCGATGAGTTCAATCAGCGACGCAACGAGGAGGTGCTCCTGCTGCAGGGACGCGCAGGACGCATCATCCAGCAGATCGCCGAGACCGAGAAGTTCGATCTGGTGCTCTACGAGTTCTTCTATGCCAGTCCCAAGGTCGACATCACGGACCGCGTGATGAAGGCGCTTGACGCCGACGTCAAGCCTGCGAAGAAGAAAAAATAATGGAAAAAGCAAAGCGGCATGAACGGGCCTGAGGCCCGTTCGCCGTCATGCAACAACGAAACCACAACATACTGAGGAGCCGTCATGGCCGAAAATCTGCCGCGTTATGCCGTTACCGATCTGATTGCCCGCGTGTCCGGAATGAGCCGCGGAAGGCTTGAAATGCGCCTTCTGGGCGAATGCGCCGAAGTCTCCCGCTTCATGCCGCCCCAGACTGCGGGCGAAGGCGACATGGCCTTTCTCACGAACGCCGCCTACGCCGAGGCGATGAAGGCTTCGAGGGCCTCGCTCCTCATCATGCGCGAGCAGGATGTCGAGGCGCTCTTCGGTTCGGACGAACCCGGCCGCGCCGTGCTCGTCTGCGACAATCCGTACGCCTTCTTTGCATTCGCCTCCCAGATTCTCTTCCACGTCGAAACGCCTGCGGGCATTCATCCGCGCGCCTTCGTTGAAGAGGGCGCCGAGGTGGATCCGAGCGCAACGGTCGAGGCGCTCGCCGTCGTGCGCCGCGGCGCGCGCGTTGGCGCACGCACCGTCATCAAGACGGGCGCCGTCGTGGGTGAGGACACGGTCGTGGGCGAGGACTGCATTCTTTACCCGAACTGCGTGCTTGAACGCGGCACGGTCGTCGGCAACCGCTGCATCTTCCAGCCCGGCTGCGTGATCGGCGGCGACGGCTTCGGCTTTGCGCCCTTCAAGGGCGAGTGGGTCAAGATCCCGCAGGTGGGCCGCGTGGTGATCGGCGACGACGTCGAGATCGGCGCGGGCACGACGGTCGACCGCGGCGCCCTCGAGGACACCGTGATCGGCGACGGCACCAAGCTTGACAACCAGATCCAGCTCGGCCACAACGACCGCATCGGCCGCCACGTCGTGATGGCTGCCTGCGTGGGCATCGCGGGTTCGACCACCGTTGGCGACCACTGCATGGTGGGCGGCGCGGCCATGATTAACGGCCACATCAACATCCCCGCAGGTTCCGGCATCGGTCCGGGCACGGCCATCACGGGCTGGGGCAAGGAACCCGCCCAGAAGACCGGCTTCTTCCCCGCCTTGGAGGGCCGCGACTTCCAGCTCGTCGGCGCCACGATCTCGCGTCTTCCTGCCATGCGCAAGGAGCTCAAGGCCCTTGCCCGCCGCATGGCTGAACTCGAGGCGTTAATCCGTTCTGCCGAAGAATAATTTTTCAAAAGGCGCGACAATAAGAAGATGCCCCCGGAGAGCGGCGGCATCCCGCCGCACGCCAAGGCCCCATTTTTCAATAGAGGTTACGTTCCAATATGAGTACGCTCGACATCCGTGATATCATGGACATGCTTCCGCACCGTTATCCGTTCCTTCTCATCGATCGCATCGTCGAACTCGACACGGAGGCCGGCCGCGTGGTTGCGCTCAAGAACGTCACTGCCAACGAGCCGCAGTTCACGGGACACTTCCCCGGCGTGCCCGTCATGCCCGGCGTTCTGATCATCGAGGCGATGGCCCAGGCCTGCGCGATCATCGCGCTCTCCCGCCTTCCCGAAGGCACGGACCGCAAGAACTCGCTCTTCTACTTCGCAGGCATCGACAAGGCCCGCTTCAAGCAGGTCGTGCAGCCCGGCGATCAGCTCATGATCGAAGGCAAGTTCATCCGCTCCAAGCTCGGTCTCGGCATCTTCGAGGCCGTCGCCCGCGTCGACGGCAAGGTCGTCGCCCAGGCTGAGATGATGTGCGCCTACCGCCCCGTCGCGCCCAAGACGTCCGACGCCGGCAAGCAGGCCTAAGGACCCTGAAGTCCCGACGCGCCTGAAGCCGCTCAAAGCGGACGGCAGCAGAAGTCCTGCGCTGGAGGATCCTCTCCGCGCAGGTTTTTTTTGAAGCGGAAAGCCTTGCCAAAGGGCTCGAAAGGCACCGGAAGGGACGAAGAAACCCTTAGAAATGCAACAGAGTGTATCTAGTGCAAACTGCCTAGGCCTTTCTTGTGAAGTTTGAATTCGCCTGTGGTGACGGGCAAGAGCGGGAGGGAGGCAGGGTAACTACTAATCGACCTAGGGTTTTTCCTGAAGACTTGTTACATTTGCTCCGACGTCTGAAACCTTGGTGGAGAGCTCGTCAGGTAAAGTTAGCTCATCGGAGAACGACGCCGGAAGGTGACGAGTCCTCCGCTCCTTTTGGTTGGATTTATTCGCCCGCTGTCACTGAGACCGCGGGCTTTTTTTATTTTTTTCGAGGCTTCAGGCCCCTGCCGCCGTGGCGGCGGGGTGAGTGCGGCAAAAACCCTAGGGGGGGGGGGTGCGGCAGGTCCACCAGCCGAGCCAGGCGGCAACGGCGAGGATGGCGAAGACCGCGGCGGCGATCCGGCGCATGAGCTTCATAGAGAGGCGCTCGGCGAGCTTGTTGCCGATGAAGACGGCGGGCGCGTCGGCGATCATCATGCCGAGCGTCGTGCCCGAGATGACCCAGAGGACCTCGGCGGGGAACATCGCGGCGAGCGCCACGGTGGCGAGCTGGGTCTTGTCGCCCATTTCGGCTAGGAAGAAGAGCACGACGGTGGTGCCGAAGACGCCGAAGCGCTTCATGCGGCCCTCGTCCGTCTCCTCGTCGTCGAGCTTGTCGGGGACGAGCATCCAGGCGGCCATGGCGGCGAACGAGACGATCAGGATCCAGCGGAGGATTTCGGGCGTGATGAGGGTGGCGAGCACGGCGCCCACGCCGCCCGCCATCGCGTGGTTGAGGACCGTGGCGACGAGGATGCCCCAGATGATGGGAGCAGGCCTGCGGAATCTGGCGGCGAGGCAGATGGCCATGAGCATGGTCTTGTCGCCGATTTCGCTTGCGGTGACGACGCCGGTGGAGAGAAGAAGAGTCTGAAGGGCTTCAAGCATGGGGGATTGTCGGGGACGGCGCGTGGGGCATGTGTTCAAGAAACTGCGGGCGCATCCTCTTCCTGCCCGATGCGCCGGCCCGGGCGCGTCCTGGGCGTCCTTGCGGTTTATCCGGAAGAGGACACACCGCAGGTCTTGCTCATGCCGCGCCGGGAACGATGAGTCCCCGAGGCTCGCATTCCTGCGCCATAAAGCAAGGCGCTTCAAGCATGTTGACGCAGGACGGCGGCCGTTGCGGCCGCCCGAGCTACTCCCCTGAAGAGTGCGGAGCGCATTCTAGCATGCCGTTATGCAGTGCCGCAGGGGTTTTCGGAGGAATTTTCCTTCCGAGAACCCGTAAGAAAGGCGCCTGAGATGCTACGGAATGCAAAAGTCGCCGCGAGCCTTTCGCCTGCGCCCGCAACTGAAAAGACCTCTCGCAGTAGCGTCTGGAGGGTTAACCCTAGGTTCGCGGGCGAGATTTCGTCCTGCGCTCTGTTACGTCCGCCGGGAAGTCGAAACAGCTCGCGAAGCGACATGCCCTAAAGTACGAGACATGGAGAACGAAGTGCGACGAGCACGGAGGACCTCCGCTCCTTTTGGTTGGAAAGCTTCAGGCCTGCAGGCGTTGCCCGCGGGCCTCTTTTTTTGCTTCTTCGGAGCCTCGGGTTTGCCTGCTTCGTCGGGCTGCGGCGAAATCCCGCCAAAATGCGTCAGAATGCAAGTGCGTTCCACGAGGCCGTGCAGCGCAGTCGGGCGATATATCCCTCTGCACGAGGCGTCTTGTGTGCGGAGGGCAGGGAGGCGGAGCGGCGCGGCAGGAAGCTCTGTTACAGAAGGCCCAATGACGAAACAGCACCGGGAGGCCCTTCAGGTACAGTCAATGCATCAGGAAGGCGAAGCTGCCCTCCGGAGACTTCAAGAACATGATTTCGGCCTGCAGGAAAACGACTGCAGGCCTTGTTTTTGACCTCGGCGGGGCGCTTGCAACGAGATGCAAGAATCCTGTGGGGCGTTCTTCGCTCAAAGTCATGCGGGGCGTCTCCTGCAGAGGCGTTTCAAGGGGTTGTTCCGAGATGCTCGAAGTGTTTCGTTCCGACCTCTTGTTACATCTCCCGGGAAGTTCGAAACGGATGGCGGGCGGGATTCGGCTCATGGAGGGCATGGAGAACGCCGCAGCAATGCATGAGTCCTCCGCTCCTTTTGGTTGGAAAACTTCAGCTCGCAGTCCCAAGGACCGCTGGCCTCTTTTTTTGCGTTCGCCCTGCACGCGTGTTCCTGAGGAGGAACGCCCTGAAACGCAAGCGGCGTATGGCATTTTCGGCGGGAGGCTCCTCGCCGGGGCGCGATCCGTCTTCTCGGCGCACGGGCAGTCTAATCTATAATATTGGGATTGCTCGGCTTCCGCCCCTGCGGGAGCCTGCGCGCACGGGCGCCCGTGCTCCGTTTCACGAGAACGTCAGATGCACGGCGGGCGGCGGGATGCCGCGAAATTTCCGAAGAAGGCGCGCGAACAAGGTCAAAAAAGGAATTGTCATGGCTCAAATTCATCCGTCCTCCATCGTTCATCCCGATGCCGTGCTCGCCGCCGACGTCGTCGTCGGCCCCTTCTGCCTCGTCGGGCCGAAGGTTCGGATCGGTGCGGGCACTCACCTGCGCAGCCACGTCTGCGTCGAGGGCCGCACGACGATCGGCAGCGGCAACGTGATCTACGCGGGCGCTTCGATCGGCTGCGATCCGCAGGACAAGAAGTATGCGGGCGAGGACACGGTGCTCGTCGTGGGCGACAACAACGTGATCCGCGAAAACTGCACGTTCTCGATCGGCACGATTCAGGACGAGGGCGTCACGACGGTCGGCAGCGACAACCTCTTCATGGCCAACGTCCACGTGGCACACGACTGCCGCGTCGGCAACCACACGATCATCGCCAACAACGTCGCGCTCGCGGGCCACGTCCGCGTCGACGACTGGGCAATCGTGGGCGGCCAGACGGGCGTGCATCAGTTCGTGCGCATCGGCGAGCACGCCATGGTGGGCGGCGCCTCCGCCGTTCTGCGCGACGTTCCGCCCTACGTGATCTGCTCCGACAACCCCTGTGCGCCTCACGGCCTCAACACCGTGGGCCTGCGCCGCTTCGGCTACTCCGACACGCAGGTGCGCGCGCTGCACCAGGCCTACCGCCTGTTGTACCGCGAGGGCCTCATCGTCAAGGAGGCGCTCGTGAAGATCGAGGCCCTCAAGGCCGACTTCCCGGACGCCGTCGAGCAGCTCACCCGCTTCATCGAATTCATCGGCAGCAGCCCGCGCGGCGTGATCCGCTGATCCGCCCGGCGCATTCATTCTCACCACTACGAACCGTACCATCAACGAGGGGAAACTCATGGGCATTCAGTCTTCCATTCCGACGCTTGAACGCAACGGCGCCGTCTGGCTTGCCGGCGAGGCAAGCGGCGACTTCATCGCGAGCCTTGTGATTCCTGAGGTGGCCGCACGCATGGGCGGTGCTCCGCAGTACGGCGTGGGCGGCGACAAGATGCGCGCCGCGGGCTTTCGCGCCTGGTACGACTCGCGCGAGCTTTCCGTGCGCGGCTATGTCGAAGTGCTCACGCACCTGCCGCGCCTGCTGAGCTTCCGCAAGGACCTCATCACCCGCTTCGGCGACTCGATGCCGCAGGTGTTTGTGGGCGTCGACGCTCCCGACTTCAACCTCGCCGTCGAGGAGAAGTTGCGCCGCCGCGGCGTTCCGACCGTTCACTTCGTGAGCCCCTCGATCTGGGCTTGGCGTCCCGAGCGCATCCAGACGATCCGCCGCGCCGTCGACCACATGCTGCTCGTCTTCCCGTTCGAGCAGGAGATCTACCGCAAGGCCGGCGTGCCCGCCACCTTCGTCGGCCATCCGCTCGCGGGCATCATCCCGATGACGCCCGACACGGCGGGCGCCCGCAGGAGCTTCGGCATTGGTGACGACGGCCTGCCCGTCATCACCGTGATGCCTGGCTCGCGCGTCGACGAGCTCAAGGGCTGTGCTCCGGTCTTCTTCAACGCCGTCGAGCGTCTTCTCGCCCGCAACGGCGGCTCGTCCCCCCCCACGGGCGCCGCCCACGTCCTGATTCCCGCCGTCGACGAGCAGGCCCGTACCCGCATCCTGCAGGTGGCGAGCATGTACCCGCGCCTTGCCCAGGCGATGCAGATCGTCACGGGTGAAAGCCATCGCACGATCGAGGCCGCCGACGCGGTGCTCGTCGCCTCCGGCACGGCCGCGCTCGAGTGCGCGCTCTACAAGAAGCCGATGGTCGTGGGCTACAAGATGCCCGCCCTCACGGGCATGATCATGCAGAAGAAGGCGCTCATCCACTGCGTTTCCCTGCCGAACATCCTGCTCGGCGAAAACGTCGTGCCCGAGTTCCTGCAGTTCTTCTGCGAGCCCGATCCGATCTCCTACGCGCTTGAGGACGCGCTTCAGAACGAAGCCCGCCGCAGGATGCTCGAGGAACGCTTCTCGGCCATGCACGAGAGCCTCATCGCTGACACGCCCGCTCTCGCCGCCGACGTCATCATGAGCGTCGCAAGATCCTGAGGGGCTCGAGAGCTCTGAGAGAGGGCAAGCCCGCAGGGGCGCTTCGTCGGCCGGTTCCGCGGAGCGCCTTTTCTTTTTCCCATTCATTCACCAGGACCTGACCGTGGCCAAATCCGCCGCTTCCAAAACGCAGCCCACCACCGACCTGCCGAGCCTCTTCGGTTCGGAGGATCCGCTCTTTTCATCGACGCTCGTCGCAGGGGTCGACGAGGCGGG
>OGRS01001929.1_pt1 | contig 10508 bp, 9 predicted proteins | sample 1553561 | NCBI WGS metagenome assembly OGRS01 (sample SAMEA2580103, study PRJEB22360) | human gut metagenome | biome: human gut; feature: human-associated habitat; material: faeces | place: Denmark | collected 2008/2010
AGAACAAACGTGATTTCCAAAATAAAGATAACAAACGCCCACACCGCACATCAAGCGAGAAGAAAAATGGATTTGTTATCCGTAACAAAGGAGAAAGATAATAGTAAAACGCACTCTGCTTGAGCAGGGTGCGTTTTTGGGTTAAGCTTTGTGTTCGTGAATATAATCGAGTTTTTGTTGTCGTGTTTTTTGTTTAAAATAGCTTTCTGCGGACATGGCGGCTTCTTTGCTATCAAAACTTTCTTGGTAAATGAGTTTGACAGGTAAGCGGCTTTTTGTGTATTTAGCGCCTTTACCTGCATTATGCGTTTTGATGCGGCGTTCTACATCAGTAGTGTAGCCAGTGTAGAGCGTACCGTCTGCGCACTCAACTACGTACATATAAGCTCTTTTAGTCTTTCTTTCCGTTTTTTCCATAATAGATTTCAAAAATATCGTCGGTATACTCACCGTTTTCTTTGTGAACAAAGAGTGGTGGAAGAATTTTTAGACCATCGGTTGAACCGTCTTTGATGGCTTCAATCAAAAGCATATTAGCATCTTTTCCCATTTTGGGGTAAACAAATTGGATGCGCTTTGGTGCTAGATTGTACTGTCTCATGGTATCGATGATGTCTAGAAAACGATCTGGCCTGTGCACCATAGCAAGTCTTCCGTTTGATTTTAGAGCATGTCTTGCGATGTCACAAATTTCTTCAAGGTTTGTTGTAATTTCGTGTCTAGCAAGAAGATAATATTCAGAGACATTTTTCTTAGAAGTCTCTGAAACCTTGAAATAAGGAGGATTGCAGAGAATTAAGTCAACACCAGTTCGCGGCACGTGATTTAATAAATTTTTCAAATCATCATGAATCATCTGAACTTGGTCTTCTAGGTGGTTCAAGTGAATTGAGCGCTCTGCCATGTCAGCTAAGCGCTCCTGAATTTCAACTTCGATAATTGGCGCTTTAGTGCGGGTACTGGCAAAAAGTCCAACGGCACCATTTCCAGAACAGAGGTCAACAATCAAGCCACGTGATGGAATTTCTGGAAAACGTGACAAGAGGACACTGTCGATAGAATAGCTGAAAACCTCTCTGTTTTGAATAATTTTTACATCTGTTGAAAAGAGCTGATCAATACGCTCACCTTCTTTTAAAATTGATTTAGTCATGACATTTATTATAGCAGATTTTGACTGTTCTCACTAGCGAGGTCGTTAATTTTTACTTTCTAAAACCGCTTAAGCATGGTACAATATAAAGTAATGAGAAAAAAGGAGTAAATCTGTGTTTTATACTTATTTACGCGGGCTAGTAGTTTTCCTACTTTGGATTATCAATGGAAATGCTCACTATCATAATGAGGACAAAATTTTAAGTAAGGATGAGAACTATATCTTGGTTGCTCCGCACCGTACTTGGTGGGATCCAGTTTATATGGCATTTGCTGCTCGTCCGAAAGAATTTATTTTCATGGCGAAGAAAGAATTGTTTACGAATCGTATCTTTGGTTGGTGGATTCGTATGTGTGGTGCCTTTCCGATTGACCGTGAAAATCCAGGGCAAAAAGCTCTTAAATACCCTATTAACATGTTGAAGAAAAGCGATCGTTCACTTGTGATGTTCCCAAGTGGTAGCCGTCATTCAACCGATGTTAAAGGTGGGGTTGCTGTTATTGCTAAAATGGCGAAGGTTAAGATTATGCCAGTCGTTTATGCAGGACCAATGGAATTAAAAGGACTTTTGACTGGAGAACGTGTGGATATGAACTTTGGTAATCCAGTTGACATTTCTGACATCAAACGCATGAATGATGAAGGGATTGAAGAAGTGGCAAACCGTATTCAAACAGAATTTGATCGCTTGGATGCTGAAAATGCGACTTATCATACCAACAAAAAACCAAATCCATTAACTTACATTTACCGTATTCCTCTTGGACTTGTGGCGATTATCGTTGTTCTGTTGACATTGCTCTTTAGCTACATTGCAAGCTTTGTCTGGGATCCAGATAAACACCTTAAAATGAAATAAATAAGAAAAAACTCGGATTTCTCGAGTTTTTTTCGAATAATTAAGTAAGGGCTCCTTAGGAGCCTTTTTCTAATGCTTAAAAGGTGAGGTAATAGGATGATTGAAGAGATGAAAGAAAGACTTTTGGAACATAAGACGGTAGCAGCGGTTTTAGGAACGGTGCTTGTTATGCTTGTGGTATTCTTTGCTTGGTCTAGTGTGACCAGACCACAAGCTCAGCTACAAAGTGACTTACCAACAATTTCTAGTAGTATCCCAGCAAGTTCAAGTTTAGAAACAACAAAAATAAAGACTATGACATCTCATTCTCAAGATGACTCTGGCAAGATTTTTGTCGATATCAAAGGTGCTGTTAAAAATGAGGGTGTTTATGAACTGTCAAATGGCAGCCGTGTTACGGATTTAGTCAAAAAAGCTGGTGGATTTACAGATGATGCTGATAAGAAGTCAGTCAATTTAGCTGAAAAATTAGCTGACGAAGCGGTTGTCTATGTGGCAAAAATTGGTGAAGAAGTCACACCAGCAAGCACACTTTCTCAAGCTAAACCAACGACAGCTAGGGGGGGACAAGGTGACGGCTCAGCGCAAATCAATCTTAACACCGCAACTACAGAAGAACTCCAAACTATTTCTGGCATTGGGGCTAAACGTGCGCAAGATATCATTGATTATCGTGATGCTAATGGTGGTTTCTCATCTGTTGGTGATTTGAAAAATGTTTCTGGCATTGGTGAGAAGACTTTGGAAAAATTAAAATCTGAGGTGACTGTTGATTAAGCATTTCCCTGTCAAGCCAATTCAATTGGCTTTTTTGCTCATTTTGCTCTATTATTTTTGCTTTTCAAAAGGGATTGGGTGTTTGATGTTTCTCTTGCTAGCTTTGCTGTTTTTATGGCAACAGTATGGTTGGAAGGCTTGGTATCAGGTTTCACTGTGTTTGGCTTTTTTTGCGATATTTTTCCTGACTAAGGCTAATCAGACAGAACAGGCTTATCAAGCGGCGCCAACTCAGCTAGCAAAAATACAGATGATTCCAGATACGATTTCGGTTAATGGTGATTTGTTATCTTTTCGAGGGAAGGAGGCTGGGCAGACTTACCAAGTTTTTTATATCTTGAAGTCAGAAAAAGAGCAGGAATTTTTTAAAAATCTTAATCAAACAATGCTTTTATCAGGGCAGGTGGATCTAGAAGAGGCAACGCCACAGCGGAATTTTGGTGGTTTTGATTACCGCACTTACCTTAAACATGAAGGCATTTATCGGATTGCTAATCTTTCTTCGATTACTGAAATAAGACAGCAGAGCTCTTTAAGTTTTTTTGAACGACTACATGAACTTAGAAGACAGGCGATTGTCAGTATTCAAAGGAATTTTCCTGCTCCCATGCAACATTACATGACTGGCCTTTTGTTTGGATATTTGGATAAGTCTTTTGATGAGATGAGTGATGTTTATACTAGTTTAGGGATTATTCATCTTTTTGCTCTGTCTGGTATGCAGGTAGGCTTTTTTGTGGCACTTTTTCGTTTTATTATTTTACGTCTTGGGTTACGGCGAGATTATGTGGATATACTGCAAATCCCGTTTTCACTTGTATATGCTGGCTTGACAGGCTTTTCGGTATCAGTGATTCGTAGTTTAATTCAGTCTGCCTTTGCAAATCTTGGTATTAAAAAATTAGATAATCTTGCCTTTACTTTAATGACCCTTTTTATTTTGAAGCCAAATTTCCTGCTAACAACAGGAGGAATTCTTTCTTTTACCTACGCTTTCATCCTAAGTTTTATTGATTTTGATGAACTTAGTCATTATCAAAAAATCCTTACAGAATGTTTTGCGATTTCGCTGGGAAGTTTACCGGTTTTGCTATATTTCTTCTCAGTATTTCAACCTTTGTCGCTGCTTTTAACAGCTATTTTTTCACTGGCTTTTGATACGCTTATCTTACCTGTTTTGACCTTTGTTTTTCTTTTATCACCTCTGGTTAAAATTACCGCGTTAAATCCATTTTTTGTTTTTTTGGAAACTATCATCAAATTTAGTAAGTCGCTGATTGGCACACCACTTGTTTTTGGCAGACCAAGTCTAGGAATTTTGTTGCTATTACTTTTAATAATAGGACTTCTCTATGACTGTTATCGACACAAAAAAGTGGCCATTTTCCTTTTTAGCATAATAGCTTTGCTATTTTTCCAAATCAAGCATCCGCTCGAAAACGAAGTGACGGTGGTTGACATTGGACAGGGAGATAGCATTTTGGTGCGAGATGTAAAGGGGCAGACGCTGTTAATTGATGTCGGAGGAAAAGTGAGGTTTAGTGAGAAAAAATCGTGGCAAAAGCGCTTAGCTGATAGCAATGCTGAGCGGACATTGATTCCTTATCTGAAAAGTCGAGGAATTGGTAAAATTGATCAGTTAGTTTTGACGCACACGGATACCGACCATATGGGCGATATGCTGGAAGTCGCAAAAGAGCTGAAAATTGGTCAAGTCCTGGTGAGTCCAGGAAGTCTCACAAAGCCAGATTTTGTGGTTAAACTTCGACAAATGAAGACGCCAGTTCACGCAGTTTCTGCAGGAGATAACTTGCCAATTATGGGAAGTCACTTGCAGGTGCTTTATCCAAATGCTGTTGGTGATGGTGGAAATAATGATTCTGTGGTGCTTTATGGTAATCTTCTGGGTAAGAATTTCTTGTTTACTGGAGACTTGGAAGAAGAGGGCGAAGAGCAGATGATGGCAACTTATCCCAATCTGCCAGTCGATGTCTTAAAAGCAGGACATCACGGTTCAAAAGGGTCATCGAGCCCAGAATTTCTAGATCACATTTCACCACAAATGGCTTTGATTTCCGCAGGGCAAAATAACCGTTACAAACACCCTCACCAAGAAACACTTGATCGTTTTCAAAATCAAAATATGACCATTTACCGCACAGACCAACAAGGCGCTATCCGTTTTAGAGGATTAAACCACTGGAAAATTGAAACGGTGAGGTGATTTAAAAGTGACAGCACACGAAAAACAGTAGTCGATTTGTGGCTGTTTTTGTTATAATATCTTTATGATTGCAATCGAAGAAATTGATAAATTACGAAAAGAAAATCTCAGCCTGATTACGGTGGTGACGGGTGAGGATTTGGGACAATATTCTCAGCTCAAAGAGCGCATGATGGAGCGCGTTGGCTATGATAAGGATGATTTGACTTATTCTTATTTTGATATGGCTGAGGTAGATTATCAGGATGCGGAGATGGACCTTGAAAGTTTGCCATTTTTTGCGGACCAAAAGGTGGTTATTTTTGATAATTTGCTTGACATCACGACGGCTAAAAAATCTTATTTGGATGATAAGGAACTCAAACGTTTTGAGGCTTATTTGGAAAATCCTTTGGACACGACACGTTTGATTATTTTTGCCCCAGGAAAATTAGATGGCAAACGTCGCTTGGTGAAAATTCTTAAACGTGATGCTCAGATTTTTGAAGCGAGTGAATTAAAAGAAGCAGAGCTAAAAACGTATTTCCAAAAATTAGCTCACAAAGAGAACTTAGTTTTTGATTCTGGCGTTTTTGAGGCTTTGCTTTTGAAATCCAATTATGATTTCAGCGAGATTTTGAAAAATATTGCCTTTTTGAAATCTTATAAAAAAGATGGTCATATTACTTCAGAAGATATTAATCAAGCCATTCCGAAAACACTTCAGGATAATATTTTTGACTTGACGCAGTTTGTCTTGAATGGCAATATCGACGAGGCGCGTGACTTGATTCGTGATTTGCGTTTGCAAGGCGAAGACGAAATCAAGTTGATCGCTATCATGCTAGGGCAATTTCGTATGTTTTTGCAAGTCAGTATCTTAGCCAGTCAAGGAAAGACAGAGCAGCAGATGGTAGCAACCTTGTCTGATTATCTGGGACGCCGTGTCAATCCTTATCAAGTCAAATTTGCTGTGCGTGATTCACGCACACTGTCAATGACTTTCTTGAAAAAAGCTATTGCTGTTTTGATTGAGACAGATTATGCCATTAAGACAGGAACATATGACAAAGATTACCTCTTTGATGTGGCTATTTTAAAAATTGCTCATGAGCATCATTAAGCATACTTAAAAAAGCAGTCAAATAATTTGCTAGTTAGACTTGATTCTTATAAAATGATGATAAGAAATAATGAAAAGAAAGAAGGTAGCTAGCATGGCTATTATTTTACCCGAATTACCATACGCATACGATGCGCTTGAACCATACATCGATGCAGAAACAATGACATTGCACCATGATAAACATCATGCCACTTATGTAGCAAATGCCAATGCGGCTCTTGAAAAACACCCTGAACTTGGAGATGATTTAGAAGTTATCTTGGCAGATCTTGACAAGATTCCAGCAGATATTCGTCAAGCGGTCATTAACAATGGTGGTGGTGCTCTTAACCACTCACTTTTCTGGGAATTCCTTTCTCCTGAAAAACAAGAGCCGACAGCAGATGTTTTGGCTGCGATTGAAGAAGCTTTTGGTTCATTTGATGAGTTTAAAGCTGTCTTTACAAAAGCTGCAACAACACGTTTCGGTTCAGGTTGGGCATGGCTTGTCGTTAACAAAGATGACAAACTCGAAGTAATCTCAACAGCTAACCAAGACAATCCAATTTCAGAAGGTAAAAAACCAATTCTTGGTCTTGATGTTTGGGAACATGCCTACTATCTCAAATACCATAATGTTCGACCAGACTATATCAAAGCTTTCTTTGATATTATCAATTGGGCAAAAGTTGCTGAATTGTACAAAGCAGCAATTGCTGACTAAAAATTAAAGATAGCACTCTCTAATCTAGAGGATAGGCATTTGTCTATCCTCTTTTTATGTCTAAATATGATATAATAGCAAGGAATAGGGAGGAATTTTGCATGTCAGGACATAATAAATGGAGCAAAATTAAAAATAAAAAAGGTGAAGCAGATGCTAAACGTGGTGCGATTTTCAATAAATTGTCACGTGAAATTTTTGTAGCTGCTAAAGCTGGTGATGGCGATCCATCAATGAACGCCAGGCTTCGTATGGTTTTGGATAAAGCGCGGGCAGCTAATATGCCAAAAGATAACATCAATCGTGCGATTAAGAAAGCAACAGATGTTGGTGATACAACAAATTACGATGAAATCACTTATGAAGGTTATGGACCTGGTGGGGTAGCTATTCTCGTTCACACACTAACTGACAATAAAAAACGTACAGATGCGAACATGCACACCATTTTTACACGTAACGGTGGTAACATGGGCTCAACTGGTTCAGTTGCTTACATGTTTGACCGCAAGGGTTATATTGTCATTGACCGTGAAAATTGGGACTTGGACGAAGACAGCATGCTTGAGTTGATTTTGGATGCTGGGGCAGAAGATTTGAAAACATTAGATGAAGCCTTTGAAGTCTTCACTGAACCAAAAGAATTTCCAGCTGTTAAAGAAGCTTTGCAAGCACAAAATCTTGAATTTGCACAAGCTCAACTTAGCATGATTCCACAAAACTACGTTAGCCTTGATGCAGAACAAGCAGACATTTTGGAAACATTGGTTGATAAACTCGAAGACGACGATGATGTCCAAGATGTTTACACAAACATGGCTGATTAATAATGAAAAAAAGAACTTCAATTTTTTTCGAAGTTCTTTTTGTGTATTTATTATTTTACAAACATAGCATCGCCAAAACTAAAGAAGCGGTAGCGTTCATCGATGGCGTGTTGGTAAGCTTCTAAGACGAATTCACGTCCGGCGAAAGCTGAAACCAACATAACAAGTGTTGATTTTGGTAAGTGGAAGTTTGTTGAAAAGGCATCAACCACTTTGAACTCATAACCTGGTTTGATGAAAATGTTTGTCCAACCACTGTCAGCTTTGATTTCACCGTTGAATTTTGAACCGATAGTTTCAAGGGTACGAATTGAAGTTGTTCCAACCGCAACAACACGTCCACCAGCAGCTTTTACGTCGCGAAGGGTTTGGGCAGCTTCTTCAGACAAGCGGTAGAATTCAGAGTGCATTTCGTGTTTTTCAACATTATCAACAGAAACTGGACGGAATGTTCCAAGTCCAACGTGAAGTGTGACGTAGACAAGTTTTACGCCTTTTGCTTCAATTTTTTCAAGCAATTCTTTGGTGAAGTGAAGTCCAGCAGTTGGAGCGGCAGCAGAACCATTTTCTTTGGCGTAGACTGTTTGGTAACGGTCTGGGTCATCCAATTTTTCGTGAATGTATGGTGGCAATGGCATTTCACCAAGGCTTTCCAAAATTTCAAGGAAGATACCATCGTAATTGAATTCAACGATACGACCACCGTGATCTAATTCTTCTACAACTGTGGCAGTCAAACGACCATCACCAAATGATACTTTTGCTCCCACGCGCAAGCGTTTAGCGGGTTTTGCCAAAACTTCCCATTGGTCGCCTTCAGTATTTTTCAAAAGAAGTAATTCAACGTGACCGTGTGTGTCTGGTTTTTCACCGTAAAGACGAGCTGGGAGAACGCGTGTGTTATTCATGACCAGAGCATCACCAGGGTTTAGCTCATCAAGAATGTGGTCGAAGTGTGTATCAACCATTTCGTGTGTTTTGTGGTCAATGATTAAAAGTTTAGAACTATCTCGTTTTTCAAGAGGCGTTTGGGCAATTAACTCCTCTGGTAAATTAAAATCAAAATCATCGGTATGCATAATCTAACATGTTTCCTTAATATTATATTCTCAACTAATCATTATAACACGATAAGCATTTTCCGTCATCTGGTCTTGTTTTAATTGTAACAATTCTAAAGAGATGGTATAATAAAAATAATAAAGAAAATGCTTAAAAATTAATGGAAAGTTCTTATTAAATACAATTTGGACACCAGAAGAAATTAATGAAAAATTACCAGCTGAAATGAAGAGAACTATAGCTAATAAAAATATAGAATTCTATACATTAAATGCTGTTAAGATAGCACAAGAAATAGGACTTGGTGGAAGAATAAATATGATAATGCAAGCTGCATTCTTTAAATTAGCTAATATAATTCCAGTAGATGAAGCAGTAGCATATTTAAAAGAAGCTGTTGTTACTTCATATGGTAAAAAAGGTGAAAAAGTTGTTAATATGAATAATGCTGCTATTGATGCAGGTATTGATGCTATTGTTAAAATAGAAGTTCCTGCAGAATGGGCAAATGCAGTTGAAGAAGAAGCTAGCGTTACTAAAGAAGTACCATCATTTATAAAAGACATAGTAGAACCTATGAATAGACAAGAAGGTTTTGATTTACCAGTTTCAACATTTGTTAAGCATGGTATGGAAGATGGTACATTTATGGCAGGTACTGCTGCATATGAAAAAAGAGGAATTGCAATTAATGTTCCTGAATGGATTCCAGAAAATTGTATTCAATGTAACCAATGTTCTATAGTATGTCCTCATGCAGCAATAAGACCTTTCTTATTAATAAGTGAGGAAGCTGAAAAAGCTCCAGATGCAATGAAGACTACTGATGCTAAGGGAATAAAGACAGAAGTACCTTATAAGTTCTCAATTGGCATTACACCTCTTGATTGTACAGGTTGTGGAAACTGTGCTCAAGTATGTCCATCAAAGAATAAGGCTTTAGTTATGAAACCACAAGATAGTCAACATGATCAAATGGAAGTTTGGGATTATGTTACTACAGAAGTTTCACCTAAGAAAAACCCTATGAATAAAAACACTGTAAAGGGAAGCCAATTTGAACAACCATTGTTAGAGTTTTCAGGAGCTTGTGCAGGATGTGGAGAAACTCCATATGCTAAGCTTGCAACTCAATTATTTGGTGATAGAATGATGGTAGCAAATGCTACTGGTTGCTCTTCAATTTGGGGAGGATCTGCTCCGGCAACTCCATATACAGTTAATCATAATGGACATGGACCTGCATGGGCAAATTCATTATTTGAAGATAATGCCGAATATGGATTAGGTATGTTCTTAGGAGTTCAAGCTATAAGGGATAGAGTTGCTGAAAATGTTAAAGTTGCATTAGAAAGCAATTTATCAGATGAAACTAAGGTTGTGTTAAAAGATTGGTTAGATAATAAAGATGAAAGTACAGGAACTAGAGAAAGAGCAAATGCTTTAGTTGCTGCATTAGAAAATTCTGATACTGAAATAGCTAAAACTATTTTAAAGGATAAGGAATTCTTTGTTAAGAGATCTCAATGGATCTTTGGTGGAGATGGTTGGGCATATGATATAGGATATGGTGGACTTGACCATGTACTTGCATCAGGAGACAATGTAAATGTATTAGTATTTGATACAGAAGTTTATTCTAATACTGGTGGACAATCTTCTAAGGCTACACCAACAGCTGCAATTGCAAAATTTGCTGCGTCTGGTAAGAGAACCAAGAAGAAAGATTTAGGAATGATGGCAATGAGCTATGGTTATGTATATGTTGCTCAGATTGCTATGGGTGCAGACTATA
>OGRS01001936.1_pt1 | contig 10472 bp, 9 predicted proteins | sample 1553561 | NCBI WGS metagenome assembly OGRS01 (sample SAMEA2580103, study PRJEB22360) | human gut metagenome | biome: human gut; feature: human-associated habitat; material: faeces | place: Denmark | collected 2008/2010
TAAAGAATATTCAATTTTTGTGATAGGCATATTACAAATATCTATTTGTTATTGTATTATTTCTTGGCTCTTATTAGCTTATTATAAATTTGGTGGGGAAGATTAAACTTCCCCATTTTTTAAATTTCTTTTTTAAGAGCAGTTAAAAAATCAATATACCCCTCAGTAGAATCTTCATACTCTCTTTCAGCTATCTCTATCCTTTTGTTTTGATTTTTCTCTATTCTCTTTTTAAAAACTTCAAAAGATTGTCTCTCATAATCATCTAATAGGGTGTATAAAGCTTTTTCTTTATCTTTTGATATATTTATATACTCTAATGCTTGTATCAAATATAATGGATCCTGTACCCCTTGGAATGCCATAATATAATGGAACATATCTCTTGTATTATCATCTAAGTTTGACAGTAAAGATTTATAGTCTAATCCATACTCTTCAAGAATCCTTTCTCTTTCCATTGGTTCATCATGGGCAAAAGCAAAATTTATATGCTCATTTCTAGCTGATTGCTCTGTCATCTCCATTATTCCAGTTGCTAGAATAGTCATTGCCTCCTTATCTCCCTCTGTTCCTTTTCCTAATACATCATAAATTTTATCAGGATTTTTCTTAAAGTAACTATACCAATCAGTAATTTTATTAAAAGATGCTGTAATTACTTTTGTTGCTGGAAATTCTCCCATTGCTTGCTCATACTCTGCATCTTTTCTATAGTAATGTTTCCATAAGAATTGAGCATCTGCTGAAAAAGTATTTATTTTGGTAGGGATATTTCTTTCAAATTTTAAGTTATCTATTCCAGAGGCTATATTTTGAGGTAAAGCAACATAAGCTAATCCATATAATATTTTTTCATAGGTTTCTAAATTTTCACTATTAACATCTCTTTGTAAAGCTTTATAACCATTATTAAACATACTGAAAAATGCTGAATTTCCTCCAAACATAATATCATATCCTATATAATCTGTCATAGCCTCAGCTAATCCTTCAGCAACTATAGGTACTGCATCAGTTTTTAATGCCTCAAATTTAGCCTCTACAATTTCATCAGAGGAAGTTCCAAACATCTTTCCTTGAGCCCAATTTATAGCTTGTGTACTAGCCCAATATAGTGCTGACATTTCCATCAGATTAATTGCATTTCTAGCTCCAAACCCTTGAACAGAGTTTCTCCAGTTACTCTTTGAAAAAGAATTCCATTGAAAAGTTTTGTTTTTTATAAACTTGTATCTTAAAATATCTTCTCCATCATAATAAGTTGTTACATTTTTCCAAGCTCTTGAAAATGCTCCCATAGAATATCTTTTAAATAACATTTGAGAATTTAGCCAAAGTTTAGATATAAAGCCTTTACCTTCCATATTAGTTAAATCTTTTTCAAATGGTTCAAACTCTCTCCCTGTAATATCTACAAACTGCTCAAATATACTTTTAATTTTTCCACCCTTTTCAATATTGGAGTTTAAAACAAAATCATCAAAATCAGCTTGGGATTTAAAAACTTTTATCTCTTCTTGAAAAGCTTTTAAAGATATTTCATCAAAAATTCCATTACTTTTTAAAACACTTCTCATTGTTGGAGACATATCTTCCCATTTCATTTTTGGAAGTTCATCAAACATAGCTTTCACAGTAAATCTAATTGCTGCTGTTATTCTATGAACATCTGAAACTAATTGCCCAGAACCACTTATAGTACTTCCTATTTTCCCAGCTTTTGCTAATAAATGTTTTTTATCAAAAGCATAGTTATTCTCTAAAATTCTTCTAATAAAAAGTTCAGTTTCAAATCTTTCAATAGGATCTGTTATAGTTGATAAATCCCTATCCAAGATATTTTTTATATTTTTAGCCAAATCATAATGAACTTTTCCCATTTCATACATTCCTCTTATATAACTGCAATGTCTTTTAAAACCTAATCTATTTCCTCCAGAATTAACAATCCCTATATTAGGAACTGCTTCTCTTAAATGTCTTATTCCCCATAACAGTTTATAGGCAGAAGTATTTTTCATATTATAAATAGTTTTATCTGCTAAGCTAAGTTCATCATATTTCTTAACTTTTAACTTATCTATACTTTTAAGGCTACTTTTAGCAGAACTTATACTATCCTTTATTGCTTTTTCTACATCTCCATCAGCCTTTATTTTCATCAAAAATCCAAGAGGTGTATTCTTTTTCTTATCAGGATTAATATTTTTAGATTCTGTTTCCTCCAAAAATCTTTCAAACTGATTTTTAAAAACATTATATCCACTTTTTTCATCTGCTATTGTAGATATAATATCTTCCATTATATCTCTTCCATTTTTCTCATATCCTTGGAATACAGATTCTAAATTTTCTAAAGCTTGTCTTTCAAATTGATTTTTAAATTCTATATCTGCATCTGTTAATTCTTTTCTGGTCATTTTTAAAATTTGATGATATTTCTCTTTACCATTCAAATATATATTTGAATTACTCCATTTTAAAGCTACTTCTAAAAGGCTCATTTTTTTACCTTTTGTCACACCAGCATTTATAGCTTCATTATATTCTTTTGTAGTAAAATAAATATCTTCATAAAACTCTTTCAATAACTCTGGGTGTTCTTCTAAATTAAAATATCCCCCTTTTTTTAATCCATATTTTTTTGCTGTAATATCATCTATTGGAACATTTCTTCCAATATTTTTTAATTGACCTTTTATATAATCCATTCTTTTCCTTGCTAGTAATTCTACATCTATTGTTTCTGCTGATGTTAAATCATATAAATCTGTCATTAAATGTTGCTTATTGTATAGAGTATCAAAATAGAATCCTTCTTCTTTATCTAAAATTTGAGATTGTGATTTTATCTCAACAGATTCTTTAGTCCATTTACTAAGAATTGAAGTTAAGTTTTTATATTTGCCATTTTTACTTCTATTTTGACATATTTTTATTAACTCTTCATCGCTTATGCCCTCAATAGTTTCATCAATAATGCCACCTATGGGAGTTATACCATCATATTTTTTATTCTTTATATTCCAACCTACAAGCTCATCAGCCATCTCTCCTAAAGCTTGTCTTTGTCCTAACTCTATTTCAGTATATAGAGGTTTCATAGCCTCTGACACTGCTCCTTTTACTGCTATATCTCTATTTGTATCAGTTGGTATTATTGGGTCTTTACCATATTTATTTGCCATTTCTACATTTTTATAGGCATTAGAAATTTGTTCTAATCTTTTTGAAGTACCATCTTTAATTGTTTTAGCCACTCTTTCCCCATTATGGAAACCTTTAGGAAGTGATTGAGTTTGTCCAGAGGATAATCTTTGAGCTACTTCTCCAGAACTTTTTATATCAAATGTTCCCTTTACTTCTTCATTAGCTTGTACTATTTTATTAAGAGGAGCTATCTCTTTACTTGCTTGAATATCATATATCCTTTGAATTTTCACATCATATAATGGGTCATCAAATTTATTTTTCACTTGATATTTTGCTCCAATAGCAGCCATACCAGCACCTATTCCCAAGTTTAAATAATCTCCTGAATCATAATCAGTTATATCCTTATCATAAAGAACTTTATTTTCATAAGCATAATCTAAACTGTTAGTAATAGTATTAATCCAAAATCCTCCTGGAGCAAAATTCATAGCAGTTTGAAAAGGGTCAATCGCTTGTTCAACTAATCCTCCACCTAATCTTAAAACTGTACCTCTTACAGGATTACTTTCTACATATCTATCAATCTCTCCTCTTCTACTTAAAATATCTTCTCTTAATACATTTTTTAACTCTTCGTTTTCTTCCATATATTTAACAACTGTATCTCCAGTTCTTTTCATATCTTCATCAAGATATTGAGTCGGTAAAAGTGCTAAAGAAGTCGCAAGACTCCCTAATTCATCTAATTTCATAAAAAAGAAGTCACTACCAACACCAGTATAATTTTCTAAATTTCCTAAAAATCCTTTTTCTTTTCTATTTTCTTCCATTAATTTCTGCCTCCAAATAATTTATTTTGAGATTGTTTTTTTTCTTTTTTTATATCTTTTTGAGTATTTTCAATATTTTTTGGAGTTTCATTATTTGAATTAATCACCTTAGTAGATTTAACTTTTGGTATTCTTGGGTCTGCTAATCTGATATAATTATAATCTTTTCTTTGACTTGTAAATTCTCTAGCTAATTTAGCATCTTGAATGAAAATGCTCATTGTATTTTTATTTTTCAACATATTAGTTAACTCTATATCTGGTCTTTCTAATAATCTATCAATTCTATTATTAACTTTTGCATATCCTAAAATATAATTAGCTGCTAAATAATCTCCAAGAACTTCATTTGTGGAAAACTCTGATGATAAAATCTTAAAATTTTCCCTAGCTTTAGAAGATAAATCAATTTTAGATAATTGATCTATAAAGCCTATTTCATTAGTAATTATATTTCCTTCTGCCATCAAATTCCCAATTCTAAAGTATTCAGAGTTATTTTCTCCTTTTATCAATATTGTAGGATCTATATTATTTCTGATTCCATAATCTATTATTAATGCTCTTCTTTTAGAAGAAGATAATTCGTCATTTCCTGCTAATTCTGTAACAATATCATATAAAGGTTGATATAATTCAGAATAATCTCTATAATTCCCAGTTTTCTTTTTTTGATTTATTTTATCATTTATATCTCTAACTATAGGAGATGTCAAAAAAGGAAAAGCTATCCCAGCATCAATATTTCCAAAATCAGCAATAGTTTTATCTGTAAATTGTTCTAATATTCCATTTTCATTATTTAACATTTGATTGAATGTAGGTTTTAACTTTTTATCACTTCCATAATATGCTAATTTATATGGATTTTTATTAAAAATAGCATTTTCAATTTCTTGATCATATTCTGCTTGTTTTATTTTTTTATCGTACTCTAGTTGCTTTTGTATACTTTCTAAATGATGTTGTGCTGTATACCCCACATTCTCATAAACATCATTTATTCTACTTTTAAAGAACTCTACTGATGTTTTAAACTCTTCATCAGTTTTGCTATATTTTATTTGTGATGCATAACTCTCAGCCATCTTAGTGAGTAAATTATCATTTTTTACCACACTCAATAAGTTATTTATCTTAGCTCTTTTCTGATCCAAGTTCATGCTTGAGTTAACTATCTCATTAATAGCCTTGTTAAACCTTCCCTCTTCCATTCTCATTACTCTCTCAGACACTAGCAATGATACCTCTGAGTCTGTCATCCCAGTTAATTTCTGTAAGTTGTCTGCCATATCTGTGAAGTCTTGAATTGCTAGTTCTGCACCTTTGACATCATTTAAAGATAAATCTGAACTAATTGCTACTCTTCTATCCATGTTAGCAATAATGTCATCAACTTGTTTTTCAATAACTACACCATTTCTTTTACTCATCATATCAACTAGAGTGAGTTCATCATTATTCCTTATTCTTCTAGCCATTAACTTTTTTTCATCAGCAGTTAAGTACTCACTCTTTAAAATCCTGCTCTCTTTCTCTCTTCTAATAGTTTCAAATTGTGTTAAAGCATTTCTATATCTTTCCTCATCTTTATAGAGAAGTGGGTCTGACAACACTTCTTTTTTAAACTGTAAGTCTTGTTCTTCTGCTGATAATAATAAATTTTGCTTTTCATTTTGTATTTTAGCCTCATCAGCTTTTTTTCCAATTTCTTCAAGAGCTGACAACATAGCAGCTCCTGATCCTCTATCTAGTAGATACTGACTTTGAGTATCTACATGAATACCTACTAAATTAGCCCCTGTTCTTTTATCTGCAACATATTGCTTTATAAAATTATTAGCCATTTATTCCCTCCTACCATTTGAATTTATTTCCAGTTCCTGAAAATGTGTAGTTTCCTAGTGTCAAATTAGTATTACCAAATCCTGTACTTCCACCACTATTCCCTGTATTTAAAGTTAATTTATTATATAGTTGAGGGGCTTTAAATGTTTCTACTCCAAAGTTGCTAACTTCATTCCCTCCACCTGCAACAGATCCTCCACTTGCTCCATTTGCTCCTGCCGCATTCTCTGCTATTTTAGTTATACCTTCCATAATCATAGAATTAGCTTGTTGATCTGCTCTGATTTTATTTTTATTTATTCCTGAAATAGTAGAACTAAAATCAGTTCCTACTTGGTACATCTGCATGCTCATTTGATTTGATAACTCACTAATAGAAAAGCTTTGATGATCTATCATAGCTAATATATTTTCTTGCACTTCATTTTCCAACATCTTCTTTGAATCATCTTTGAAACTATCATTTTCTTTATCAATATTTTTTCTTTCTCCTAGCTGTATATTTAAGTTTGAAGATGCTTTCTCCATAGTGTCAATTAAATCTGCTCTCTGAGTTGCAAATCCTTTTAAAATACCTTCTAAGTTAGTTTTATAAGCTCTTTCTACTTCTTTTTTATTAACTTCAAATTGAATCTTTGCCGCTTCTCTTTCTTGCTTAGCTATATATTTAGAAGATTTTTTATTATTTATTCCATTTAAAATTAAAGATGCTCCAGCAGTAATTCCTATTATTGTTCCTGCTCCTATCATTTTAGCCTCCTTTTCTCCTAGTCAGATGCAATTTTAACCTTAGTATCTATCCCTAGAATTTCTAATACTTTATTATTTTCATTACTTAAAATTCTTATAGCATATCCATTATTCACTCTCTCAGATTGCTCACATTTGTAAGTACTGAAAAGATCATCATAAGCTTTATTTTGTAGAGGTGTATTAAAGATATATACCCCTTTAACAGCCTCTCTATCTTCATTCAATAGTTTCATGAATACTCTTTGAATTGTAGATGCATAATCATTGCTATAACTTCCACCCTTGCTTGTTTGCATATGTGGAGGATTTAGTTTTAAAACTGCCTCTGAGTAATTTAGTTCTGACTTTTCTAATATTGCATTATTGCAAATAAAATTCTCTCTATATCCAAATAACTCATTTGATGCATCAATGTCTAATGATGTCCTTCTAAATTGGTTATAATCTAAAGACTCATATAAATAGATCTCTTTTTTATTTAAGTTAGTTGCTATTAGTACTGTTCTACCTTCAATTGTTATTTTAGTTAATGCCCCCATTTTTCTAGTAATGTCATATTTTTCAGCATCATAAGTGCTATAACTTTCATAACCAAACGAGTTTGGAACTGCTTGCACACACTTCAATTTATTTTCCACTGTTAAATAAAAGAAATTATCCCCTACTAATTCACATTCATAACTACAAGGAACTTCTCCAGCTATAAATACACTGTAGTTACTATGAGTTAAAACTTTGCTGTATGAAATAACATACACTCCTTTATCAGTTGCAACATATAAAGCATTCCCTACCTTGCTTCTAAGAATGTTAGGTTTTTGATTATTGATTGGAGTAGGTTTAAAATAGAAAGGATCATCAGAATTTATTCCATTTCTAAAGTCAAAAAAGTTATCTTTTCTAGAAAAATAAAAAGTGTTATCTTTTATGATATAAAGCCTGTCCGAAAGCACTCCAACATCAGTAAAATTACTTTTTAACTCTTGTAATTTTCCATATACAAGGTCACCATTTATGTTTTTGATGTTCATATTAGTAAAATAGCCACTTCCATATACTGAGTCATTTACCTCATCAGAAAAGGAAACGTTAGTATTGCCTAAAATATAGCTCTTATTATCCTCATTTTTGTTAAATCTATACAAAATTCCAAACATTAACCCCTCAGCTGGATCTTTAATATCATCTTTATCAATAGAAGATTTATACTGTTTGTATACTCTTGCTAATTTCAAACCTGTTTCATACAAATATATCCCATCTTCTTTACTCTCTAACTTTGGATTTGTATAAGTACTAAGCATTGCAACTCTTAATTCGCTTCCAACTTTATAAACTTTATACACATCCAACTTTACATCATCTTTTTCAACAACTGGATATTCAAGTAATGATAAAAAATTACTCTGTCCAATGTTTCCTGTCTCAGCATTAAACTCAAAGACTTGAGGAGCAGAGGAACAGATTATTAAACTATCATCAAACATTTTCACATTTGTATTTTTAGCTATAGCTTTATTAAGATTGTGTTGCAGACTGTATAAGACTGTGTAATCTTCTTTATTTAGTGTGTAGATGTGTGTAGAGGTAACAACTATAAAGAAATTATATCTAGTGTCTAAAACCTCTATTATATCGCCTACAGGGATATTCTTCTTTATATACTTTTTAGCAAACTTTAAGTTTCCAAGTTCTGTAATTATAAAGTTTCTTATCTCTCTTGCTGACTGCTGATATATTTCAGACTCTCTTATTCCATTTAATCTTTCTCCAACTTCTCCATAAATGAAAAAGTTATTTCTATATATCATCTCATTAGCCATTATTTACCCCCATGGATTGTAATTAAAACCTTGTTGATTTATAATTTTACTTCTCTCTTTATACTCATCTTGTGAAAAAAGCTGGAATCTGTCTTGATATGCATTAAATGCAAGGCACATATCTTTACATAAAGATGCAACCATGTAATCAAATAGCTTGTCAGGATATTCTTTAACATCTATCTTTCTACAATATTGAATATTCAATTCACTTGATGAAGAATAAATAAACTCATTTTCTTCTCTATAATCATTATCAGCTCTTATTATATTTAAGCAGTCAACTGGAATATTGAATCTATTTTCTCTCATATCATTAGTTCCTGTACTTGTTAGTTTTGTAGTTACTGAGTTAAATAAAAAGGCTGTCTGTTTTGCCATATTATCAACAATCTTATCTAGCAAAGCTACTGCTGTAGTATACTCATCTGATTTATTATCATTGTATGCATTATTCTTTCCTAATCTGAAAAAAGCTGTTTTTATAACTTCCCCTTTATCAATCATTTTTTAGATCCTCCTTTCAAAAATGCACCCAAACAGGTGCATCTTCTACTTTTTATTTTTACTTTCTTGATACTGCTCTAACATATTTTTTAATTTTTCAGGAATTGGTATTCCACATATACTTGCATTTTCTAAGATAGAAAGCCCTTCATTGCTTAGTAGAACCCCTATTGTTAGAGTTCTAAGAGCAAATTTGTTATCAAATAATAAGTCTATCTGATGAGCTAGTACAATAAGTGCTATCATTACCATCTTTTTTAGAAGCCCTTTAAACCCTTGCTTACTATTAGCTTTCTCTATAATAAAAGCTTTAGCTACACCAGTAAAATAATCTACTGTCATTAGTATAAATAAGACTTCAAGCATTTCATCAATGCCACCTATCACATAAAAAAACAGACTTATTAAAGCTCCTATGATTAAAACTATTTTATTTCCTATGATAGAAAATACATCTACTAATATTTGAATCACCTCGTCAAATGTCATCATTCCCTCCTAGCTGAATAGATAGTTAATAAACTTATCAAATACATTAAACCAATAGCTTGTGATAGCTAGACTTGGGAATAAAGATGCAAGGACACACATTAAGAATACTCCGAAGAGTATCATAGATATAGTTTGTGCAAATATATCTATCTTTTGTTTTTGAAGTTCTTGCTCCTTTTCTCCATTTTTAGATTTTTTTAGGACTATATCTAAACCTTTAGTAAATAGCCCTATTAATTTAGCCCACATTATCATCACTCCATTAACTCAAAGTGTCCACCATCATATGATCCTCGCTCGATCTCATCATCATATCTATCATTCATATTCCAGTCACCACCCCATCTTGCTTTTATTCCTAGTTCCTTAGCAACTGCTTTTAATACATTAGCAACCTTTTCAAAGTCTTTTAAGTTTTCCCAACCATGAAAAGGATAAGGTATAAAGTCAAATGCCTTACTTGGATTTAAGCAATGCTTAGATTTATTAGTCCATGAAGTGCCTTTTTTTCTGTTTTCTTCTGCCTCTTCCTGTGTTCTCATCCCATCTATCACTGTAAAATCTATTCTTTTTATAGCCTCTTTAGCTATTCTTTGAAGTCTATCATCACACTCAGAAAGATTTTTTAAACTTCTTTTGCTGAATTTATACATTTAATCACTCTCCTTATTTGTAAAATAAAACCTTTCCTACATAAAACATTCCACTACTAGGAACTATATAATTTCCACTTTTACTGAATGTTAATGAGTTTCTTTCAGTAGCTCTAAATGATTTTCCGTCATTAGACTCTAGTCCGTAATAAGGTCCAAAAGTTAAAACACAAAAATTATAATCCAATAAGTCATCAGGGATTTTCCATTTTTGTGCTGATCCAGTATAGGTAACAATTCTATATGTTCCTCTACCCTCTAAGGCTGTTATCCTACTATTCAAATCACTCATTTTAATTGGAGTAACTCTTCCAGTACCTTCTAATGTTCTTACTTTCTCGTTGATTCCATTCAAAGTGGTAGCCATTAAAACCACCACCCTTTTTTATTTTTTAGGAGATTATAGC
>OGRS01001948.1_pt1 | contig 10395 bp, 9 predicted proteins | sample 1553561 | NCBI WGS metagenome assembly OGRS01 (sample SAMEA2580103, study PRJEB22360) | human gut metagenome | biome: human gut; feature: human-associated habitat; material: faeces | place: Denmark | collected 2008/2010
TGTAGCGGCTTCGGTCGTGGGGATTTTTATATACGTTTTCTTCTATAATAAGATATTTGCCGTTACATTTGATGAAAATTTTGCAACGGCAACCGGCATGAAGGCAGACCGCTATAACCTGCTGATTGCCGTGGTAACGGCAGTCATTATCGTGCTTGCAATGAACCTTGTCGGTTCCCTGCTGATTTCGGCACTGGTGATATTCCCGGCGCTGTCTGCCATGCAGGTGATTAAAAATTTCAAAGGTGTAGTCATCTGTTCTGCCGTGATTTCGGTGCTGTGTGCGTTATTCGGTATTCTGGCATCCGTACTGTTTTCAACGCCGGTCGGCTCAACGATTGTGGCGGCGGATATTGTCGTGTTTGTTGTAATGGCGGTTATCGGAAAATGCGTTGCCGGAAGGTGATTTTAAAAAGTGATTTACGATGATATATTTTACACAGATTTCACACTAATAAGATAGTGGATTTTACATACATTTTATATCATAGAACAGAATCAGAAAAAGAGGAGGTTTCCATATGCTTAGAGTAGGAATGTTAACCAGTGGCGGAGATTGTCAGGCGTTAAATGCAGCAATGCGGGGTGTGGCAAAAAGTCTTTACGAACAGTGCAGCGAGGGCGAAATTTATGGCTTTGAAGACGGATACCGAGGACTGGTACGCGAACAGTATCATGTAATGAAGCCGGGAGAGTTTTCCGGAATATTAAATAAAGGCGGTACGATTCTTGGAACGTCCCGTATGCCGTTTAAGCGGATTCATGAGCCGGATGAAGACGGAAGGGATAAAGTAGCATGTATGATTGAAACCTACAAAAAGCTTTCACTGGACTGCCTTGTAGTGCTGGGTGGAAACGGTTCTCATAAGACAGCAGATTTATTGTCAAAAAAGGGATTAAATATACTGACAATGCCTAAAACTATTGATAATGATTTGTATGGGACAGACGTCAGCTTCGGATTTCAGTCTGCGGTAGATATTGCGGCAAATACAATCGACTGCATACATTCTACTGCGGCATCCCACAGCAGAGTATTTATTGTAGAACTGATGGGACATAAAACAGGCTGGCTGCCCCTTTATGCAGGTATGGCAGGAGGAGCCGATATTTTACTGATTCCGGAAATACCATATGATTTAGAGGTTGTTGCAGAGGCTATTCGTAAAAGAACAAAGGCAGGAAAACATTTTACGATTATTGCAGCAGCGGAAGGTGCGATTTCCAAAGAGGAAGCAGCACTTTCAAAATCTGAATTAAAAGCAAAAAGAAAGAAGGAGAATTATCCTTCGGCTGCATATCGAATCGGAGCAGAGATTCTTCAAAAGACAGGTTTGGAAGTTCGTGTGACCGTTCCGGGTCATGTGCAGCGGGGTGGACAGCCGTGTGCCTATGACAGGGTTCTTGCGACAAGGCTGGGAGCGAAGACCGCAGAACTTATTTTGCAGAAAAAATATGGTTATATGACGTGTGTAAAAGAGAATAAGATAGATATTATCCCGATCAGCGAAGTGGCAGGAAAGACAAAGCTGGTTGACACGGATTCAGATATTATCAGACAGGCAAAGTTTGCAGGACTCAGCTTCGGAGATGAACCGTGTGGTATATAAGGGGTTAAAAGTGTAAATAATGTTACGGATGGGAGAAGAAGACGATGGATAAAGCAAAAGGGTTGCATACCTATAAACCATATTACTATAACAGGGAGCTTTCGTGGCTGAAATTTAATGAACGGGTGTTAGATGAGGCGATTGATAAAGAAGTGCCGCTTTGTGAGCGGTTATCTTTCGTATCGATTTTTCAGAGCAATCTGGACGAATTTTTCATGGTGCGAGTGGGAACACTGACTGACCAGATGCTTTTTTCGCCGGATGCCAGGGATAATAAAACGCAGATGACAGCAAAGGAACAGTTGTCGGAGATTTTTACCTCGGCGGGGGAATTGCTTCGTAAAAAAGACAGGGCCTATCTGAATCTGATGTCGGAAATCGGTGAATACGGCATTGAGTTAATCAGTTTTAATGATATTGAATTTGCAGATGCTGTTTATCTTGAAAATTATTTTAAACATTCGATTATGCCGTTACTTTCTCCGCAGATTGTCGGAAAAAAGCAACCGTTTCCGTTCCTGCGGAATAGGGAAATCTACGCGGTTGCATTGTTAAAGTCTAAAAATAACGAGAAGCTTGGTATTGTACCTTGCAGCAGCGAAGTCTTCCAGCGCTTGATACCAATACCTTCCGATAAAAACAAATATATGCTCGTAGAAGAATTGATTTTGCATTTTATGCCGCAGATTTTTTCAAAATATACAATAAAAAGTAAGTCTTTAATCCGTATTATCCGAAATGCGGATATTGATGTCGATGATGCGTTTTATGATGAGGATCTGGATTATCGGAATACTATGGAAAAAATGATCCGGGAAAGACGAAAGCTGTGTCCGGTTAAAATGGAGTATTCACGCCTGTTAGATGAAAAGGTCATCGTGACACTCTGCAAGGAGTTAAAGCTGGATAAAGACCAGATTTATTATTCGGAAGCACCGCTTTCAATGTCCTTTATTTCACAGATACGCGATAAGCTGCATGGCAAAAAGGATTTGTTTTACGTGCGCAGAGTGCCACAGAATTCCCGCTATGTACGCAGTTTGCTTCCGATGATGGAGCAGATTGAATCCGGGGATATACTGCTTAGTTATCCGTTTGAGAGTATGCAGCCGTTTATCCGTCTGTTAAATGAAGCAGGGGAAAATGAAAAGGTTGTGTCTATTAAGATGACGCTCTACCGTGTTGCGAAAAACTCACAGATTGTAGAAGCACTGATTAATGCTGCGGAAAACGGAAAAGAAGTTGTTGTACTGGTGGAATTAAGAGCGCGTTTCGATGAAGAGAATAACATTGAGTGGTCGCGCCGGTTAGAGGACGCAGGCTGCCGGATTATTTACGGTATTGACCACATTAAGGTTCATTCCAAGCTGTGCCTGATTACGTATTGTGACGGAACAGAAGTCAAACACATTACGCAGATTGGAACCGGCAATTATAACGAGCAGACAGCCAAACTGTATACAGATTTGTCACTGATGACAGCCAATCAGGATATTGCAGAGGAAGCAGCACAGGTATTTAACAGACTGTGTATGGCACAGGTTATGGAAGAAACACATCATCTTTTAGTTGCGCCGAAGTGTCTTCAGAATAAGGTACTTGATTTTATCGAGGAAGAAATACGCCACGCAGATAACAATGAACCGGCATATATTGGTGTGAAAATGAATTCGCTTACGGATAAGACGATTATTGATAAGTTGGTTGAAGCCTCCCAGCATGGAGTAAAAATTGATCTGGTTGTAAGAGGTATCTGCTGTCTGATTCCGGGTATTGAAGGATACACAGAAAATATCAGGGTTATCAGTATTGTGGGACGGTATCTGGAACATTCCAGAATCTATATTTTCGGTACGCCGGAGCGGGATAAGATGTTTATTTCTTCCGCTGATTTTATGACGAGAAATACGGTAAAGCGCGTTGAAGTTGCTACACCAATTTATGATACGGCAATTAAAGACCGTGTGCGTACGATGTTCGGCATTATGCTGCACGATACGGTAAAGGGCAGGGAACTCTGCCGTGACGGCAATTATTACCGCAGGGAAAAACCGCAGGAGGAAAGTGAAGTGATTTCATCACAGGCATATTTTTCCAATGAGGCGTACTTAGCAGCATCAAAAAATGTTTAAGAACTGTTTAGAAATGGTTTGAATTTAAACAGATGCGGACAAATTTTGCTGTATTTTTGCCGTAAAGTATTATATAATATGTTTGTTTGTGCTACAGGTGCGTAAGCGGGCATAAAATAAAGAAGAAAGGTAAAGATACGGAGAATTTTATGGAAATATTAGAGTTATTAAAGGCAGTACTTTTTGGTATTGTCGAAGGTATTACAGAGTGGCTTCCAATCAGCAGTACCGGGCATATGATTTTGTTCAATCAGTTTGTCAAGCTGAATGTATCAGAGGATTTTTGGAAACTGTTTGAGGTTGTAATCCAGTTTGGTGCGATTCTGGCAGTTGTGCTGCTGTTCTGGAATAAGCTTTGGCCGTTTACTACAAAAACGGTGAAGGTACACCGCAGTAAGAATGAAACGGGTTCCCGTTTCCAGACAAAGAAAAAAGTGTGCTGGAAACGTGGCGCACTGGATATGTGGCTTAAAATTATCGTAGCCTGTATTCCGGCAGCGATTGTCGGCATCTTATTTGATGATTTGATTGATGAACTGTTTTATCATCCGATTCCGGTTGCAGTTGCACTGATTGTGGTAGGCGTTATTTTTATCATTGTAGAAACGGTCAGGGGAAAGAAAAGACCGACAACGACAAGTATTGATGCCATTACATATAAAGAAGCTGTTATTATCGGATTATTCCAGCTGGCAGCGGCTGTTTTTCCGGGTACATCCCGTTCCGGTGCAACGATTGTCGGTGCGTTAATGATTGGCGTATCCAGAGCAACAGCGGCAGAATTTACATTTTTCCTTGCTGTGCCGGTTATGTTTGGTGCAAGTCTTTTAAAGGCAGCCAAGTATATACTTGCAGGCATCGCAATGACCGGCGGTGAAGCACTGATTCTTCTTGTGGGAACAGTAGTAGCGTTTATCGTATCGGTATTTGTTATCAAATTCCTGATGGGCTATATTAAAAAGCATGACTTTAAGATATTTGGCTGGTACCGCATTATACTGGGTATTCTTGTCATTCTGATTTTAAGATAACATCAGAAAATGAAATGTTTGATGTTGTAAAACAATTATATTAAAAATATTTTAAAAGACATAATCTTTGTGAGAAATGAAAATGTATCTGAAAGCGCAGGTGCATACGGGATTTCATAAGGATTATGTCTTTTCTTATATTTCAGAAAGATTTACAGGACATTTACAAAACAATCAGCTGAATTTTTACGCCGATTTTACATAGTTTACGCAAAGTGCTTTTCTTTTACATATACGCTTAAAATTTACGAAGACTTTACATAGATTTAAGGAAAACGTGATAGTGAATTTTACATCGGTTAAGGTATGATAACAATGTCGAAAGGAAAGAGAAATCCTTCCAAAACATTATTTTTTTAATAAAGAAAGAGGAAAAAAACATGAGAATGAAAAATTGGAAAAGATTTGCGGCAGTAGCAATGAGCGTAATGTGCATGGGTACAATGGTTGCATGCGGAAGTTCAGGTTCAGCATCAAATGATTCGAAAACAGGCAGTGCCGGTTCTTCATCAAAGAGCCAGACAATCACAGTTGTATCAAGAGAAGACGGTTCCGGTACAAGAGGTGCATTTATCGAACTGTTTGGTATCGAAGAAAAAGATGCAAGCGGTAAGAAAGTAGATAACACAACAGATGATGCAACAATCACAAACAGCACAGAAGTCATGATGACAACTGTTGCAGGTGATGAAGCAGCAATCGGTTATACATCACTTGGTGCATTAAATTCAAGCATTAAGGCATTAAAGGTTGACGGTGCAGAAGCAACAGCAGCCAATGTAAAGAGCGGTACATACAAGATTTCAAGACCGTTTAACATCGCAACAAAGGGAACAGTATCAGAAGTAACACAGGATTTCATCAACTACATTTTAAGTGAAGACGGACAGAAGATTGTAGAATCAAACGGTTACATTTCACAGGGTAACAGCGGTGCATTTACAAGCAACGGCGCATCAGGAAAGATTGTTGTTGCAGGTTCTTCTTCTGTAACACCAGTTATGCAAAAACTGTTAGAAGCATATCAGAAGGTTAACACAGGTGCTAAGATTGAACTTCAGGAAAGCGATTCAACAACCGGTATGACAGCAGCAATTGACGGTACATGCGATATTGGTATGGCATCAAGAGAATTAAAGGACAGCGAAAAGAGTGCCGGTCTTACCAATCAGGTAATCGCACTGGATGGTATTGCAGTTATCGTAAACAACAAAAACAGCGCTTCAAACATCACATCTGAACAGGTAAAGGCAATCTTTACAGGTGAAACAACAGACTGGAGCAATGTAAAGTAATTCTATAACCCATCCTTTTTAAAAGCTGCCGCACTAAGATAGAAAATGAGAAAGACAAAAAATCTTAGTGTGGCGGCGTGTTTGTGCGTAAGAAGGGAGCATTTGTAAAATGAAAGTAAAAGAAAAAGTAATGGAATATGTATTTTTACTATGTGCATGCGTGTCGATTCTGGCAGTTGCATTGATCTGCATATTCCTGTTTGCAAACGGACTGCCGGCAATGAAAGAAATCGGTGTGTTTGATTTCCTGCTTGGAAAACGATGGAAACCGGGAAATGATATTTACGGAATCTTTCCGATGATTCTCGGCAGTATTTATGTAACAGCCGGAGCGATTATTGTCGGTGTTCCGATTGGACTTTTAACAGCAGTTTATCTTGCAAAATTCTGTCCGGCAGGACTTTATAAAATTATCAAACCGGGAATTGACCTGCTGGCAGGAATCCCTTCGGTCGTATATGGATTTTTTGGTTTATGTGTGATTGTACCGGCGGTCAGAACGCTGTTTAAAGACACGTTTGGCGGGAACGGTCAGAGCATTTTTACGGCATCCGTCTTACTTGGCATCATGATTTTACCGACGATTATCGGCATTGCAGAATCCGCAATCCGCGCCGTGCCAGAACGGTATTACCAGGGGGCGCTGGCACTTGGGGCAACGCATGAAAGAGCCGTATTTTTAACCGTTGTACCGGCTGCAAAATCCGGTATCATGGCAGGAATTGTCTTAGGAATTGGCCGTGCAATCGGTGAAACAATGGCGGTTATCATGGTTGCCGGTAATCAGGCAAGAATGCCAAAGGGCATTTTTCAGGGTATCCGTACATTAACGGCCAATATTGTTATTGAAATGGGTTATGCAACAGATTTACACAGAGAAGCGTTAATTGCAACGGGCGTTGTATTATTCGTCTTTATTTTAATTATTAACACGCTCTTTTCGATCCTGAAACGGAAGGAGGTACACTAATCATGGAAAATGTAAAAGCAGCTATGGAAAATGCCGGCAGCGCCGGTAAGGCAGAGGCAATTAATTATCAGAGTGTGAAGCAGAAATTTCAAAGCTATTTAAAACATCCGGGTTCCTTTGCGGTGTATATTCTGACTTCGCTGGCAGCACTGATTACGGTACTGGTTTTAGGATTTATTATTGTATACATTCTTGTAAAAGGTGTTCCGCATCTGACACCGGACCTGTTTGCATGGGAGTATAATTCGGAAAATGTATCCATGCTTCCGTCCATTATTAACACGCTGTTATTGACGGCACTGGCACTTGTGATAGTTGTACCGATTGGTATATTTTCAGCTATTTATATGGTGGAATACGCAAAAAAAGGGAATAAAATTGTCAGTATTGTCCGCGTGACAGCAGAAACCTTATCCGGTATTCCCTCAATTGTATACGGGTTATTTGGCATGATTTTCTTTGTAGGTGTCTGCAACTTCGGAAATTCCCTGCTTGCCGGTGCATTGACGGTTGCGATTATGGTGTTGCCGACGGTTATGAGAACGACAGAAGAAGCCCTGCTTTCCGTACCGAACAGTTATCGTGAGGGCAGCTTCGGACTGGGCGCCGGAAAACTGCGGACTGTATTTAAAGTTGTGCTTCCGTCTGCCGTGCCGGGCATTTTATCCGGTATTATTCTGGCAACGGGACGAATTGTCGGTGAAACGGCGGCGCTGATTTATACGGCAGGAACGGTTGCCAAAGTGCCGGAAAGCGTTTTTGATTCCACAAGAACACTTGCTGTCCATATGTATAACCTGTCTAAAGAAGGTTTAAACACCAATCAGGCATATGCCACGGCAGTTGTACTGTTAATTGTAGTAATTCTTATCAATATGCTGTCTAATTTTGCGGCACGAAAACTGTCTGCAAAGCAGAAATAAACTTGATTCTTTGGCAGTGCTGTTGTATGCTTATAAAAGATGATTCATGGGAGGATTTTCAGAATTGGTGAACGCATTAAAGCCAAAAGAAAAGAAAAAAATATTTCTGTAGAGTATGTAGCAAAAGCACTTGGTGTTTCGGTTTCTACGGTATACAGATATGAAGATTCTACGATTGAGAAAATACCCATCAAAGTTTTTGATAAGCTGTGTCAGATTTTTGAAACATCCGCTTCGGAGCTGATGGGCAATGACAGTACGGTACAAAAAACAGCAGACAGTGAACTGCCAAGAGAATTTGAAAATGCGCAGGATGCAATGGAATTTATGCTCAAGATGCCGACACTGGCGGCATTTGGAGGTTATAATCCCGATGAGATGAGCGAAGAAACAATTGTAGAATTTGCCAATGAAATTTTGCAGCAGCTCAAGCTGGTAAGCTATAAATATAAGAGATGATGACGGGGGAGAGAAGAATGAGAGCACAGCAGATTATCAGGCTTGCCTGTGATATCAAATCCGTCTGGAAGACAAACAATCCATTTGAAATTGCGGAAAAGTACGGCATTAAGGTTTTAATCCGGAATGTGAATATCGGGGACTTTAAGGCGCAGACATTGAAAATGGAAGGGTATCCGACGATTATATCTATTAACGGCTTATACAGCACGCTGTCACAAAAAGTTCTGTGTGCACACGAACTGGGACACGCCCTGTTGCATACAGAACCGATTAACCATTTTGATGTTACGACAAAAAATGTCCATACGAATGTGGAATATGAAGCCAATCTGTTTGCCGTGGCACTGCTTTGTAATGAAGATGAATTTAATATGCCGCTTGCCAAGATGAGCAATGCGGTATTAAAAAGCATTTTAGACTGCAACGTCAGCTACGGACAGGGAGAAAAGTAGGCACATGGAAAAAATTTTATTATTCGGGACGAAACCGGCAGATACCCTGCTTGTAAAAAAGCTGGCAGACAATATGCGCATTGCGGTACAGGAAGTGCCGGTATCGCTCTATGACTGTACAATAGAGCAGCTTTTAGCCGTAAAAGGTGCGGGCATTATAGGCGGTACACAGAGTAAAGCACAGGATTTTACAGGCGGAACGCAGAATGAAGTGCAAAATTTCGCAGTCGGCGCAGTACAGGCAGAATTAAAGTCAGAGCCGGGTATGCTGTTGTTTTGTGATGTGACGGAAAAGCATCTGGATAAATTTTTGTTTGAATTAAGAAATAAGCAGTCGTCGATTGACTATAAGGCGGTGCTTACACCGACCAACAGAACGTGGAATGTGCGGCGGCTGTTTGCGCATATGGCAATGGAACGCATGAGCCATGAGCGCGGGAAGTAGGAGATTTATACAGATTGTTTTATGGAAGCTGTAAACTGAAAAACTCATGTTTTGAATTTAAAATATAAAAATAATTGTAAAAATATTCTTGCATGTGCAGGTAACACTGTATATAATAATACACAACAGCAAAATACTTTTCAGGGTCAGGTGAAATTCCTAACCGGTGGTATAGCCCACGAGCCGCAAGGTATGATTCGGTGTAACTCCGAAGCCGACAGTACAGTCTGGATGAAAGAAAAGGTCATTGAGCAGTTATGTATACACTGATTGAAGACTCTGGAATGTGAAAGCATTTCAGAGTTTCATTTTTTGTATTACACAATATGCGGGGTGCCGCAAGGCATCTTATGTTTTCAATAAAAAGAACCCCTGAAAAGGAACCGTGTTATACGGACTTTTCAGGGGTTTTGTGCATTTTATGGAAAAACAGTTGTAAACAAAAAAATGATAATAAAAAGAAGGTGCGTAAAATTGAACAGCAGTCAGACAAAACAATATATGTACCGGGCGCTGGAGCTGGCAAAAAAGGGAACAGGCGCGGTTAATCCAAATCCGCTGGTTGGTGCGGTGCTGGTAAAGGACAACCGGATTATCGGAGAAGGGTATCATGAAAAATACGGACAGCTGCACGCAGAACGCAATGCGATAGCGGACTGTTACAGACGCGGTGAAAATCCGGCGGGAGCAGAACTTTACGTGACGTTAGAGCCATGCTGTCACTACGGAAAAACACCGCCCTGTACGGAGGCAATTATTGAAAATAAGATTGTAAAGGTATATGTCGGTTCAAATGACCCGAATCCGCTTGTAGACGGCGGCGGGATTGCGGTATTGCGGGCGCATGGAATTGAAGTGGAAACCGGTATTTTAAAACAGGAGTGCGATGCACTCAATGAAATCTTTTTCCATTATATCCGCACGAAACGCCCATTTGTACTGATGAAATACGCAATGACAATGGACGGAAAAATCGCAACGGTGACAGGCGATTCCAAGTGGATTACGGGAGAGGCGGCACGCAGGCAGGTGCATGAAGACAGGAACCGCTGTGCGGCGATTATGGCAGGGGGGG
>OGRS01001950.1_pt1 | contig 10385 bp, 8 predicted proteins | sample 1553561 | NCBI WGS metagenome assembly OGRS01 (sample SAMEA2580103, study PRJEB22360) | human gut metagenome | biome: human gut; feature: human-associated habitat; material: faeces | place: Denmark | collected 2008/2010
CGCATAATTAATTATACCAAAAAATCGCTGAAGTCTCACGACCTCAGCGATTTTTCTGTTGGGGGAGTTTTTTTACAGCCCCCTCCTTTATTGAGACCATCATTTCCCGACAGCCCTCTGTCATACGTATCCATTTTACCTATTTTATGCCAGGAAATCCTCTATAATCATTGCTTCCGTCTCTTCATACGGACTTTTTGCCGCCTTTTTTCCTCCTGCTGATACTATAGCCCAGTACGCCTGCTGCGGCTAAAAATACCACACTCCAGAGCACTATGGGCGCTGTATCACCGGTACCGGGTCCCTTGGCATCGCCCAGTACGCCCAGCTGAGGAGCCTGTGCATCCCCCAGAACGCTTATTTCCGGCGCTGCACCGGTTCCGAGAACAGAGGTCACAGGTGTTACCGGAGGGGTCGTTCCCGGATTATCTGACGGTGTTGGCGTCGGATCCGGATCGGGATCCGGAGTCGGCGCAGTGTTGGAAGTCCATTTGGCATAAACAGTAATTTCCTCCACCGCATCCTGAGGATTATCCAGTCCGTCCGTTATCTTCGTATCTGCCTGGAACCGGGTATTCAGTTCATTGTACAGTCTGGAAAAGCTCCCTTTTTCCGCAAGCGCGTACATTTCATCTGCCTTTGTCTCTCCATCCGCCGTTTTTACGTACCATCCGGCAAATGTATAGCCGCTTCTGGAAGCCTCAGGCATTACCGCTTCACTCAGATTCATGCTGTTGCCATAAATAGTATAGTCTGTAGCATAACGTACGGAATCATGACCCTTTACCTCTACATTTCCCACAGACGTACCGTCGCCCCTGCTGTTGTCCAAAGAGACATAACCCTGCTGTGCCGTGCCAAAATCAGTAATTTCTCCCTCTGTCGCATCATAATGGATAATTGATACCGGAGCCCATACATAGGCATTACCGCCCTGCCCGTTCAGATCCTCGTCCCCGGCATTAAATCGGAACACATATTCATATTTGCTCCTGGAAGAAGGATCATAATATGCAAACCTCTGCGCCAGACCTTCCCCCACCTCCATATTGCTTCCGGTGATATTAAACCTCGTAAGCTTGGTATTATCGTTATTGACAGGCGCCGCATAGGTTTCCCCGCTTTTCTTTACGCCATTCAAATCATAAGTGCCGCTCATATTGCTTCTAACAGCCTGAAGGGAACCGCTTAACACCACAAGACGCCTTGGCCCATCACTTGCAAAGGCCTCCAGATATGCGCTGTTCCCGGTACGGAATGCCGCCACACCGGTTTTATCAAGGACAAAGCTGCTGCTGTCTCCCACCGCATTCAGGGATAAATCATGCACATTGCCGTCCAGCATCAAAACGCTGTCTTCACAGTTCAGTTTTCCGGTAATCAGTACCATTTCAGATTTGAACATCAGAGAGTTTCCTGTATAATCAGGATTACACCCGTTCCCTCCGGCAGTTACCTTTGAATTCCTATTTATAAAGGAAAGGTTGGATGCGGATGAAGCATTCACAAATACAATGCCCGCCTTGCCATTGTCCGATGCAGTCAGCCTGGAATTGGAAATTTCCGCAACTCCACCAAAATACATTCCATAGCCACCCATTGCAATTTTCTGCTGGCCTCCTGCTGTTGAAATGTGGCCGCTCATAGACAACCCATTTCCATTTGCCGTCAGTTCGGAACCGTTAATAATAGCTTTCCCTACTACCCAGATGCCAGCGTTGATTCCAGCACGATTTGCGCGAATCACCGAATCTGTCGCTGTCAGGCTGTAGGCGTACAGGTTGGAACAGCTTGCTCCTACGTTCCCATAATTATAGCTGCTGTCAGTGGTCTGCGCATTATCAGAGATGTCTATTATGGAATCTGTAAAAATCAGATCTCCTCCGTTAGTTCCCCAGCCTCTGTTTCCGGTCATGTCTACATTTTTACAGTTAACCACTTCATAGGTACTATAATGTCCGGCCTGGAAATTAATGGCATCCCATCCGTTATCAGCCATCTTTACAGTACTTATATTTTGAAATCTGATAGAGGTATCCACCCAGCCATCCATGCCCGCATGGTATCCACTTGAAGCTTTATTACCACTGAGGCTCACACTTTTACTGTTTTTAAAATCCAGCGATGCCTTTGACGAGCCCAGGACATTAATTCCGCACATATCGTTGGAATCTGCCGCAAAGCTGGAACCATTTGTTCCTGTTATTGTAAGCTCCGTACCGTAGGCCGCCCAGATTCCATTACCGTGATTGGCCTCTGTCTGTCTTGCTCCTGTAAGCCGCAGAGACGCATCCTCCATAATATGAATCGTCAGACGGGCTTTATCCGGAAGATAAATATTATCCCTGTAGCCTGTAATGTGAAATGCGCCTGCAATATTCAGCGTCACCAGATTTTTTCCTGTCACCTCCAGACCGAAGGCCTTGCCGTCAGAGCTTTGAAACACCGCTTCCTGCGCAGTGTAAAAGGTTTTGCTTCCATCCAGCTTCAACGCAAGATCCTGATAGGTTCCGCCCTCAAAAGTAATCTTATCAAACGTATCCACGCATTTCTGGATCTGCGCGGCAGTCATTTCAGGATTCACCGTGTCCACAGCCTGGAAAGCTCCAAGCCTTGTCAAAACAACCACTGAAAAACTGTCCAGAGAAAATGCAACTTTTTCCACTTCGTTGGTGTGATTGGCAGAGATATCAGCCTCCACTTCAACCGCATCCTTATCATCTTTTATATGAATAACGGACAGATTCCCTTCCTTTTGTGCCGATGTCCTGGAAACGGCGCTGTTTTCAAATGTGATGGAAACCTTTAATTTTTTGTCATGAACAGGCTCCACTTCCTCCCCGTCTGTATTCTTAAAACAGATATCAAATGCGGTAAAATCATAAAGCGTCTTATCCTCTCCGGCCGCCTTTTCTTCCAGCTTTTCTTCCACTTCCCCATACTTCCCGGAGCCTTCCGTAATTTTTTCTGCAAAAAGCTCTACGTCTTCCTCAAAGGCATCAGCCGGAGCTATTACGGTAATCAGCGCATCTCCCGCTTTTTTCTCGTAAACTCTTTCCCTGTCAGGATTTTCCGCATAAACAATAACGTTCTGATCCTCCGTTACATTTTTAATCCGGTAAGATAAAACGTCTTCTATCTTTTCTTTTTCCGCATTTGACGCATCCTCATTTGGAGTTTCACCTGCGGCTGCCTCCACTTCTTTGCCATTTACCTCTACCTTCAGAATCTTAAAGCCTTTTGCCGGCGTTACAGTAAAGGAAAGCTCACTCCCTTTTTCAAGCTTTTCTACTCCCTTTACAACAGCGCCTTCCTCCGGCTTTACCTGATAGGTAATGCTGCATTCCGGAGAAATTTTCTGTGCTTCCACCAAAATATGAATATCCCCGGAAACTGCCTCTGCTGTATACTCTGCTGCCTTTTCCCCGTCAATTACTTCCTGTTCTTCATCATTCACGCTTACCTTTACAACCATATATCCTTTGGAAGGTATCACCCTGAAAACAAGATCTTCTCCATCTTTGACTCTTTCTTCCGCTTCTACACTGGCTCCTTCAGAGGGTGTTACCTCGTAGATAACCTTCCAGCCGTCTTCTTCGGTCTCGGATTCTGTTTCGGTCTCGAATTCTGACTCGGTTTCAAATTCTGTTTCAGTTTCAAATTCTGTTTGAGTTTCAGAATCGGTCTCCGATTCGGTTTCTGTTGTTGTTTCTGATTCTGTTGTTGTTTCTGATTCTGTTGCTATTTCTGATTCAGTTTTTGTTTCTGATTCATTTTCTGTACCGGATTCCTTTACGTCTGCAGAGCTTCCTTCCATATCCGTTTTCCCGGACTTCCCACTCTCCTCTCCGCCAGAATAATCTCCATTCCCTTCATTTTTTTCAACAACAATCTCACTGCCGCTTACCTCATCCGCCAGTATAGTCAGTGCATTGCCAGCAAGCATAGCCATGACAATTACAAATACAATCAGTTTTTTTACAGTACCTTTCTTTTTCATGGAATACCCCTTTCATGTAGCGAACCCAGTTTATCCGCAATGTTGTATTAAGTATACACTTTAGAGCGTTACAAAAAGCGTTACAATATCTGCGGAAATCAGTTTTTTCATTCTCTTCAAAACTAATCTGCCCTGTCTTTCCCATATACTAAAGGCAACGAAAAAAGGGCACCGGAAACTGCTGCTGCAATCTCTGGTACCCTGTCCGTTTTTTCCATATCCTTTTATGCCAGGAAATCCTCTATAATCACCGCTTCCGCCTCTTCCTCCGTCATGCCGAAGGTCCGGAGCTTCAGTATCTGTTCATTATTAATCCTTCCAATAGCCGCCTCATGAATGATCTGGGCGTCAATATCCCTGGCGTTGATCTCCGGTATGGAGGAAATCTGCGCTTTATCCATGATAATGGAATCACACTGTACATGCGCATGGCACAGCGCATTGCCGATGGCAATCGGGTGGAAGGTCTGAACGGAATGGCCCTTCGCCACGGAACGGGACACGATCTGGGCCGAGCTTCCGGCGCCGTTCATTTCCACAGTCATATCCGAAACAGCGGTCTGGTTGTCATGGGTCATCAGCTTCTCCATCACAAACAGCTTCGCATCAGCCTCCATGGAAACCTCAGTTTTTCGCACTGTGGAATCCACGCCGCCGATTTGTGCCGTATCAAGCGTAAATACGGCGCCCCCCTCCAGGAAAATCTGTGTCACAGGATTCAATATCCTCTCTCCGGTGCCGCTTCCTTCTCCATAATGCTTCTCCGCATAGGTAACGTTGGCATTCTTTCCCACATGGAAGGCATGAATACCATCATGCCGGCTGTCGTTGCAGCCATCGTTATGGATGCCTGCCACAATCGTAACGTTTGCTCCCTCTTCCACATAAAAATCATTGTATACCACATCCGTGATACCGGAAGCGGATACCACTACAGGAATATGCACCTGCTCCCCCTGTGCCTCACGGCTGATATACACGTCAATCCCCTGCTTATCCTCTTTCCTGCGGATTTTGATATGCTCCGTATCACCATGGCAAAGCGGCTGTCCGTTATAGCGCAGGTTGAACGCGCCCTCCTGCTTAAAGCCAAGGTCATCTATTTTGCTTAATACGCCATCAGTAACTGCATCCAGCTTCATTGCCGTTTCCTCCTTCCCTGTCCAGACATGTGCATCCCGCTTGGTCAAGGAAAAGCATGGGGACAATTTCATCCCTGCTGCCGCAGCTCTCCACCCTGCCGTCCCTGACTACCATGATGCGGTCTGCCATGCGGATAATTCTTTCCTGATGGGAAATCAGGACAAGGCTTTCCTTTTTCTCCCTGTGAATCTGCTCAAACTGCTTCACCAGCATGGAAAAGCTCCACAGATCGATTCCGGCCTCCGGTTCATCGAAGATGCTTACTTTATGATCCTTCGCCATCACCGTGGCAATTTCCACTCTTTTTCTTTCTCCGCCGGACAGCGTGGCGTCCACCTCCCTGTCCAGATATTCCTTCGCGCACAGGCCGACGCTGCTTAATAGCCTGCAGCTGACATGCTCCGGCAGCTCGCTTCCCGCCGCCAGGTTCAAAAGCCTGCGCACGGTCATTCCTTTAAAAGCGGGCGGCTGCTGGAAGGCAAAGCCGATTCCCGCATTGGCGCGCTGGTCAATCGTAAGCGGCGTAATATCCCTTCCGTCCAGAAGGATCTGTCCCTCCGTCTCCTTAATAACTCCCATCAGGAGCTTGGCAATTGTAGATTTGCCGCCTCCGTTAGGGCCTGTGATGACAAGCATTTCGCCGTCATTTACGGTAAAACTGATATCGGCAACGATGGGAAGCGTTTCCTGGTTCTCCGTTACCGTGTATGAAAGATGTTTCACTTCAAGCATGGGGGTACACCTCTTTCGTCTGAAACTCCTATAAAATACAGGCAGAGGATTCCCCTGCCTGTGTCTTTCCTGAACTGCTTTTTATTGTACACAATACTGATATACATTGCAAGTACAAGTTTGCCATATTAAGGCATATCCGTTACAGTCCGGCCTGCAGGCGAGCATGCCAGGACCGGGCTGCAACACATTTCCCGCACCGATCCGGTTAACCGGCCCGGCCGGGTTTACATTTCAATAACACAGTCCGGCTCAACCTTGCGGCATACGTTTACCACTTCCTTCATGATGCTGTCAAAACGGCTGTCATCCGCATCAATGGTCAGCTTCTGTGCCATAAAGCTCACGGTCGCATTATTGACTCCGTCAATTTTCTTAATGGCATCCTCCATCTTTGCAGCGCAGTTTGCGCAGTCGAGATCGGTAAGGTTGTATTTTTTCTTCATAATGATAAGCCTCCTGAAAATTTCGCCAAAACATATGATTAATTGTTCATATGATTATATTATACAAAGACAGAGGCTGTTGTCAATGCTTTTTTTATTGAAACGCCAAACTTTAAAGCGGCAAACCTGCTTTTTTATTGATATGCCAAACCTTGAAACGCCGCACTCTTTCCCTCTGCATGGCCCCATGCCTGTTATCCCTGGAACGGCTCCGTAAAATACCCCATTTCCGAAACCGGTTCCCCTCCGGCCCTCAGATGGCTGGTATCCCCCGCCGTCTGACAGCGGAAATATGCCGTTCCGGGACAGCGTTCCTCGGAAGCAAGCACCGTGACCGAGGCAGGCGCCAGGAAGAAGCCGCTGGTGAGCACCACCGGGGAAATGCCCAGAAGATGGCTGCACAGAAACAGTGTCACGCCCATATGACAGAACAGGACGATTGTGGCATCATGCGCCGCGCCCTCCGTTTTGCCGGTACGGTAAAGCCCTCCCTCACGCACATAGCCGTATTTTGCCAGGAGCGCATCCAGTTCACCCGAAATTCTTACGTACTCCTCCATCACCCGGCCGCTCTTCATCACTTCGGTATTTCCGAACCCGTCCTTATCGTACATCTCAGGTATTTTCGTCCAGTATTCCGGATAAAAATCCCAGGGTATCACATTTTCCCCTCTAGTGGGATCGTTGACAGGGCCATGGAACTCTCTCAGCCAGTCAAAGGTTTCAGCCGTCCTGCCCATCTTTTTCAGGCTCAGCGACGCCGTATCCCGGGCTCTCCCCAGCGGCGACACATAAAAATCCGTCACATCCCATCCGCTCACGCGCTCCGCCAGAAGCGCAGCCTCTCTCCAGCCCTTTTCCGTCAGCGTATCGTTAGCGTAATCCGGCTCCGCGTGTCTCACAAAAATAATTTTCATCCCTATGCTTCCTCCGCAACAAAGTTTTGTATCCATATTCCTTTTTTCACAAGGATAAACCCAATCACACACTTGATTATGTCCGCCATCTGGCATATCAGATACAGCGGGACGATAGGCAGGCCCGAAAAGCGGCTCAGGCAGAAGGCCAGCGGTATGCTCACCACCCACATGAATGCGCTGTCAAACAGGAAGGTAATAAAGGTTTTCCCTCCGGAACGCAGCGTGAAATAACAGGCATGCATAAAGGCCTGGATCGGCATTACCATCGCGGATATCCAGATAAACTGCTCCGCCAGGCGGCGCACCTCATCCGTCGTATTGTACATTCTGGGGAAGAGCGGCGCAATCACCGCCATCACGGCGCCGATGCCCAGACAGCTCACCACCGAGAAAAAGATCATCTTCGTATCCGTATCCTTCGCCTCTTCCATCTTTCCCGCGCCCAGAAGCTGGCCGATAATGATGGAAACGGAATTCCCCAGCGCCAGGAAAACCACGTTGAAGAGGTTGGAAATCGTGGAGGATATGTTAAGCCCGGCAATAACCGCCAGCCCCCGCATGGAATAGCACTGCATCATAATCGCCATGCCTGCGGACCACAGCGTCTCATTTAACATCAGCGGCAGCCCCTTGATCACAATCTGCCCAATCAGATGAGAGGGTATTTTCAGCGTCCGGTACACGCCTTCCATATACGGCGCGCGCTCCCGGTGGACATGCGTCCAAAGCACCACAATCAGGCACTCCACATATCTGGAGATTACAGTGGCAACTGCCGCGCCCACAACCCCCAGGGCAGGCGCGCCGAACTTTCCGTATATCAGGATATAATTCAATACCAGGTTTCCCAGCCCCGCCGCAATCCCGGCCTTCATAGGAAGCATGGTCTCCCCCGACTCACGCAGCGTACTGGAATACGCCTGCGACAATGCATACGGCGCCAGCCCGAAAAGCATGCATAGCAGGTAGCTGTAGCCGAAGGAAAGCGTCCTTGCCACATCCCCCGCCTCCGAGCTTTCATGCAGATAGAGGGAAATCAGGCTTTCCCCGCCGCCGATGAACACAGCGATGCCAAGCAGCACCAGCGCCGCACAGAACCACAGCTTGAACCGGAACGCATTCCGCACGCCCTCATAATTTCCGCATCCGTAAAACTGGGCGCCAAAAATTCCGGCCCCCGATATTGCGCCGAAAATGCAGATATTAAACACAAAAAGCAGCTGGTTGGCAACAGCAACTCCCGACATCTGCTCCGTTCCTACCTGCCCGACCATAATATTGTCCAGCAGTCCCACAAAATTAGTGATTCCGTTCTGAATCATTATCGGCACCGCCACAGACAGCACCAGCTTGTAAAAGTCTTTTGTCCCTATCAGTTTTTTCCGTAAGCTCACTTTATGTAAATCCCCTGTTTTCAATATTACAGCCCCGTAATTATGCGGGGCTGCCGTTTTCTTTTTTTAGTTTTTAAAAATGCTACACGCTGATGCGGTAGGAAGCGTTAAATTCGCCGCCCGCTTCCAGGGAATTGCTCCATTCCCGTTCCTCCAGCGTGCCGTTGAAATCCCTGTGATCGCATCTTCCATACCAGGGCTCAACACAGATAAAAGGCGCATTTTTCCCCGGCGGCGACCAGATGCCGAAAAGAGGCGCGTCAAACCGGACCGTCACAAAAGTATTTCCCTTTGGATCCACCAGTCCCAGAGAATGGGCCTGTCCGCCCTCAAGCACCAGCGCATCCCTGTCGAAAAGCGCTTCCTTTACCGGAAGCCTTCCGTCCTCCAGAAGATATTCCTCATGCTCATCCGTCGCCAGGCCGTCTGGTCCGATAATCCTTGTTTCCACCGGTCCTGCCGTATCAAACTGCAGGGCATAGCCGTCTTTATTTCCCTCTTCATTCAAAGGGCAGGCAAAGGCCGGATGCCCTCCGATGGAAAACCAGATTTTCCTGCTGTCCGTATTTTTCACCCGCCAGAGCACTTCCAGGGTTCTGTCCTTCAGACGATACCCCAGCTCCAGCCGGAAATCAAAGGGATAACTTTTCCTTGTCTCCTCATCCGAATCCAGCGCCAGCCAGATTTCCGTATCCGTACCGGATATCCGCGTAAACTCCCGATCCCTTGCAAAGCCATGCTGTGACATGACATATTCCTGTCCGCCGAAGCTGGTTTTTTTATTCTTATAATTTCCTACCAATGGAAAAAGCACCGGAGACACTCTCTTCCAGTATGCCGGATCGCCGCTCCACATATATTCCCTGCCGCTTCCGGCATCCTTCAGTGACTGAAGCTCTGCCCCAAACGATGCTATCCGGGCCGTAATTTTCCCATTGTCCAGCTCAAAATACCCCATACCGCTCCTCCTTTTTATGGAATTGTAACATATGCAGTGCACTGCGATTAAAGCCAGCCATACCGCTTTATATCCGCAATTGTACTGCTAAAGCACCGCACAGCTCAGGATAAACATATCAGCTTCCCTCAGTCGATAATGTCATCATCCCCATACAGGCTACCGTCCATCCCGTTTTCCACTGCGTCCCGGATAATCTTCGTCACACGCCGCGCCCTGGAGAAAATCCACAGATCGGAAACACCGTCAAATACCAGGAAAACACCGATAAATTTAACGGCAATATTCATCGCCTCAAAGGGATTCCAGATCAGGACGCCCCCGAAAGCCACGGTCAGCACTGCAAACAGCAGGGCCAGCCACCAGAAGCTGTACTTCGCCCTGCACAGGTAAACCGCCTGCTGCAAATCGTAAATGCCGTGGAGAATAATGATAATCCCCACAATCACCGGAATCAGCCTGATTACGAATTCCGGCTTCAGCAGAATCCATACGCCGATGGCCACGAAACAGATCGTGAGCAGCAGGTGGATCTGCTTCATGAACGATCCCGCAGGTGAGGAAAAGAAGCTTACCAGATAGACCGCTCCCAGCAGTACCAGAATGGCTCCCAGCACCATACACACAATTCTGGCCGACACATCCGGCCATACGAACAACACCACTCCGCATACAATACAGAACAACGCGGTTAAAATAAAATTAAGCTTCAGCTCCTGCATAAAATCTTTCATTTAATTCAAGCTCCCCTCTGCGGTTCCTCCGCTTCTGCGGCCAGGGCCTGTACGGCTA
>OGRS01001954.1_pt1 | contig 10350 bp, 8 predicted proteins | sample 1553561 | NCBI WGS metagenome assembly OGRS01 (sample SAMEA2580103, study PRJEB22360) | human gut metagenome | biome: human gut; feature: human-associated habitat; material: faeces | place: Denmark | collected 2008/2010
AAAAATGTACATTCTTAAATGATCAAAAATGTACATTTTAATGTTGACATTTATATTTCCCCAACAAGCAACCGGCTCCGGCCCGCAGGGAGGGATGGGACCGGTGTTCGGGAGTGTGGCTACACTCCCTATGCTTGCTGTTTTTCTTTTCCTCCGCATATAGAGCGAACAGAACGCCCCATTTTACCCGCAAAACCGGAATTCCCGGAAAAAAATCTATAAAAAAATAAGAGGCTCTTTCGCGGCCTCCATAAAAAGCAAAACAGAGGATGTTTTATTCACCCTCCGTTTTCCCGTCGATTTCATTCAATTTGATTGCCCCGTCAATGATGCCCTCGACAATAGGCAGGTATTTTTCCGGGCAGAGCTGCAACTTATGGCTTGTCCGCTGGCGCTGTTCACTGTCCTCCCTGATTAAGCCGGGATTGAAATAGCGTTCCGCTGGCAACTTGCACAGCCGGATAAGCTGCATAACAACCGGCACACTCGGTATAGTGCCGCATAGTTCAATGTTGGCAGGATAGCGAGGGTCAGTTCCCACCCGTTCCACCAATTCCCTGCGGGACATTCCTACGGCTTCCCGTGCCTGCTGCACGTCCGCCCCGAAACTTTCAAAACCGGGACAATCTTTTACATTCGGCATATCATATCACCCAGTTACATTCTATTGTTCATAGAGTGCGCCGGGAATGATTTGATATGCGTTTTATCTTCATTTTATAATTCTTCCCAGTGCTATTTTTGTAAAGTGTGTTCTTATAATTTATGAACCAACGGGAGCATATTTGAGCTATTGAGAGTGGAAGAAAACTTTTGAGATTGATACACTTAAAAATCAAAAAGGGATACAAAATTTTTCCGTATCCCTTTTCTAAAGAAAATAGGTTAGCATTTTCTAACCAAAAAAAACGGAGGAACAATTTATGAATCAACAATCTTCTAAATTGCAGGCAAAAGACCTGATTACCATAGGTATTTTTACTGCAATCTACTTTGTAGTCTTTTTGGCTTGCGCTATGTTAGGGTTTATTCCAGTTTTCCTGCTGGCTATGACATTCTATGGCCCAATCATTACCGGGATTCCTTTCATGCTCTACTTAACCAAAATCAAAAAATTTGGTATGGTAACAATTACAGCGATTATCTGTGGGATTCTCATGTTTGTATTTGGCATGGGATATTTTACAATGTTTACCGCACTGATCTTTGGCCTTGCGGCTGATTTCATTTTGAAAGCCGGGAACTATACCAGCAAAAAGAATACGACATTAGCCTACGCTGTTTACAGCATTTGGTTTATTGGCAATTACATACCGCTTTATCTGACGAGGGAATCCTATTTCGCAGATTTAGTGTCTGGCTATGGACAGGAATATGTTGATACGCTTCGCGCCTATACACCTGGCTGGATGTTCCTTGTTTTACTGGCGGCCTGCTTCATCGGCGGATTGATCGGAGCCGCATTGGGAAAAGCTGTTCTGAAAAAGCATTTTGTCCGGGCAGGTATTGTTTAAATGTCTGCTGGTCTGATTTCAGGCAACGAAAATACAGTACGCTTTACACTTGACCCACGCACAAAATTGGCTCTTGTAGCCACAGTATGCACCATTATGATAAGTGGCAGGGTTGGTGGAATCATGACCGTCATTCATCCTGTGCTGGCGTTGATTCCATTTGCCCTGTTGCTTTTGTCTGGCCGTGTAAAAGCTGCTGTTTCTTATCTCTTAGCTTATGCCGCCGCATATAGTATGATTTCTTTCGTTATGCCTGTAACAAGTGGAATGATAAGTATTCTGATCGGAGCAACCGCTGGCATTATTTACCGAATGATGCCGAGCCTGATTACTGGATATTTTGTGGTAAGTACAACAAAGGTCAGCGAGTTTAACGCAGCTATGGAACGTATGCACATTTCCAGTAAAATAACGATTCCTATGTCAGTTATGTTCCGTTTCTTTCCGACCATTAAAGAGGAAAGCGCAGCAATCAAGGACGCTATGCACATGAGAGGAATCAATTCTTTGCGTAATCCTATGGAAATGTTGGAGTATCGTATGGTTCCCCTTTTAATGTCAGTTGTAAAAATCGGGGAAGAATTATCTATTTCTGCACTGACAAGAGGACTAAGCGGAGATACAAAACGCACAAATATTTGTGAGATCGGTTTTCATCTTTCTGACCTGTTGTGTTTTCTGTTATGTATTGCCTGCTGGATATGCTTTGTGCTTCATGTAGGGGGTATGATATGATTCAACTTGAAAACGTGACCTTTACTTACAATGGAAGTGAGGAAAAAGGGAACCTGAAAAATATCAATCTTTCCATCCGGCAGGGAGAAGTCATACTTCTCTGCGGAGAATCCGGCTGTGGAAAGACTACGTTGACACGATTGATAAACGGGCTTATTCCGTGGTATTATGAGGGAGAATTAAATGGAATTATCAAGGTGAACGGCAAGGAAATCCGGGAGCGAATCCATCAGACGATTTCTTTGTTTCAGATTGAAAATCTGATCGACCGGAATATTTTTCATTTATCAGGTGGTGAAAAACAAAAAATCGCCTGTGCGTCTGTATCTGCCGGAGAACCTGAAATTTTTGTTTTGGACGAACCATCTTCCAATTTGGATGTAGCAGCGATTGAGGACTTAAAGCATATCATTTCATGCTGGAAATCTGCCGGAAAGACTGTCATTATCGCAGAACACCGGCTCTATTATCTTATGGAATTGGCTGACCGCATTATTTATATGCAAAACGGTGAGATACGCCGTGAATGGACAACGGCTGATTTTTTAGGACTGTCCCAAAGGGAAGTAGAAAATTTAGGGCTGCGGCCCGCCAGTCTAAAACAGATTTATGAATTGCATATAGAAAAATCCTCTGGTTCCGGCGTTTATCAATTAAAGCAGATGGATTTTGCCTATAAAGGGGAACAGCAATCGTTACATATTCCTGCGGTGAATTTTACAACAGGGACAGCGATTGCAGTCATTGGTAAAAATGGCGCGGGAAAGAGTACCTTTCTCCGCTGTCTGTGCGGTTTAGAAAAAAGATGTTCCGGGGAAGTGCAAGACAATGGAAAATCGTACTCTTTGCGTAAATGGGCGAAAAACTGTTATCTTGTTATGCAGGATGTCAACCACCAGCTATTTACAGAGAGTGTGTTTGATGAAGTTGTTTTGGGGACTGATAATACAGACACAAATAAAGTAGAACAGGTTATGGAACGTCTTGACCTCATTTCGTTTCGTGAAAGACATCCTATGTCATTATCTGGCGGGCAAAAACAACGGGTAGCCATAGCCGGTGCTATTTTTTCTGATAAGAAAATGCTTCTATTAGACGAGCCTACAAGTGGCTTAGACTTCCGGCATATGGAGCAGGTGGCGGAACTTATGCAGCAGCTTAAACAACAAGAAAAAACGCTGTTGATCGTGACACATGACCCGGAATTTATTCTAAAGACCTGTGACAATATTATCCGTATAGAGGACGGAACAATCGTAGAGCAATACAGCCTTGATACTGCTGAAATGGGAAAGCTGTTCGATTTTTTTCACTTATATTAGTGATAGAAAATAAGTTAGAAAGTAAGGTGACGGAATGGGTGAAACGAAAAAAAAGCCGTATTATAAATCAGATACTTGCGAAGTGAGCCGTATGAAAAATGAAACCGGCGACGGGATTTCTACGGCCTTTCGGGTGTTCCCCGGTATTTATCTGCTTCATTCTGATTTTCATATGCAGGAGTGTCCTACGGTTAAAAGTGACGACGCTGATATTCTTTGGCTGGATTTTTGCAGGGAGGGCCGTGTAGAATGGGAAATTTCCAAAGATAAATACGTTTATCTGGAATCAGGAAACTATGTGATTGATATTCGGGCGGGACGTAAATTTACCCTCCACTTTCCAATGGGACATTACCACGGAATTAGCCTGCGTATTCACATGAAAGAAGCAAATCAGGCGTTGGCAGACTTTATAAAGGGTGTAAATATTGATGTTTATACCATCAGGGATAAGTTTCTTTCAGAGGGGCAGCCCTTTATTACAAAAGGAAATGAAATCATCCATCATATTTTCGAGGAAATTGAGCAAGTACCGTGGGATAGCAGCGGCGAATACTACAAGATCAAGGTATTGGAAATCCTGTTTCAGTTAAAAAACAAGGAACGCCCCAAAGAACAGATCGAGAGGCCCTACTTTGTGAAACAGCAGGTTGAAATTGTGAAAGAAATACGCGATTTTATTACCGCTTCTCCAGAACAGCATTATACGATGGAGGAATTGTCCAAACGGTTTGAAATACCCGTTTCCAGCCTGAAACGCTGTTTTAAGGGCGTATATGGAACGGCAATCTATTCTTTCATGCGTTCTTACCGTATGGATATGGCAGGTCATTTGCTGGCGAAAACCGGCGAAACCGTAGCTGCGATTGCGGCTAAAGTGGGTTATACAAATTGCAGTAAATTTTCAGAAGCATTTAAGGAGGCCACGGGAATGACACCGACTGATTATCGTAAATTCAAAAGCCATCGGGAGTAGGTTTGAGCCGTAGAGAGTGGATGAAAAAAACAAATGCCAGTACAATAAGTGGTAGGTTAGAAATAGCTAATCTATCACTTATTTTTTTGATTGCGAGGTGTTCAAAATGAAAACTTCTGACAGTAGAACAAAGTTGCTGACAGAACGCCCAATACCTCTTATGATTTCCCTTTGTGTTCCTGCGGTAATCGGTATGCTGGTAGTTGGGCTGTACTCTTTTATGGATGGAGTATTTGTAGGACAAATGGTAGGTACAGCCGGTGTAGGCGCGGTATCTGTTTCCTACCCGTTCACTTTGATTAACAACGGGCTTGCGATTATGGTAGGCGTCGGCTCCGCTTCGGTATTATCACGGGCTATCGGAAAAAAAGACCAGGCCACCGTTGACAAAATCATGGGTAACTTGATTATGATGATTGTTGTCTGCTCCCTGATTATTACTGTGATCGGAACGGTATTTACCCGTCAGATTTTGCTTCTTTCCGGCGCTTCCGGGGAAACTCTGTCCCTTGCAGTAAAGTATCTTAGAATTGTCTTTTTAGGCTCTGTATTTGTAAACTTTTCACAGGCGGCTAATATGGTAATGCGCGGCGAGGGCTTATTGAAACGCGCCATGACAATTATGGGAATCGGCGCAGTTTTGAATATTGTCCTTGACCCTATTTTGATTTCCCTGCTGAATCCATTGGGAATGGGAATTGAAGCGGCAGCTTATGCAACAATCTTCTCCCAATTTGTTCAGGCAGCAATCACACTTTGGTATTTCGTGAAAAAGAGCAAAAATGTCCGTATCTGTAAAATCCGGTTTGAGCGTACTCTGGTGCCAGAGATTGTCGGCGTGGGAATTTCTGCTATGTTAATGCAGGTTACAACCTTGCTTCAGCAAACAGTTCTCTATAACGTAGCCGCTAACTATGGCGGTGATACATGGCAAACCTTATTAGGTGTTGCCCTGCGTATTCAGTCTTTTGCCTTTATTCCTGTTTGGGGAATCAGCCAGGGATTCCAGCCCGCCGCCGGGACAAATTATGGAGCAAAACAATATGACCGGGTAAAAACGCTCGCAAAAGTTTTTATGATTGGCGCGACGTTAGTTTCACTCCTGTTCTATATTCCCATTGAACTTGCACCGAAAGCTGTTATGTCTTTGTTTATTACTGACCCGGCGATTGTAGATCAGGGAGTGGCAAATTTCCGTATCTTCTTTAGCTCTTATATTTTGCAAGGTTCCATGATTGTGATTATCACGCTGTTGCAGGCATTGGGACGGGCAAAAAAAGCCAGTATCATGTCGCTTCTTCGGCAGATTGTTCTTTTTATCCCATGCGTCATGATTTTGCCTATGATTGCTGATATGGGTATCAGAGGCGTTTGGGCGGCTCCCGCAGTAGTGTATGTCATTATTTTTATTATCTGCGCCGGAATTGCGGTTATTGAATTTCGCAGAATGTCCCTATTGAAAAAGGAGGTGTGCTGAAATGGAACAGAAAAAACAATCTTTTATGCAAGCATTGGATGAATTTATACGCCCTAATCGTCAAGGCTATCTATTTTCTGTACTTACCAGCATTTTAGGCGTGGCTTGTAGTATTGTTCCCTATATTTGCGCTGGCCAGATTATAACGGAACTGATTCAGGGCCAAACATCTGTGCAGAAAATTTTACCGTGGGTATTATTTGCACTTGCAGGATATTTCCTAAAGGTATGCTTTTCAAACCTATCAACTTCTCTGTCGCACAAAACTACATTTTCTACATTGGAGGCTTTAAGAAAATCTATGGTAGAAAAATGGCAACGCGTCCCTATGGGATATTTTCAAAATAATACTCTGGGAAGTTTGAAAACATCCTTTGTTGATCGTATCGACAGTATGGAGCCAATTTTAGCTCATATGTTCCCGGAAATGACAGCAAACCTTTTGGTTCCTGTCGCTATTTTAATCTATCTGTTTTTGTTGGATTGGCGTATGGCCTTAATTTCTTTAATTGTTCTTCCCATAGGTTTTGCTTTACAGATGGGATGTATGAAAGGATTTGCAGAGAAGTATAAAGAACAGATACGAATTACAAAGAAATTAAATACAACACTTGTTGAATATGTCAATGGAATTGAAGTTATAAAAGCCTTTAATCAGTCGGCTACATCTTATCAAAAATTTACTGACGCTGTAAATGAAAACGCCGCATTTTATGTAAATTGGATGCACGACACGCAAAAATATATGGCAAGTAGCCGCGCTGTTATGCCTACGGTTCTCGCTACGGTTCTTCCCTTTGGCGTGCTTTTCTACTTGCAGGGTTCTCTTTCTGCGTCTGCCTTTGTTATGATTATGATTCTATCATTGGGAATTATAAAACCGTTATTGGCCGTTGTAGATTATACGGATAATTTTGCTATGTTAGGTACGATTGCCGGGGAAGTCCGCACAATATTGGACGCGCCGGAGCTGATACGCCCAGCACAGGAAATCAAGATAACAGATACAGCAATTTCTTTGGAAAATGTTCGGTTCCATTATAATGCAAATACAGAAGTTTTACATGGAATTGATTTGAACATTATGCCAGGAACAGTAACTGCGTTAGTCGGAGCGTCGGGCAGCGGGAAATCGACGATTGCCAAACTGATTGCAGGTTATTGGAATGTTACGGACGGTTCTATTAAGTTAGGGAATATTGATCTGCGAAATATTCCTGCGGAGCAGTTGACAAATCTTATTGCTTACGTTTCGCAAGACAATTTTCTCTTTGACGATACCATCCGCGAAAATATCCGAATGGGAAATCCCAAAGCCACAGATCAGCAAATCGAACAAATGGCGAAAGCGGCAGGATGTGATGAATTTATCCGTGAGCTGCCCGCCGGTTACGATACAAAGGTTGGAGAAAGCGGCGGCCAGCTTTCTGGCGGAGAGCGCCAAAGAATTGCGATTGCCCGCGCTATGATGAAAAATGCGCCAATTATTATTCTCGATGAGGCGACCGCCTACGCTGACGTTGAGAATGAAGCAATTATGCAGGAAGCGATTGCAAAGTTGATTACAGGAAAAACCTTGCTTGTTATTGCACATCGTTTGTCTACAATTACGGACGCAGACAATATTGTAGTTGTTGAAGATGGTAAAATTGCGGCCCAGGGCCAACATTCTTATCTCTTGAAAAATTGCGACTTGTACCGCAAAATGTGGGCGGCCAATCAGGAAGCCGCAGATGAAAAGGAGGCGGTATTATGATTCGGACATTAAGAAAAATATGGGCTTTCTCTGGTTCCAAAAAAGGCGTGTTAGCAAAGGCTCTTATCGCAAGTATATTAAATGCTGTTTTTGAATCGCTGCAATTCGGAGCTATTATGATTGCGCTTCAAACAATTTTAGGAAACCAGATCGTTAGCCATCCAGTTTTCGCTATTTCTGGCATTATGTTGATTAATATTTTAGGAAAAGCTGCTACTGGCTTTTTCAGTAATCAGGGCATGACGGAAGCAGGTTACTATATGTGCGCTGAAAAAAGAACACATATTGCGGATTTGATGAAATATGTACCTATGGGCTATTTTAATAAAACAAGCATGGGGAACATTACCGCTGTACTTACTTCTGTTATGGGCGATATTGAAAATACAGCTCCCCGTTCTTTAATATTGATGTTCGGTGGTTTTATTCAGGCTGTTATCGTATCTATCGCACTCCTGTTTTTTGACGTGCGGATTGGTCTGGTTATGCTTATTGGAATTGTATGCTTTCTATTTGCTACTTCCCTTTATAATAGGCGGGTAGGGAAAAACGCCCCTCAAAAACAAAAGGCACAGACAGAACTTGTAAAAAATACGATGGAGTTTTTAGGCGGAATCAGTGTTATTAAATCCTTTGGGCTAAAGAGCCGTAATTCTAATATTATGCGTTCCGTTGAAAACAGTACAAAAGAAAATCTAAATCTGGAATATGCGATTATTCCTTTTACCATGTTCCAAGAAATGATTCTTTATGTGTTTGATATAGCGATTATCGCATTGGCAATCAGCTTTTACTTTTCTGGCACAATGGCTTTAGCAGACTGCTTGTTAATGATTGTTGCCGCATTTATGGTATATGCTTCTCTGCTTTCGGCTGGAAATATGGTTGCCGCATTGGGCCTAATGGATGTCGCTATGGAGCAGGTAGAAGCTCTTGACAATACACCGCGTATGGACTTTAACGGAAAAGAAATCTCGGTAAAAAATACAGATATTACTCTCTCTGATGTTTCCTTTTCCTATGACAAGAGCGAAACCTTACAACATATATCGTTCCGTATTCCATCCAAAAGTTTTACAGCGATTGTAGGGCCATCTGGCAGCGGAAAGTCAACCCTTTGTCATTTGATTTCCCGATTTTGGGATGTGAATAACGGCAGCATTAAATTGGGTGGAATTGACATCCGGGATTATACTTTGGATAGCTTACTGGCAAATATCAGCATGGTCTTTCAGAATGTTTATTTGTTTCAGGATTCTGTAATAAATAATATCCGCTTCGGAAAACCAAACGCTACAATGGAGGAAGTAGAAGCTGCTGCGAAAGCGGCTTGTTGCCATGACTTTATTATGGCTTTACCAAACGGATATGAAACAATCATTGGCGAGGGCGGTTCTACTTTATCTGGTGGAGAACGCCAAAGAATTTCGATTGCCAGAGCTATTTTGAAAAATGCTCCTGTGATTATCCTCGATGAAGCGACTTCCAGTATTGACCCAGAGAATGAGCGACAACTTCAAATGGCGATTGAGGCATTAACAAAAGAAAAAACAGTAATTATGATTGCACACCGTCTTAAAACAATCCGTGGGGCAAATCAGATTATTGTACTGGACAAGGGAAAGATCGTTCAGACTGGAACACATAAAGAATTACTTACACAACCGGGAATTTACTCTGATTTTATCGCAATTCGGCAAAAGGCAATCGGTTGGAAACTGACTTAACCATGAAAACGAAAAATGAAAAACTCCGAATAGCCTTACTTAATGCCGGTAAAAATGAATTTTTGGCACATGGATATAGAGCTGTTTCTATCCGAAACATAGCAATAAAGGCAGGGGCTACAACAGGAGCTATCTATGTATATTTTGAAAATAAGGAAGGTCTATTTCATGCCTTAGTAAAAGATACCGCCCAAGAGTTATTGGCATTTTGGAGACAAATGGCCGCCCGAAGTACACGGATTGTAAGAAATGGTTGTGGTTATGTATATCAAATCCCTTGTGAGGATAAGGTATGGCTGGAAGAATTTCCTTATAAAAATCAGACAGCCATTCATCTATTGCTGGATTGCTCTGCGGGAACGTCCTATGAAAATTTCTCACATAGTCTTATTGAATTAGAAACGGCAATCAATGAACTAGCCATTTCAGAATGTATGCAATTTCAGATAAAGCAATCAATGGACGCTGATTTTATACATATTATATCCTGCTGCTTTATAAACTCTGTACTTTCTATTCCTCTAAGGCAGCATACGAATGGCCGACAACAATATTTGCGTATTTTAGGTGATTATTTTTCTTTTTATGGAGCTGGCTGGAAGCACCTGCTAAACAAAGCTATACCATAGAAAAGTACAACAGCATATTATAACCACTCTGCCCATACCAACGGTGAAAGAAAAAAACGTTGCAGGGACAGAGGCTTTCGTGCGCTTAAAATGGATTTCTTAATCTGCGGCGGTTTTGAGAAAATCAAGGCCGCCGTTTTCTATGCCCTCATAGGAATGACGCCCTGACGCTGACGAAATCGGCGGCTTTAGGAGGGAGACGGCCCGTTAAACG
>OGRS01001958.1_pt1 | contig 10332 bp, 5 predicted proteins | sample 1553561 | NCBI WGS metagenome assembly OGRS01 (sample SAMEA2580103, study PRJEB22360) | human gut metagenome | biome: human gut; feature: human-associated habitat; material: faeces | place: Denmark | collected 2008/2010
TATATTTGGCAAGTCCTCTATAATGCTCTTCATCATTAAATGCAGCATCCTGTTGATTATTATAAGGATGTTCCGGAATATCTGTAAGCTGTTCAAAAAATATCTGCGCAATGGAATCTCCTTTTTTAATTCGAATCTCCGCAGAAGATATATTTTGAACTCTTAAGAATAATCTGGTCTTATGTCCCGGAAAATAATGTGGTCCCGCAACATGCAACCCTTGACGCATCCGGGAATTTTTCTCTCCGATACGCCCCATCAAGTCCAATGGCCTTTTTATCATTTCTTCACTTTCTATGAAAACAACTTCGTTCGGACGCAAACGATATGATTCCACAGTTCCATCATCCTCAATGATTCCTTTAATGTGAACATCATATGATACAGGTTTCACATTATTTTCATCATAACCTTTTTCAAAAATCTCTGATGCCCGTGCTTTTATATCTTTGTCAACCAGTATCATATCTCTTCACTCCCTCTTTATTTGATTTTCTTATTATAGCACACACCCCCAAAAAAACAAAGAGCACGCACTAAGGATTCTTAAGGTCTCTTCAATCTCCCCTCTACTTCCTCCCGCGTCGGAACCGCAACCGACTGATTTAATCCTTTTCCGCCCGGATAAACCTGCAAATCCAAAGAAGTGATCGTTTCTCCCGGTATTACAATATGAGGAAGCTGATAAGTATAATCCAAATTCAACGATCCAAATTTAAAATTTTCATTCTGGTCACCGTCCTTTCTGTCGACCAGTCATCCAATCCATTTGTTCCGATTATATCAATAAATAAAAGATTTTTCTATATCAAAAAATCTCCCGCAGAATACATGTGCTGATACACACCTGTTTCTGCGAGAGATCTATTCTCCTACATCTTCTGCCTCTGCTTTTTCATTTATATCTATAATTATTCCAATGCCGGACCGTCAAGACCTTTTGCCCTATCTAGTGCTTCTCCAGCATCTCCTCGAACGTCAACTTCTCCGGCAGTTCTAACGCAAACCGCTTTTTCAGCCAGGCTTCCACCAGATCCACCCATTTCGCCGCATCCGCATTGATCTGTGTTTTTGCGCCTGCGGACGCCTGTGTCGCAACGCTCAGACCATGCATTCCCTCTTCAAAAATATGCATCTCAAACGGTACTTTATGGTCTGCCAGAGCATGCGCCATCCGGAGACTATGCTGAACCGGAACAAGTTCGTCTGCCGCCGTTGCCCAAAGGAACGTCGGAGGGGTATTTTCCGTCACAAGATGAGCCGGGCTGACCGCAAGAAGTTTTTCCTCATCCGGCTTTGCAGTTCCGAGAAATGCGGTATTAGACGCTGCAAAAAGACCTTCTGCCATAGGATCTGAGGATGCGCCTGCTGCTTCTTTCATATAAATGTAATCGCTCAATGTATAGCCGAGGATCAGCGCCGCCGGACGGATCATCTCTTTCGTTGTCTGCAGACGCTCTGTAATGATCGGTTTATCCCAATACACGCCATACATCGCTGTATTGTGCGCGCCTGCGGAAAAGCCGCAGACTGCCACGCGATTCATATCCACCGACCACTCTTCCGCATGTTCACGGATGATCAGCATCGATTTTCCAATCTCACACATCGGATTCGGGAACTGACAATTTTCTTTTACCTCTAACGGCTTTGACAGATCCGGAAAACTATTGTCTCCTTCTCCGTATACCGAATAGCGAAGCACAAATGCATGATACCCCATTGCCGCAAATTTCAATGCGATCGGTTCTGCCTCACGATCGGAACAGCTCATATATGCGCCGCCCGGGCAGATCAAAACAGCCGGTCGTTTTCCCTGTCCACGTAATTCACCTTTCTCTGCGATCACATAAGTGGTCAATGTTACATCTTCTCTGTCTTCATAAAGTTTGATTGTCTCTGTCAACATACTGGTAGCCTCCTATTTTCCTTTATCCTTTCCGATCACGACTGACGCAAAATCCGGATGGAACATTTCTGCCATTGTCATATGATCCAATGCACAGACTCTTGGCTCATATTCCTTTCCGAAAAAGCTTTCAAATGGTTCCCCTGCATCATAATCCGCCTCTTTGGCTGCACGGATATAACGCAACAGTTGTTCCTTTTTCATTGGATTCGGATTATGTGCGCCGATGTAGGAAACTGCATTCAGATCGTACATCTTTTGAACGGCTTCTACATAAGTCGTAAGATCTGTTGTCTCTTTTGCAAAGAGCCAAACAAACATTCCGGTTGCATCCCCGACGAAAAGTATATTTTTCTCTAAGTATAACACAGAAATGCCGCCTTGCGTATGTCCGGGCGTTTCATAAATTTTGAGTGTAATCCCACCGAGATCAAACACCGTTCCTTCCGAAACTGTCTGAAGCGTTCCCGTTCCACGGCTGCAATATTCTTCCAGATTAAATCCTTCCGGAAGTCCGTTATACGTCTCTCCGGTTTCGAAATTCATACTATTTTCCGCACGTTTTGCATTATCTCTTCGCATCGCCGCCTCTGAATGTTCCTGACAAAGCGCAATATCTTTTTCACCGATATAACACACCTCTTCAAATTGTGCATTTCCTCCGGTGTGATCGCAGTGTCCATGCGTATTGATAATCACCAACGGTTTGTCTGTTACCGAGCGCACCGTCTGTTCCAAATTTCCAAAACCATGTCCTGTATCGATCAACGCCGCCTGTTTGCTTCCGACAAACAGATAACAGAATACATTTTCCGGACTTCCGATCCGGTAATACCCATCTTGTTCTTCCACCTGATAATACATAATTTTTTCCTCCCACACACTTACTTTTTTATTATTAATTGTAAAATGTTCCCTCTGATTGATTTATTCTACATCTAAAAGCTGTGCAAAATGCTCGATCTTCACATCTGTTTTCTCATATCCAAACGCATCCCCCAGACCGACTGCCAACATTCCTGCTGCCTTTGCCGCGTCAATTCCTGCGTATGCATCTTCTACGACTACACAGTTTGCCGGATCTTCTCCTAAAAATTCTCCTGCTTTCAGGAAAACTTCCGGATCCGGTTTGGAATGTGTAATATTGTTTCCGTCTGAAATCGCATCGAACGCATTCAGCAATTCCACTTTCTCTAAAATAAACTTTGCATTTTTACTGGAAGAACCGATAGCAAGTTTGCAGCCACGTTCACGCAGTGTTTTCAAAGTCTCTCTTACCTCGTCCGATACGTCCGCCGGTGTCATTGTTGCCAACAGTTCCCGATATGTATTGTTTTTCTGCTCCATCAATTCCGCTTTTTTCTCTGCCGAAAGCGGCTCGCCTTCATATCGTTCCAGAATAATTTCCAGACTCTCTGCACGGCTTACTCCGCGCAGACGGTTGTTGATCGTTTCGTCAAAATAAATTCCCATCTCATCTGCCATTTTCTTCCACGCCTGATAGTGGAATTTATCTGTAAATACGATCACTCCGTCCAAATCAAAAATAAATGCCTTCATTCTCGTTTATCCCTCCTGTTTTCCATAAATTTTCATCAATTCTTCTTTTTCTATAAAAATGCTGACTCGCTTAAATCTTACACGGCAAAGTTTATCCGCTTTCGGATCCATTTCTACAAAAGGATGGTTCAACTGATCCTCGATCACAGCCGTTCCGGCAAATACTGCGTCCACCAGACCGATAAACTCATCCAGATAGCTTTTTGCGATCGGATAGCCATTGTGATTCGGAAGCAACCAATCGTACGCATCGCCAAGATCTTTTACCCGCTGCATATTTGCCCGAAAATTCAGCATCCGCTCCCGCACATCATACGGTGCTTCCGGATTCTTGGAATTATCAAACATCATCACCTGTCCCACATCGATCTCGTCTCCGCAAAGCAGCATCCGTCCTTTACGATCCAGGAAAAACAGACTGCTGTTGCAGTGTGCCGGCTTTACATCCAGCACCTCGATCGTACGATTTCCCAACTCGATCACATCTCCGTCTTTGACATAGATTTTCTCATAATCCGGATTCGGAAGCTTTGAAAGATCAAACGGAACCGCTCCCGGAGTTAAAGTTGACGGTGCGTCGTTCTTCTCTCCCTCGCTCATATAAACAGCTTCAAACTCTCCGTTGCCCGCAGCATGATCCAGATGAAAATGTGTATTCGCAACAAGGATCGGCTTATCCGTCAGTTTCTCAACAAACGCCCGAAGATTTCCCACACCATATCCGGTATCGATCAGAAGCGCCTTCTCATCTCCCTCTAACAAATACATATTTTCACTGCCGTTCATAAAATTGATAAACCAAGTGCCTTCCTTTGCTTCCCATGCAGTGTAACTGCCGAAGATCTGTTCCAGTGTCGGTTCCATTGTCCTTCCTCCTTGTCTGCAATATTTTACATCGCCTTTTATACTTCTAAGCCCTTTTATGTTTCTAACGTTTATGCTTCTAATACGTTGATTTCCTTTAATTCTTTGATCGCCTGCTGAAGCTTTTCCGGATCAAACGGAAGGAATCCGAGATAACTGATTTCTTCCAATGTGTTATACAAAAATTCTGCGTCATCCGACTGTGACATTCCTGCCAATGCCGGTGTATATTTTCCCAAAACAGCAAGCGCTTTTGGGTCTTTTCCGACTCTTGCCAACGTTGTCTTTTCTCCGTACGGATGACAATAATCGGTTTCCGGTACATAATCAAATTCATATCTTCCGGCGCTCAAAATCTGTTTGCCTTCTTTATATCCCGGCAACTCTACTTCCGCCTCGCAGTTGAATGGAATTTCCACAACCACATGCAACATTCCATCAGAACAAATTTCAAAGTTACATGTATATTTTCCGTTTACAGAATCATAACTGCATTCCATTTTCGGCAGACGCACATCCGGATGCGGTGCAATGACCGCCCGCGCAAATCCCGGCTCTGCCGGACGGATTCCTGCTGCATACGCATACATAAATTCCATCACAGAACCATACGAATAATGATTCAGAGAATTCATTCCAGTCGGACTGATCGTTCCGTCCGGAAGCACCGAATTCCAACGTTCCCAGATCGTTGTTGCTCCCAAATTCACACTGTATAACCAACTTGGGAATCCTTCTTTCAGTAAGAAATCATATGCCAGTTCATACAAACCTGCTTCTGCTAAAACGGTACAAAGAAGCGGTGCGCCGACAAATCCACATTTAATCTGATTTCCATCTGCCTGTAATTTCTTCTTAAACTGTTCGATCAGATATTCTCGATTCACATAGATTCCGAATTTTAATGCGATCACATATGCAGCCTGCGTTGTCACTGCCAGTCTTCCGTTCGGAGTAAAATATTCTGCTAACACTGCCTGTCTGATCTTTTCCTCCAACTTCCGATAATGCGCTGCATCTTCTGTCAATCCCAATGTCTCGGCAATTTCTGCTGTCTTACGAACAGACGCACAATAATAGACCGAAGCAATATAAGTATCTTCTGTGCTTCCTTTAAAACTTGTCGGTGTCGCGCCGTCTAATGCCAGCCAATCGCCAAAATGGAATCCGAAATCGAACAGATAGTGCTTTTCGCCTCGTTCTCCGTCTTTTCTGTCAATGTAATCTACCCAGTCTTTCATCAACGGATAACAGTAATTCATTTCTTCCTGATTTCCGAAATAAGTATACAGTGTATACGGAAGAAATGTTGCAATATCTCCCCATACGCTTCCGGCATCCTCTTTATGTCCGATATTCGGCACATAATTCGGCACAGCGCCATCGATCATCTTCTGTTCATCCCGAAGATCTTTTACAAACTTATGGAAAAATGCACGGGTGTCCATATGGTAACTTGCCGTCGGAGCAAATACCTGCGCATCTCCGGTCCATCCAAGACGTTCATTTCTCTGCGGACAATCGGTCGGCATATCGAGGAAATTCGATTTCAGTCCCCAAACCGTATTTTCATACAAACGATTAATTTTTTCGTGATTTGTATGGATATATCCCGTTCTCTGCAAATCCGAATACAGTACGTTTCCTCGGAATGCTTCTTTCTTCAATTCCCCTGCCCATCCGGTCACACGGACATAACGGAAACCGAAAAATGTAAAATGAGGACACACGGTTTCCGGTTTTCCACCGGAGATATAGACAAACTGCGATCTGGCTTCCCGATAGTTTTCCCGATAAAAATTATCGTTCTGTAAAATCTCTCCGAAATCAAGTACCACTTTCGTTCCTTTCGGAAGATCCGCATTAAATTCCACAAATCCTGCAAAATTCTGTCCCATATCCAAAACGGTTTCTCCTGCCGGAGTGTGAAGGATCTCTTTTACTGAAATTTGTTCTTTTGCTACAACCGGAAGACTTAAGCGATCCATCAAATGTGATTTTGCAAGATTTTTTGTTCCTTCCTCCGCTTCCGGATCAGCAATAACTTCCACCGGTTTCCACGGATTTTCTTTTTCTTCCCAAAGCAGACGGTTCAGGTCTTCTCCGAAATAAATACCGGAATCTTCAATATCGGAACCACAATATTTCCAGTTTTGATCGGTACAGATACACGCTGTCGTTCCGTCTTCATATTCCAAATGAAGTTCTGCGATCACAGCCATCCGATCTCCGTAATTTTCTTTCTGACCATCCAGACCGAACTCACCCATATACCAGCCTTTTCCAAGCAAAAATTCCAGACTGTTTTCTTCGTCTTCCCCATTTCCGCTGCAAAGTTCTTCTACCGAAAATGTCAGTACTTGTATATTCGCCTCATAATTGTTGACGTATGGAGCCAAAAATTCTTCTCCTAATTTTTTACCATTGAGATAAGCCTCAAACACGCCCACACCGGATGCATAAAGTCTTGCTCTCTTAACAGGTTTCGCTGCGGCAAACTTCGTGCCGATCACCGGATGGAACGCATCCTCCTTCTGTGGAGCAATCCAATCCGCCTCCCATGCTTCCTGCATTTTTCCGGTTTCAAAATAGGCAAGATCACTGACAGACTTATCGCCTTGATCTCCGGTTACTGTCACACGATAATAATAGGTTGTGCGCGGTTTTAATTCCAGATCGATCTTCTCTCCCGACTGTTTCAGATCTTCCCCTTCTTTTTCCCACAAAATCCGGGTAAAATCTGCATCCTCACTGACTTCTATTTTCGCATGGACTTGTTTTTTACTTTCGGTATCTTCCACTTTCCAAGAACAAAGCAGAAAATCATATGTAAATCCCATCGGATTCTGGATTCCGTTTATTTTTGTTTCTGTAATTCGCATTTATGTTTCTCCTTTTCGCTTACAATCTCAAATCTGACCTATAATTTCAGATCCAGTTTTCCGCAGAATGGATCGATCGGAGATTTTCCCTTAAACTCGCTGTCTCCGCACAATTTCTCAACCACAGCATGGATCACATATTCGGAATTGCAATATCCGTTGACAAATGTTTTGATCATCGGCGCATCCAGCAAATGATACGGACTTCCTACGCTGACAAACAACGCCGGCATTTCATGCACCATCCACGGCATGTTATTTCCAAGACCAAACATCGTATGCCAGTTCAGACGAGATACGGTTTTGTTCGATGCTGTTTCGATATTTCCTACATAGAAGATCAGATCGTAACGGCTCTTAAAGCTTTCCACGGAATCTTCCATCACTTCAAATCCTTCCGGTTCATACACCGTCACTTCAAATCCGCGCGCTTCCAGTTCCCGTACAAATGATTCGCATACTCGTTTGTTCGACGGAAAATCACCCATCAGTTCAAGCAGCACTCTTTTGTGTTTTTTCGGATCGATCGGAAGAAGTTTTTGTATATCTTTTACAAGCGTTACCCCTTCATCCGCACATTCCTTTGCCCAACGATCATACGTCTCGCAGTTCAAAATATCCAATGCCGATGCATCCGGTACAAGCTGTCCTTTTTCCTGTTTCTCCGGCAAATGCATCGCTGCTTTTGTTGCCAGAATACGCTTCACTGCTTCTTCCAAACGAGCGTCCGATAAAATTCCTTTTTCATATCCTTCTCTCATCAACAGGAAATCTTCTTCCATATTTCGATTAAATAAGAACATATCGCAGCCATTTTCAATACTAAGCGGTACTGCCGTTGCTCTGTCCATTGCAGAACAGAAACCAACCATCGGTGTTGCATCCGTTACGATCAAACCGTTAAATCCAAGCTGTTCTCTCAATAATTTCTTTAACAGATTTTCCGATAAAGTTGCCGGAAGAATCCGCTCGCACGGTTTCTGATCAAAATATTCTTCATATGCCGGTAATGCAATATGAGCTGCCATTACAGTCAATGTACCTGCTTCGATCATTTCTTTGTAAATTTTTCCATAGCTTTCATCCCATTCTTTGCAGGAAAGATAGTTCACACTTGTCACAAGATGCTGATCACGTTCATCCACACCGTCTCCCGGGAAATGCTTTACGCTTGTCGCCACGCCTTCTTCTTTTGCGCCGCGGATATATGCTTTTCCCATATCGATCACCGTCTGAAGATCGGAACCGAAGGTACGCACATTGGTGATCGGATTGTGATAGTTCAGATCCAGATCCACAACCGGAGCAAAGGACCAGTTCACACCGACTGCCGCCCCCTCGCTGCAGCTTACCTTTCCAAGCTGATATGCTCTCTCCACATCTCCGGTCGCTGCGGCAAGCATTTCTCTTCCGTAATACGTTCCTTCTATTGCCGATCCGTTTCCGCCGTATTCCAGATTCGAAGCTGTTAAAAGCGGAATCTTCGAAGCATCCTGCAAAATCTTATGAGACTGTCTTAATTCTTCTCCCGGACCCTCACGGTAAAGCATACCTCCGATATGCTTTGTTTCGACCAGTTCTTTCAATTCCTTTTCATCTTTCGTAAATACGATCGGGCAAAAAAGCTGTCCGATTTTCTCCTCCAGACTCATAGAATCATAGGTACTCTCTACCCACTCCACTTGCGCATCCGTTAAATAAAACGGATTTTCTTTGTATTGGATCATAACTTTATACTCCTTTTCATTTCCATAAAATTTTTCATAACTCTCATACTTTTCAGGTTGATTTTATTGTACAAAATCTCGTTCTAAACCGCCATGTACTTTTTTTTTCAGAATCCGACGTATTTTCACCTTTTAACCATAGCGTCAATGTACACTGACGCTACCCTACGCTTCACGATATAACACATAAAACCTTTACTTTTTTCCACAGGGTAAGTTGCATCAAAATCAAATTTTCTTTATAATAAATACCATCAGCGAACAAGAATACATTCACTCCTTTGTTCACTGATGGCAACGAAACACGTAAAAGAAATAGATCGCCTAGACAAACCGTCCGGCATTGAGGTTAAATTATGGCTTACTACATCACCTATGGTGAATTTCAACAACATATGAAAGATTACTTTTTCCGAACCGGCAGTCGGATGCAGTTTCCGGAAATGGCAGATTATCTTTATCGAAAAGGACTTCTCTCTGAAACGCCTCCGGATCCTATACCGACTTCTGAAATGTTCGGAGATATGGACGATGACGCTTTCAACAAGATTATCGATCAGCTTCCGTTGGAACTGAATCCACAAATTGCAATTACGCCAAAAGTAAAAGAAACCGATATTATTCCTAATTCAAGAGATGTTTTTATCATCCGTCATCCCCGCTATACACGTCCGTCCCCTCATATACATAATTATTTTGAGATCAACTATGTCGCAAGCGGGAGCTGTACGTTTGTCTTTGAAAAAAGCAAACGCACCATGCAGGAAGGGGAACTCTGTATCATCGCACCGTCTTCCGAACATGATCTGATTATCGATGATGACTCCACCGTGTTCTGCATTATGTTACGAAAAAGCACGTTTGATACAACATTCTTTTCTCTTCTGTCACGGAAAGACCTGCTTTCCTATTTTTTCCGAACCATTTTGCAAGATGATTCTCATGCCAATTATCTCCTGTTTTTTTCAGAAAATAATAAGTGGTTAAAACAGATCATTCATAATGCAATGGGCGAAAGTTATAAAAACGACAGTTACAGCAATGCTTGCTGTATCAGTTGGATCAATCTGCTGTTTTCCAACTTACTCCGAAATTACAGCAAAACTTTACAATTTTACGACTACCAGATGGGAGCCGACTTCTCACTTGTTTTACAGTATATCCAGCACAATTATCAGACTTTGACATTAGCCTCTCTTGCCGAACTGTTTCATTACAGTGAACCGCATCTATGCACACTGATCAAACAGAATACCGGACACAATTTCACCGGATTGATCAAGCGGCTCCGGCTCGCCGAAGCGATCGACTACTTAACCAATACCAATCTTAAGATCGGCGAGATTGCCGAAAAAGTAGGCTATAACTCTGCGGATCATTTTTCAAGAGT
>OGRS01001961.1_pt1 | contig 10322 bp, 8 predicted proteins | sample 1553561 | NCBI WGS metagenome assembly OGRS01 (sample SAMEA2580103, study PRJEB22360) | human gut metagenome | biome: human gut; feature: human-associated habitat; material: faeces | place: Denmark | collected 2008/2010
CTGTTTTTCAGTTGGGGCAGACCTTTTGTGTTCTGTCTTATTTTCCTGTCAGTTATCCTCGATTGGATATTTGGTCTTATTATTTCAAAAAACCGTGAGAACAAAGCCCTTTGCGGGATAGTTTTGGCGCTGGATATTATAATGAATGTATCTCTTATGCTAATATTCGGTCAGAATATCCTTTATAATAAGGTAAAAAAGCTCAGTTTTGACGCCGCCATACTTCCACTTGGTATGGGTTATTATATGCTCAGAGGAATTTCTTATGTCTATGACGTTTTCAAGGGCAACTGCAAAGCAGAAAAAAACATTTTCTGCCTTTTGACTTATATGGTGTCACTGCATTTCATGCTTGTGGGACCTCTTGTGAGATACGGTGATATTGAGCCGCAGATAAGGCATCGTGAGATCACAGGAGCAAAGCTCAACCAGGGACTTAATAAGATAGTTTTTGGTTTTGGCAAGGTGGTGCTTCTTGCAGGCGTTTTTGAACAGATAAAGCTTGCAGGACTTAACGGCAAAGAGATAACTACCCTTGGCTGTTGGCTTGGTATGCTGTCATTCCTGGCTCAGTATTATTTTCTTTTCACAGGACTTTCGGATATGGCAAAGGGTCTTGGTCTTACAAACGGCTTTGTTTATCCTGACAACTACACAAACATTGAGGCTGACGGACTTTTCACTGGTATGATAAAAAGCTTCAATACAACTGTTGTTGACTTTTTCAGCGAGGTTTTCTGCTGCAAAAAAAACATGAACAAGGTCTTTACTTTTGTGTGCTATATACTTTGCGGTCTGGCTCTTTCTATATGGTATCAGGCAAAGGTGAATTTCATTATCGTCGGACTTTGTGCGGCTGTGCTTTGTATCCTTGAAAAGCTGTTTCTTGAAAGACCGCTTTCAAAACTGCCTGACCTTGTGAAGTATATCTATCTTGTACTCACTGCTCTCGTTATTTTTGGCGGACTTTATTTTGACAGCTTCTATGGCTACAAAAAATGGCTCTTTGCACTTGCAGGAGTAAATGTGAAATACACCTTGAGCGTGTCTGTAAAAAGTGCAGTGCTGAAAAATATCACCCTTATAGTAATATCGTTCTTTATTGTCTGCCCACCTGCAAAAAGGGCTTTCTGCAAGATTTTTAAAAAGCTTTCACAGAAGTCTCAGGCGGCTTATGGCAGAGTTATGATAACAAAGACCATTATGACAGTGCTTGTTTTTGCAGTGAGCGTTATAACACTTGCGGCGGAATATGCGGCATAAAAAGAGGAAAATACTAATGGATAAGAAAACTACACGATTCAATATCGTTCACGGTGACGATGAATATGAGATACCGGAGGAATGCGAGGCTGCGGAGGAAGCGGCTGAAGAGCTTGCCAAAACGAATTTGGAGGAGCATTACAGCTTTATAAATCTTCTTTCCATAGCGGTCATAATGCTATTTGCCTGCATATTCTTTATTTCAGTTTCAGGAAGCGACATTGTGGAGGACAACAATCTGTCTTTAACATTCAAGACTTTCTTTTCAGGGGATTACACTCAGGCTTTGGAGGACTCTTATAATAATAGTATACCTTTTCCTGACGCCATGAAAGCTGTTGAGGAGCGTATCTCTCTTATTTATGGTATCGGCAATAAGGTCACTGACCCTATAAAAGAAACGCCTGACAATACTGATTCTAACCACAACAGCTTCGATCATCCGACTAATAATGACAGTGATGATCCTGACGAAAATGTTATCACCACCACTGCAAAACCGCAGGACGGTGAAGTAACTACCACAAAGAAAAAAGAGGACAAGAAAAAAACAACAACTACCACTGCTATTGACAGACCAGAGGAAACTAAAAGCACCACAACGACTTCAACGGCTTCCACTACCACAAATAATGACAAGCCTTACTATACTGTCACCGAAACTGAGCCTATAGTACAGCCTGGTCCTACTACTACCACGACCACAACAAAGGCACCTGAGACCACAACTCAGCCGACAGAAACTGCAGAACCTACCACCGAGCAAACTGAGGGACCGTCAGATGAATAGCAGATTTGATAACCCTTTTCCCTATTCTGATGACAATAAAAGATATCATACCTACAATTATTATCTAAGGCACAAGTTCGGCACTAAGGTTTTCAAGATACCCCTTAATATTGATCTTGGCTGTCCGAACAGAGACGGCACAAAAGGTGTGGGGGGCTGTGTGTTCTGCTCGGCAAAAATGAGCGGAGATTTTGCAGGCGACCCTCATGAGGATATCCTTACTCAGTACAGAGAGATAAGGGAGAAAATGAGCAAGAAGTGGAGCAAGGGTCTGTGCATACCGTATTTTCAGGCAGGCTCAAACACCTATGCTGACGTTGAAACGCTGAGAAAAATGTTTTATACAGCCCTGTCATTTGAAAATACGGCAGGGCTTTCTATCGCAACGAGGGCAGATTGCATCAACGAAGAAAAAGCCGACCTGCTCGGTGAGCTTGCTGAAAAGACTTTTCTTACTGTAGAGCTTGGCTTGCAGACTATACATGACGAAACGGCTTTGAAAATGAACCGCTGTCATACTTTTGCGGATTTTCTCAAAGGCTATGAAATGCTGAGAAAACGAGATGTGAATGTGTGCGTGCATATCATCGACGGGCTTCCCGGTGAGAATAGGGATATGATGCTTGAAACGGCTAAAACTCTCGGTCAGCTTGATATACAAAGCATTAAGATACATCTTCTGCACGTTTTAAAAGGCACTGCGCTTGCGCAGATGTATGAGCGTGGAGAATTTCGGGCTTTGGATATGGACGAGTATGTTAATATCGTCTGCGACCAGTTGGAGCTTCTGCCTGCTGAGATAGTAATACAGCGTGTGACAGGGGACGGTGCAAAGGACGACCTTGTTGCACCTTTGTGGAGTTTGAAAAAATTCTGCGTTATGAACGAGATAGACAAGGAAATGGGAAGAAGAAATTCATGGCAGGGAAAGGCTCTGTCGGAGTAAAAAGAGGTAAAAATGAAAGATATATGTGCTGTTTCAACACCCCTTGCTGAGGGGGGAATATCTGTAATAAGAATAAGCGGAGAAAACGCCATAAGCATAGGTTCAAAGGTTTTTAAACCTTTGTCATGCAAAAGTGTTGAAAACATGGCAGGCTATACCTGTGCATACGGAAAAATAGTTGACAAAAACGGCAGAGAAGTTGATGACGGTGTCCTGACGGTTTTCCGTGCGCCTAAGTCATACACCGGTGAAAACGTCTGCGAGATATCATGCCATGGCGGAATATATGTTACAAAAAAAGTTCTCAGACTTTGCATTGAACAGGGTGCAGAGCTTGCTCAGAGGGGTGAGTTCACAAAGAGGGCTTTTCTCAACGGAAAGCTTTCACTTACTCAGGCTGAGGGCGTAATGGAAACTATCTCCGCTCAGGGAGAATATGCACTTAATTCTGCAAATCTCACAAAAGAGGGCAGGCTTTTCAGACTGATTTCTGATATGTCAAGAAAGTTTGTCACAATACTAGGCGAACTTGCGGCATGGGTGGATTATCCAGAGGAGGACTTGCCTGAGATATCTGAGGATAATCTCAGAGAGAGCCTTAAAAACGCTTTGGCAGGGCTTGATAAAATAATAGCAGATCATGACAGCGGTATGATACTGAAAAACGGTGTTGACACTGTTATTGCAGGCAAGCCGAACGTTGGAAAATCGACCCTCATGAATATGCTGTTGGGATATGACCGCTCTATAGTCACAAATGTGGCAGGCACTACACGAGATGTTATCGAAGAAAGTGCAAAGCTTGGCGAGCTTATTTTGAAGCTTTCCGACACTGCAGGTATACATGAAACTGATGATGAAGTTGAAAAAATAGGCGTTGATATTGCAAAGAAAAAGCTTAAAAACGCTATGCTTGTGATAGAAGTTTTTGACATTTCAAGAGAGCTTGACGAGGAAGACTTGGAGCTTCTTGAATATGTGAAAAAGCTTGGAAAGAAAGTTATCATAGTTCTCAACAAGTCTGACCTTGAAAATGTTGTTGAAAGGTCTCAGCTTGAAAAATATTCAGACTATGTGATAGAGATTTCTGCGAAGCTTGACGAGGGCAGAGAAGAGCTTCAAAAAGCCACAGAGAAGCTTTTGGGCATTGGCGGATATGACGCTGACAGCACGATTTTTGCAAACGAGCGTCAAATAGCCTGTGCAGAACGTGCAAGAAAATATCTTGCCATGGCTCTTGAAAGCCTTGATATGGGAGAGACTTTGGACGCTGTTACTGTGATGATAGACAATGGCGCAAATGCACTTTTGGAGCTGACAGGAGAAAAAGCTACAGAAGCGGTGGTAGACGAGGTATTTTCAAAATTCTGCGTAGGAAAGTAATTTATATGGTCTTATTTTCAGACAGGTGGTTTTATTATGCAAAAGGAATATTTTGATATTATTGTGGTAGGTGCAGGTCACGCAGGCTGTGAAGCGGCTTTGGCGGCGGCACGCCTTGGACTAAAGACGGCACTTTTTACCATAACACTTGACGGTGTTGCCAATATGCCATGCAATCCCTCTATAGGAGGAACTGCAAAGGGACATCTTGTTCGTGAGATAGACGCTTTGGGCGGAGAAATGGGCAAGGCGGCGGATAAAACTTTTCTGCAAAGCAGGATACTCAACCGTGGAAAAGGTCCTGCCGTTCATAGTCTGAGGGCGCAGATAGACCGTGTTGAATATCATAAGCTTATGAAAAAGACTATCGAAGATACTGACGGGCTTTATCTGAAGCAGGCTGAGATAACTGATATTTTATTTGAGGAGGACGGCAAAACTGTCCGTGGTGTGCGTACAAAGCTTGGCACTGAGTATGACTGCAAGGCTGTTGTGATCTCAACGGGAACTTACCTTGGCGGCACTGTCCATGTAGGTGCAGTATCATATTCAAGCGGCCCTGACGCAACTTTGCCTGCACTTGGTCTGACAGAGTGTCTTAAAAAGGCAGGCATGACCATAAGACGGTTCAAAACAGGCACTCCTGCCCGTGTACACAAGCGTTCCATAGATTTTGACAAGCTTGAAGTTCAGTGCGGTGACGATGATATAACGCCATTTTCTTTTGATAATCATGAAAAACTTGAAAATAAAGTCAAATGCTATGTTGCTTATACAAATGAAGAAACACACAAGGTAATAAGAGATAACATACATCTTTCACCTATATATTCGGGTAGGATACACGCTATTGGTCCAAGATACTGTCCGTCTATTGAGGACAAGATAATGAGATTTTCGGATAAGCCAAGGCATCAGCTTTTTATTGAGCCAATGGGTCTTGACACTGACGAATATTATCTGCAAGGTATGTCGTCATCACTGCCTGAGTTCGTTCAGCTTCAATTTTTGCACACTATAAAAGGACTTGAACACGTTGAGATAATGCGAAATGCCTATGCCATAGAATATGATTGCTGCGACCCTACAGAGCTTTCTGCTACGCTGGAGTTCAAGGCTTTTGACGGTCTTTACGGCGCAGGTCAGTTCAACGGCACTTCGGGATATGAAGAAGCCGCCGCACAAGGTCTTATCGCAGGCATAAATGCCGCACTGAAAATTCTCGGCAGAAAACAGCTTATTCTTGACAGAGCATCCTCATACATAGGCACTCTTATTGACGACCTTGTGACAAAGGGTTGTTCAGACCCTTACAGAATGCTCACATCAAGAAGCGAATACAGACTTTTGCTAAGACAAGATAACGCTGACATAAGGCTCACGCCTATAGGTCATGAGATAGGGCTTATCTCAGACGAAAGATATCAGCATTTGCTTGACAAAAATGAACAGATAGCCGCTGAGATAAAGCGTGTTTCAAAGATAAATATTGCGCCAAATCCTGAGATAAATGCCTATCTTGAATCTGTAGGCACTGACCCTCTCAACAACGGCATAAAGCTTGCTCAGCTTATCCGCAGACCACAGGTGTCATATGACGGTCTTGCACCTTTCGATAAGGAACGACCTGAGCTTTCAACAGAAGTAAAAGAGCAGGTAGAATTGCAGATAAAATATGACGGCTATATAAAGATACAGCTTGAACAGGTGGAGGCTATGCGAAAGCTAGAGAAAAAGGCTTTGCCTGTTGATATTGACTATAATGATATAAAAAGTCTTAGACTTGAAGCAATTGAAAAGCTCAATAAGATAAAGCCTGTATCAGTTGGTCAGGCAAGCCGAATCAGCGGAGTAAACCCTGCAGACGTGGGTGTGCTTTTGGTATGGCTCTCATCAAAAAATGACCATAGGGAGGAATAGTATGTCAAAGCTTATTTCTAAGGACGATTTTATAAAGCTTTTTGATAATTATGATATAACAATATCTGACAGTGATTATTCACGCTTTGAAGCTTATGCAGATCTGCTTTGTGAATGGAACGAGAAAATAAATCTTACTGCTATCACTGACCCTGAGGGAATTTCAATAAAGCATTTTTTTGACAGCGTTTATCCTTTCACACTTTTCGAGGTAAAAGAAAATGCAACGGTAATAGATGTCGGCACAGGGGCAGGATTTCCGTCCTGTCCACTGAAGATCGTCCGTGACGATATAAAGCTTACACTTCTTGACAGCCTTAATAAGAGGATAAATTTTCTTGCACAGCTTTCAGACAGTCTTGACCTTGGCGCGACTTGTATACACGGCAGAGCAGAAGAGCTTGGCAGAAGCATGGAGTGCCGTGAACAATTTGACATTGCCACAGCAAGAGCAGTGGCAAACCTCAGCGACCTATGCGAATATTGCCTGCCTTTTGTAAAAGTCGGAGGATATTTTGCGGCTTTAAAAGGTTCAGGAGGAAATGATGAGCTGAAAGAGGCTAAAAATGCTATTAAGATACTGGGAGGAAAGGTCGAAGAGGTCTTTGACTATGAACTTCCAACAGGTGATGGCAGAACGCTTATCCTCATAAGAAAAGTATCTGAAACACCTGAGAAATATCCACGCAACAAGGGTCAAATGAAAAAGAAAAAATTATAATACGAATATATGCACAAAAAAACACGCTGAATTTTGTTCAGCGTGTTTTCTTATTGTCATTTTTAATTTAGAACTCTATCTTTGAGTAAAGACCTGAATCCTTCATTGTGTCCTCAGGCTTTGGCTTTTTGTAGTCCTTTTCAAAGCTTGTTGTGATGTCAAAACCCTTTGAGCGGCGATTGTTATTGTTTCTTCTTCTGCCACCGTTCTTCTTGTAGCCGCCTCTGTTGTCATACTTTCTAGGTGTTGTAGAGCTGATTATTACCTTTCTCCATGGCTCTTCACCCTTTGACTGAGATGTTACACCCTCGATTTCTGATACAGCAGCGTGAATGATCCTTCTCTCATATGGATTCATTGGCTCAAGAGCTGATGAACGACCGCTTCTCTTTACGTTGTTTGCTATCTTTCTTGCAAGCTCTTCAAGCTGGTTCTTTCTTCTTGCCCTGAAACCATTGCAATCTGTGGATATTCTGAAATATTCTCTGTCTATCCTGTTGCATACAAGTGATGCAAGATACTGAAGTGAATCGAGGATATCGCCCTTCTTGCCGATAAGCTTCTCGAACTCTTCACTCTTTATCTCAAAAAGTGCGCCGTTTTCAAGCTTTGTTACCTTGATCTCTGTGTCTTCTATGCCCATTGCCTTTATAACATTGAGTATATATTCCTTTGCACAGTCAGCCTTTTTCTGCAAAGTGTCGCTCCACTCTGCCTCTGCCTTGACTTCTTCCTGAACTTCTGCCTTTTCTTCAACAGCCTCTGTTTTTTCAGTTACAGTTTCTACCTTTGTTTCAGGCTCATATTCAGCTTCTACCTTTGCCTCACCCTTGATCTTTCCGAAAAAGCCCTTTTTAGGCTCTTCAAGAACTGTGAAAGTGATCTTTTCTACTTCTGTTCCAAATTCAACTGCCGCCTTGTTCTTTGCTTCGTCTACAGTTGCGGCTGTAAAGATCTGTTTCATTTTTTCTGCTCCTCTCGCTAAAAAAGTTTAGTCAACAACAGGTCAATCCTGTGAATCGTCATATTCGTCGCCATATTTCTCAGCCATTCTCTTTCTGGCTTCGTTAAGACGTCTTCTCTGCTCGTCTTTAAGCTCCGTCTTTGTTTTCTTCTTAGGCTCATCGTAATCCTCATCGTCAGAAAGTGACTTTCTGATCTCAGCAGGATCCTTACCAGCCTGTATCATCTGAGCCTCAGCCATTTTCTCCATAAGAGTAGGCTTGCCCTTCTTTTTCTGCTTTGCTATATCCTTCTGAACAAGCTCTGCAACGTGTTCAGGTGTGTAGATTTTATTGAGTACGATAGTCTGTCCAAGTGCAAACAGTGAAGAATAGCACCAGTAAAGACCAAGACCTGCCGGATAGCTGAAACCGATCCACAGTGAGAAGATAGGCATACCATAAAGCATTATCTTCATTCCCATTCCGCCCATATTAGCGGCGTCAGGATTGTTCTTCTTTGCAAAATGCTGTGAAACGAATGTCACTATAAGCTGCAAAAGTGCTGATACAATAGGGATAATGCATGAAAGATCCTTCATTGTTGGTATCTTTCCAAGGAAAAGTCCGAAAATGCTGTAGTTGAAATCTTCAGCCGCAGCCTTTACGCTTGTTGGAAGCACATCTGCATACTGTCCGCCCTCTTTTTCAGTGAAAACGAAAGTCATAAGCTCAGGTCTTGACTGAATGAGGTTTGTGGAGAAGTAATTCTCGTTAAGAATAAAAGTATCTATATCATTATGAGCCTTAATAGCATCCATAACGTTCGATATCTTGTTGTCATTAGAAAGTGCCTTTGCAGACTTTGGATACTTGTCCTTATCTGTAAAAAGCTTTTCAAGCTTATCATAAGCTTCGTCCTCAGTAGCACCGTCTTTCTCAAACTTTTCAATAAGCTTTTCTATAGTAGTATCCTTGCTTTTTACCTCAGCACTGACAACATAAAGATTCGATATCATGTTGTTTGAGTCTGTAAGCTCCTCTTTATCTGCGTTTGAAACGTAGGTAAGAGGTCCGTAAATAACAGGGATAAGAGCAAACAGAATGACCATTGTGATGACCATTGGCAAACAGCTTGCCATAGGGTTTACGCCAGCCTTGGCGTAAAGGTTCATCTGCTCTTCCTGCATCTTCTGCTGGTTTTTAGCGTATTTCTTCTTTATCTTTTCAAGCTCAGGCTGAAGCATGGTCATTCTTGCCATGCTCTTCTGCTGCTTGACGTTAAGCGGAAATACTATAAGTCTTGTAAGGATAGTGAAAAGCAGCAGTGCTATTCCGTAGTTCTTGCATACAAAATAGCAGCCCTTCATTATCCAGCCCAAAGGGGTCGCAATAATACCCATTTAATATCCTCCAGATCAATTATTTGTCATATTGATAACCTATATATCTGATTAAGCTCTCAGGCTTATTTTTTTCTGATTTTAAAATACTCAGTGGTAAGCTTGTCAGGAACATAGTCAACCCCTCCCAGACTCCACGGGTTGCACCTAAGCAATCTCCATACAGTGAGCAGCGTGCCTTTAAAAAAGCCGTGTTTTCTGTAAGCCTCCAGCGCATATGCCGAACAGCTTGGATAATACTTGCACCTTGGTCCGAAAAGAGGACTTATAAATCGCTGATAAAACCTTATCAGCAGCTGAGCCAATTTACTCATTTTACTTTCTCTTTGCCCTGCCTGACCTGTTATTCTTTGGAACAGGCTTATTCATCTCTTTTATGAGTCTTTTTTTTATAAATCTTTCAATATCCTGAGTTTTCTTTTCCCCTATATCGTTTCTTCCCACAAAAACTATATCATAGCCCAGCGGAAATTCCGCCTCGTTAAGTCTGTAGGCGGCTCTTACTATTCTCTTTATTCTGTTTCTCGTTACTGCACAGCCCTGCTTTTTGCCCGCCGTTATGCCAAGCCTGTTATACGGGCTGCCGTTGGGATAAAAATATGCTGCTACAAAACTGTCTGCACAAAATCTTCCCTTTTTATAGCACTTTAAAAATGCCTTGTTATCCTTTAAAACCGTTGTGAACAGCATCTTCATTTCCCCATTGTGTACTGTTTTTACTCTTTTCGCCTTTTCACGGCAATTTTGCCAAAAAAAGATAAAGACCCAATACCATGCAAATCAATGAATGGTATATAGGTCATCTGAGGCAGCGTCCAACGACGCTTAAATACAACTGCCTAGGGACATCGATTCAGGCGTAACTAACCGCCTGAATAATGCCTGTCAGACTTATCATCAGAAACTGCCTGTATCTCTTAGTAGCTGAGTCTAGCTCTGCCCTTTGCTCTTCTTC
>OGRS01001962.1_pt1 | contig 10320 bp, 9 predicted proteins | sample 1553561 | NCBI WGS metagenome assembly OGRS01 (sample SAMEA2580103, study PRJEB22360) | human gut metagenome | biome: human gut; feature: human-associated habitat; material: faeces | place: Denmark | collected 2008/2010
GGGGGAATAGGCACCCTCCCGGGAAATGGCAGGAGTATCCATATCCTTACTGAAGCTTGACGAAGAGCTTACAGAGCTGATTGATTATCCGGCAAATACCCCGTTCTTTAAACAGCTGTAGGAGAATTTAATATGGATGTTAAATATATAAAAAGCCTGTTAAACTGTTTTGCAGAGGTTATGCAGGAGAATAGAGAGTTCTTAATTGAACAGGATAGTATCGTGGGAGACGGGGATCTCGGCTTAACGATGAGTGACGGTTTTCAGGCTGCTGCGGAGGCTGTACGCAAAAGCGATGAAACAGATGCAGGCAAGCTATTATATATGGCAGGAAAAGCGATGTCTGTTGCCGTACCCTCCACAATGGGTACCCTGATGGCAAGTGGATTTATGCAGGCGGGGAAAGCGTTAAAGGGTGTCTGTGAGCTCGATCTGAACCATATAGCACAGTTCTTTCAGGCATATGAAGCTGGTGTGATGCACAGAGGAAAAGCAAACATAAACGAAAAAACGTTCCTTGATGGTATTGACCCTGCTGTACAGAGTATGAGAAGCAGCCTGAAAAACCATGAGAGCCTGGAAAGCTTCGCACAAAAAGCATATGAGGCAGCATGTGCAGGCTATGAAAATACTGCTACCATGCTGGCGGTTCATGGCAGGGCGGCTACCAGAGGAGAAATGAGCCGTTCGCTGAAAGATCCGGGGGCCTGCGTTGCTATGCTGATGATGAAGGCATTTGTGAAATCCGTTAAATAGCAATGGTGGCTAACTATTTCTGTATGCAGATAGCCAGATAGTATACGTCATGCCTGCGTGATCGGTGCATAAAGTAGCAAGGGAAGACGCAGACTGAAATTCGGATAGGAAACAAAGAAAAGGACTGTGTCTATATGATGACAGTCCTTCTTATAGTAGATAGACAAACGGATTTTCTACATTTCCTTTATCGTAGATAAAAATCATCCTCGAAGGTACGTGCTCCACTATCGGTTAACGGATGCTCCAGTGATTTCATATACAATGTGTATGGAATCGCGGCATAGTCCACCTTCATTGCTGCCAGCTTCTCCAGCTGTGCCAGATTCTTGATGGATGCGGCAACAGTTTTCACCGGATATCTCTTAGCTGCTATCATTTCCTGAATATTGCTGAGAATACGCATGGCATCACTTCCGTACTCCTCGTTTCTTCCGATAAAGAAAAACAGATAATCCACATGGACATTGATGGCTGCCACAGCCTGTCCCATGGTGAAAATCAGTGTCATTGCCGTTTTAACTCCACGTTTATGCAGCGTGTCTGCAAGATGCAGACCATCCTTTGAAAAATTGATTTTAATAACAATCTCACTGTATAGGGCAAGAAGCTCCTCTGTCTGCTGCAGCATTTCCTCATAGGTTCCGATGACCTCTCCACTTAGGAAATCAAGCTCCCTGTTTGAATAGCCGTTAACAAAATCATGCAGACGGATATCGTTTTTGCGATACATACTTGTGTTGGCTGTTACACCTCTTGCGCCCAGCATCAAAGCCTCTTCTATTTCCTGTGCATTCCCGCTGTCAATCAGATACAGCATACCATCACTCCTCTTCTTTTTCTTAAGTATACAAAATCTGTGTATATTTGGGCCTTCATCATGCAACCTTTGTTTCCATAAGGATGCGGTAAATATCTTCCTGTATTTTTTTTCCGTATCATTATGGAAGCACTCTGTATAGCTGTCTTCTATACAGCGGTGAAAAAACACGTATAATGAAGCTGTAAAGAGGAGGTATGTACTATGTTTCATTATTATCAGCCTACAAAGATTCATTTCGGTGCCGGTCAGCTGAATGAGCTGGGGCATATTTGCAGAGGCTATGGAAAGACCTGTTTTCTTGTAACAACACCGGATGCTCCCCTGCAGCCGTTATATGAACGTGTGAAGAAACTGCTGGATGCGGAAGGTATCAGCGTTATTCATTTTGATAAGGTAGAACCCAATCCAAGTGTGGAAATCGTAGAACAGGGATTTGCCATGCTGAAGGAGCAGCCTGCCGATTTTGTATTGGCAGTCGGGGGCGGAAGCTCGATTGACACAGCAAAGGCGATTGCATTTGCGAATGGTAAAGAGTCGATTGACTGGGATCATCTGTTTAACGAATACAGCTCACCGTTCGCATATTACCCTTCCTACAGTGAAAAACACCTGCCCCTGCTGAGTGTACCGACAACCTCAGGAACCGGTTCTCAGGTAACACAGGCGGCTGTCATCACAAGAGGAAAAGAGAAAATCACATTCTTTCATCCGGATAACTTTTCACAGGAAACGATTCTGGACCCGCAGCTGATGCTGACCCTGCCAAAGCGCATGAGTGCCGCTACCGGCTTTGATGCGTTTACCCATGCGTTTGAGAGCTACATCAATGCCAATGCATCCCCTTACAGCGCAATGGATTCCATGGAGGCAATGCGACTGGTGATTGATCATCTGCCACATGTACTGGAAGATCCGCAGAATCTGGAATTCCGTACAAACATGTGTCTTGCCGACACACTGGCTGGCCGCGCACTGGCTAATTCCGGTGCAAGTGCACCGCATCCGCTCTCTGAAATTATTGGCGGAATTGTACATCTGCCGCACGGGGAAGCACTGGCTGTCGTTTTCCCTGCCTTCATTCAGCATATGGCAGATAAAAACAAGGAGCGTTTTGCGGATGTCGCAAAGCTGTTTGGCAGTGACGATTTATATACGGCAATGATTGAATTCCTGGAAACAATCGGGCTTCACAAGAAGCTGAAGGATTTCGGAGTCAGTGAGGAAGACTTTCAGGAAATTCTGGCATCTCCAGTTCTGGATCATCTGCCATTTGGAAGCAGAGAGGAGCTGGAGGCTATTCTGAAAGACTCCTATGCCTGAAATTCGCCTCATAGGTCTTGATCTGGATGGAACCCTGCTGAGAAAGGACAACTCGGTAAGTGATGAAAATATTAGTGCATTGCAGGAATGTATAAAACAAAACATTCAGATATATCTGATCAGCGGACGGCCTTACTGCTTTACAAGGATGATTGCGGAAAAAATTCATCCATCCGTAAGGGTGATTTCCTCTAACGGAGCGATATACGAAATAGGGACGAAGTGTATCATGCATACGATAGAGCCGCATGTTCTGTATCAGATTATTGACGTGCTGAAAGAGCATGCACACGCACATGCCTTTTTCAAGGGAAAGCACGAATTCTTTACGCATGAGCCTTATGATGAGAGGTTTCTCTACGATCATATAAATAATCAGCTGCCGGCAGCCGTTCAGGTAACATCCTTTACCGGCATGAGTTGGGAAGAGCTGAAGCACCATGCTCATGATATTGCGAAGATACTGGTCTATGATATGCAGACGGAACGGCTATTAAAAGCCAGAAAACAGATAGAATGTATAGAAAACATCACGGTAACCGATTATCAGCCTATCAGCTTTGATATCACTGCCGGTGGTGTTCATAAAGGGAATGCTATAAAAGCTGTACTGCAATCCCTGCATTTGAAGAAGGAGGAATTTATGGCTTTCGGTGATGCCATGAATGACCTTCCCATGTTTGCGGAAGCGGGACTTACTGTAGCCATGGCAAATGCTGCTGAGGAAATTCAGGCATCCTGCGATATTGTAACTGCAGATTACATGGATGACGGGGTTGCTAAAGCAATACAGCGGTATATTTTATGAGAAAAAGGGGCTGCATGTACAGTCCCTTTTTCTGTGGTTTAGAAATGATTCTGATGATTGAACAAACTCTGGATATCATCCCGCAGCCGTTGTAGAAATGTCTGATCCGGCAGCATGGGAATCTGATACCAGTGAACAGATGGCGGTACGGTAAGGGGAAAGGTGGAAAATATGACAGGATAATGCATCCAACTATCCGGTTCGCTAACCTCCTGCCATCGTATTACACGTTGTATTTTCACCTCCTGAATATGCGTTTGCAGCAGCCGTAAGGAAAAAATAAGCTCACTGTAGCGATGCTCATATAAAAAGACTGCCTCCAGCGGCTGCAGTGTGTATTGCAAAGCAGCTGCTATATGAAGGGTGATGTAGGATATTTCATCCTCCGGAAGCTGCAGGCCGCAGATATCCTGTACAATCTCTTTCATGGAGGAAGCCATTTGGTAGGGAATCGGAAATTTAGCTTTCATAGCATCCTTCAGCGGATTGTCATATTCATAATAATAGACGGATTTTTCCAGAACATTCGATAAATGCTGAAAGAGCCGCTTTTCAAACGTATCACTGTCGATTTTAGGGTAACGTGCATAAATCGGCGGTGTGAACCGCCGCAGGATTTCTTTGCAGGCTGCCTGTATTTCCGGCGTTTGCAATAAACCGGTATTGGTGTTCTTCAATGTCAGAAGGACAGATAAGGCATAGGAAAGCTCTTCCTCGGGAATTGTCTGCTGCAGATGATGTTCTATTTCTTTGCGCAGGTGCATCAACTGTTGAAACAGCGCCGTCTTTTGCAATGGATTTGGACTGTGCATATGCACATGATTTCCTCTGGATATACGATCCAGTGCAATATAATACAACACACTGACATATTCCTTATCCGCCTGATTCAGCTGTAAAAAGCTGCATACTTCGAACTGACGGATATAAAGCAGGATGTTCCTTTTTACGGTATTGTCTGAAAAGCATGCTTCAACAAAATCATTCAGCGGCTTGTGGAAGGTTATGGTACGGGCTTCATGCAGTTCGTTAACCAGCTGTGCCAATGCTTTGCGAATGCGCTTTTCTCCTTGCAATATCTGTATACCACTTCTTGTATGGGAGATGGACAGCTGATAGGTCCGCAGCCATTGCTCAGCCTTTCGTATGTCTGCATACAGAGAGCTGCGAGATATATGGAGTGTTTCCTCCAGCTGAAACATGCGCAGTGGACGTGAAAAGCGAAGCAGACTGTAAAGGATGTAGCTGACACGCTCCCTTGGCAATATAAGAGGACAGCGCGTTTTTTCATCAAGCAGATAAGTTTGCAGCTTCATCATATTTTCCCTGCTTCCGGAAAGTGTTATTCCGCAGCCGGGTTTTCGTGTAAGCGTCAATGAGAATGCGGCTAGTAAAGCATCTGCCTGCTTCAGATACGTCCGTACGTTTTTTTCAGACAGTCCCGCCTGTTTCGCAAGCTGAAAGGTTGTGCAAAAGGGAGAGACGATCAGCTGCTCCAGTACCGGATATAAAAGATAAGGTTTCATAGTTCATCACATTATCAGTATAGCACAATTTAAAAAGGACAGCTTCGTACAAAATTACCGTATTATTGCGGTAAATTGTACGTAGGTGTTTTCATGATTCTGCTGTATAATAAAGATGTCAGGAATGATGTTATCATCCCATGGCGATTGACATCCTTTGTTTACAGATGTCGCTGTATCATGAAGTCTGAGCATGATACATGAAAAAGGACGCTGCGCCGTCCTTTTTTCAAACGCAAAAGCTTACATGAAGCAAAAAGGAAAGCCCTGCGGCATCAGGCTTCCATCACATATATCAGCAGCCTGTCGAAACGGGTTTTCTTTTATAATTCTTACAAAAAGCGCTCTTATGCTTATAAGCATCATTGCCTGCCTGTATAAAAGTATGGTAAAATTACTCACAGTTTGAGGTGATAGCATGATAGACCGAAAGGTTTTTGTACGGCTGCTTCTGACAATCGGACTGCCGATTGTTTTACAGCAGATTATTTCATTGAGTCTGAATATGATCGATACCTTTATGATTGGAAGTATCGGTGTGGGTGAGCTGGCAGCTGTAGGGGCGGCAAATAAGGTATACTTTATATTCTCCATTATCTGTTTTGGAATTTACAGCGGTTCGAGTATTTATGTATCCCAGTACTGGGGAATCCGCGATGTAGAAAATATCCGCAAGGTGATTGCAATCGAAATGCGCATCGGATTTTTCCTCGCCCTGTTTACTGTTGGGCTGGCGCTGGTGTTTGCACCGCAGATTCTGCATCTGTTTGTAAGAGAACCGGATGTTGTGGCAATCGGTGCCTCCTATCTGCGTATAACCTGTTTTACGTATCTCATGACTGCATTTTCTTTTCTTATGAGCTTTAATTCGCGTGCCATTCATAATCTGAAGGTGCCTACCCTTGCCAGCGTCCTGGCGATAACCGTCAATACCGTATTGAATTACGGACTGATATTCGGCAATTTTCATCTGCCGAGGCTGGGTGTTGAGGGTGCTGCTATCGCTACGTTGACCGCAAGATTTGTGGAAATGCTGCTAATCCTGGGCTATGTTTATTTCAGTGAAGACCATCCGCTGGCAGTTGACGGTGCGACCATTCGCAGACTGGATGTACCACTGATGAAGCGTGTAGTGAAAACTGCTCTTCCGGTGGCTATGAGTGAAAGTGCATGGAGTATCGGAACGACGGTCTGCTTTATAGCGTACGGTCTGCTGGGAACGAGTGCAGTTGCCGTTGTGCAGGTGGCAAGTGTAATCAATGACCTGTTTCAATGCGTGTTTTTCGGACTGGGGAATGCCTGTGCTGTCATGATCGGGAATGAGCTGGGAAGAAATCATACAAAGCTGGCGTATTCGTATGGAAGAGTCTTCATTGGAATCAATATCGGCTTCTGCCTGGTTATGACAGCAGCTCTGCTTCTTATGAAAGGCAGGATTATCGATATCTACAATTATGATGCTGCCACAAGCCAGATGCTGAATCTTACATTGATCGCCTATGCGCTGTATACCACACCGAAAATGATGTCATATGTACATATATGCGGGATTCTGCGCTCCGGAGGCGATACGAAGTTCTGTATGTTCTGTGATTTGATCGGTATATGGTTTGTCGCAATCCCCATGTCATTTCTTGCGGCTGCTGTCTGGAGGCTGCACTGTCCTTCAGTGATGAGCTGGTAAAGGCTATGGTTACACTATGGCGCTTCCGCTCCAAGAAATGGATTCATGTCCTTGTCCGCAGGGAACAGGAATGTGAAATAAGCGGCGCATAATGCTTGAAAGTATGCTACTATATACATATAAAAAGTAAGGGAGTAATTCATATGGATCATTTACCTGCACAGGAGGCAAAGCATGTCATCAATCTGCTCAGCGGTCTGTTTCTGTATGCATATCGGACAAAGAATAAGAAGGCAAAAGTAACCATGGACAATATAGAGCATCTGTGCCATGTGGGGAGTACGATCGTGTTCCGCAATGAACAATCAAGCAGGCGTCTCATTTCACAATACCTCAAGCTTCATCCTCAGCTGCCGAAAGAGGACGCTGCCTGTATTGCAAGGTTTCAAGGCTGTCGTAAGCAGCAGCTGTATGTTATGATGTATGAGCAGGAATATACCTTTGTAATGGATCGCAGGGGCAGAACGCTGTATGGCGTAAAGGGGATTACAGATTCTTTGAGCTTCCTGCTGCGCAATCAGACACTACCCTGCATGGTGCAGTATGCCATCCTGCCATATAAAAATCATTTCATCCTCGACAGTATCGGAAACACGCAGGCAATTGCGGATCTATCCTTCGTAATAGAGCTTTTTGAGGAATATCGCGGTATCGCTATGGAAAAAGGTGCGCTGCTTTCAGAGCATGAGACAGCTTCCTTCTCGGTGCTGGAGCGCAATATGCAGGAAAAGAAGGAGGAGCTTTTCTCCGATTATCTGAATCCTTTAAACGCTATATTGTGGAATGCAGGTCAGGATCAGAAAAACAGCTTTCTGGAGCTGGCGCTTACCGCATGGAATCTAAGCTATGGCAGCGATAAACAGGCAGAGGAATTCTTTCCCAGGGATGTATTTCGAAGATATGTGAAGCCGTTGATGGAGTATCGCAGAACGGCATTTGCGAATGTTAAGTTTCTCATCGATCGTCTGGAGGCTCCGCTTGAAGGAGAAACATGCATGAGGGTAGTCGAGAAAAAGGAAATCGAACAGCTGGAGCTGGAGCTGTAAATGCATAAGATACAGGGCATTACGGCAGACTTTTGTAAAGCTTGATTCCGCTGATAAGCGTACCGTAAGAAAAAACTTAGAAAAATAAAAAGACTCAGGCTTCATCCTTCCTATAAGGATCGTCTGAGTCTTTCAGTGTTTAAGCATAACACATGCTGTGTTATGCATGCAGAAAATCTGTAAAATTATTTCTGCCGGAATTTTTCCATGAAATGATCAATGCGCTCAATAGCTTCACGGATATGGTCGATACTGTAGGCATAGGATACACGAATAAAGCCCTCGCCTGCATCGCCGAACGCAGTGCCCGGTACACAGGCTACACGCTGATCCTCGGGCAGCTGAACACAGAATTCCTCACTGGTTAAACCGGTACCGCGAATATCCGGGAAGATATAGAAGGCGCCGTGAGGCAGGTGTGTTGGAAGACCGATGCGGTTGAAGCCCTTTGTAATGAAGTTTCTTCTTGTCATATACGATTCCCGCATTTCTGCGACATGGATATCACCGTTGCGCATGGCATCAATGGCACCGTATTGTGCAGCTGTCGGAGCGGACATAATGATATACTGATGAATCTTATTCATCGCATCCGTGAAGGTCTTGTTCGCAAGAACATAGCCAAGCCGCCAGCCGGTCATGGCATACGCCTTGGAAAATCCACTGATGATGATAACCTGATCCTTGATTTCATTGAAATTCGCAGGTGAACAGAAGGTACCGTCATAGGTAAGCTCTGCATAGATTTCATCACTGATTACGATAATTTCATGCTCCTTCAGTATGGGGACAAGCTTGGCATAGTCCTCCCTCGTCATCACACCGCCGGTCGGATTGCTCGGAAAATTCATCAGAATTGCTTTGGTCTTCGGTGTAATTGCGGCTTTCAGCTTCTCCGGGGTCAGCTTGAACTGATCCTCATGCTCCAGCTTAATATGCACCGGTACTGCGCCGGTCAGCTCGACACTCGGTGTATAGGCTACATAGCTTGGCTCCATCAAAATGACCTCATCACCGGGATTTACAATGGCACGCATGGCAATATCGATGGCTTCACTACCGCCTACCGTGACAATGACATTATCCACAGGGTCATAATCCAGCTGGAACCGGCGCTTCTGATAAAGACAGATTTCCTCACGCAGCTCCAAAAGGCCCTGATTTGCTGTATAGTGTGTTTTACCGCTTTCTATGGAATAAATGGCAGCCTCACGAATATGCCACGGTGTGTCAAAATCCGGTTCTCCGACACCCAGAGAAATCACACCCTCCATTTCACTGGCTAGGTCAAAATACTTCCGAATGCCGCTTGGCTTGATGGTTTGTACGTGCTTACTTAAAAATTTCTCATACATTATGGCGTCACCACCAGTCGTTCATTCGGTTTTTCCTCTTCATCCAGAACAATACCGTTGACCTTATACTCCTTTAGCACGAAAAAGGTAGATGTGGAAACGACATTTTCTGTTGTTGCCAGCTTGGCACCGACAAAGTTGGATATTTCCTGCATGGTTCTTCCATAGATAATGACAATAAATTCACTCTTACCACTCATCAGATACATGGTATCGACTTCCGGGTAGCGATAGATGTTTTTGGCAACGCGATCGTAGCCGAAATCACGCTCCGGCGTAACGTCCACCTCAATCAGTGCCATGACCTTATCCTTATTGGTCTTTTCCCAGTTGATAATTGTATGGTAGCCACAGATGACCTTTTTCTTTTCCAGATCACTCATAGTGTGGATGACACTTTCCTCATCCTCCAGCAATACATCCGCCAAATCTCTGGTGGAGTATCTTGCGTTTGTTTCCAGTAATGACAGCAATAATTCTTTTTTCATCCTTTATCACCTCGCATAATACTTATATTTTAAACCGAGATGCCTATGAAGTAAACAAAAAGGTGAAAAGTTGATGTATTGCGAATCTTATCACAAATTCAAAGGATGTTTGCATAGAGGCAGTAGTTATATTGATGCATTTACATCATAAATTCAGGAATGTAAAGCTTATAGCTGTACAAATTCTGATATAATAAAAAAATAGCGGGTAAACATATGATTGAATTGAAGGGAGGGCAGGCAATGTGGTACATGATAGATTATGAGAATGTGCATGAAGAAGGACTGTATGGTATAGAAATGCTCAAGAAGGATGATAGGATATTCGTGTTTTATAATATGGGTGATAAAGAAAATGTTGAAAACGGTAAATTAAGGGAAGCAGCTGAAAAAGGCATTTCCTTTCAAAATATCGTCTTGTATAAAAGGGGGAAGAATGCGCTGGATTTTTATATCTCTTCAAAAATAGGAGAGATATGCGGACAGGGGATACATCAGGATATCGCAGTTATAA
>OGRS01001972.1_pt1 | contig 10262 bp, 9 predicted proteins | sample 1553561 | NCBI WGS metagenome assembly OGRS01 (sample SAMEA2580103, study PRJEB22360) | human gut metagenome | biome: human gut; feature: human-associated habitat; material: faeces | place: Denmark | collected 2008/2010
CTCATTCTGGGCGTGCGCCTGGATTTTTTGCGGGCAGCTGCTGCCCTGGCCTCTTAACCGCCGACTCCGTTCTCCAGCTCCACCGTAAAATCACCGGCAGCCAGTTTATCATACTCCCTGAGAAGCTCCTGCTCCTTCCGGTTCAGTTCGGTCAGCTCCCCTGTATTTTCCCTGTAATATTCGATGTAAGGCGCATTTTCAATCCCCATCTTATCCGCCAGGACTTTTTTATAGGATGAATTCATTCCCTTTTTTAGACAAGCCGCGGCCTTATCCCCCATCTCGGAATAAATGTCCGTAGTATATGCCTGCTCTGAGGCAGCCTGCTCATCCGACACATCTGCGTCATATTCCAGCTGGGCCATATAAGTCAGGGTGGCCAGACGGTCATACTCATCCACAATGGCATCGTAGAGCCTCAGCACTTCCTCATCCCGGCCTTCAACAGCACAGGCCTGTTCAAAGTCAGCCATGGCCTGTTCCATGACAGCCGGGTCATAATGCTCGTATGGCCTCCGGGAATAGGGTACGGCTTCATGGGCCATCACGCCGGCTGCCTCACCCGCTGCCGGGGCAGCCAATCTTTCCTGAGCCGCGCCGCAGGCGGCAATGGACAGGGACATCACCAAAGTCAGGGCCAGCGCCGCCCCGCGCCTCAGATTCCTTTTCCACATTCCTTTATTCACAGCAGGCCCTCCTTACATATTATGGTATATGCCTATTGTAACATCCCGGACGGTTTACCGCCAGTTGATTTAGCGCCGAATCTCCCGTCCATACTCCCTGCCTAATCTCCGGTCAGCCATCCTTCCTCCTCCGGAAGCAGAAAATAGTTATTGTCCCTGTCCGAATCAGCAATCATGGCATCCAGCTCCCGAATCAGATAGCTGTCCGGCATGTTCCTCTCCCAGAACCGGTATCCCTTGGTGCTCTTTATGCCTTTGACGTCAATTTCCCGTCCTGCATAGTAATCAATGTATACCCCCGCATAGGTAGCTGCCATGGAATGCTCCACGTCTGTCCCCAGGTTCTTCACAACGCCCCTTATCTGGTCACTGATCAGCTTTTGTATATACCGGCAGGACCAGTCCTCAAAATCCAGCAGGTCCGGATTGGCGCTTCCGTTATTCCGGGCCCAGGCCGACACATCCACGGCTCTGGTGGCATAGGAAATACTTCCGTCCTCCTCCCATAGCACCTCTCCATACTGGCAGGGCGGTATGCTGAGGGCATCTGTCACGATTTCCTGTATGCCGTAACTTCCTTCCGGAACTCCGGGTTCGCTCTTATGCTTGCGGATGCGCTGCACATGCAGATGTCCGCTGAAAAAAAGCGGGAGCTCATATTTCTGAAGAAGGGAAATCACCTCTCCATTGTTGTCCATGGCGCACTGGGTGGTATACATCCTGCTCTGGGCCAACAGATTATGGTGGGCAATGGGTATCACAAACACGCCTTCCTCCTTTGCCCTGGCCAGCTGTTCATCGGCCCAGGCCATGGTGCTGTCTTTCAGCCTTCCCTCCACCTTGTTATCCGGCTCATATTGACAGGAGTCCAGCATCAGGAGCCAGTTTCTGTCATCCAGGGCGTAGACATAGCTCAGCGAGCTGCTGTCCCGGCTCAATGCCTGGTCATATCCGTATTCATGGTAAATCTCATGGAATTCAGGTCCGTCAATATAGGGAGCCGGCTCTTTCCGGTCGCCGTAGTATACCGCAGCGTCGTGGTTATTGATATCATGGTTTCCCGGTATCACCAGGACCTGTACCCCGGCATCCTGTACCCGGGCCAGGCGTCCTGCCAGCTCCTCATGGTTCATCCGCTCCCCGTTCATGGTAATATCGCCGCTGAGAACCAGGGAAGAGGGCCGTTCTTTTATGACCTCGTCCAGAAATGCTTCCAAAAGCTCAGGCAGATACTGGACCACCTTCCCGTCGCACCGTTCCACGAACAGCCGGAAAGCCTCCCCGCCGTCTCCGGCTAAAGCGCTTTGATAGTGAAGGTCTGTTGCCAGGATCAGCTTAGGCGGTATGTAGGGTTCCTCCGGAGCCGGAGGGTTCCACATACCGGGGAATTTCTTCTTCCACTCCTTATAGCCCTCCTGCCGGATTACTTCATCCTGGGTTTCCCCGGCCTGGGAGTCCGTAGCCAATGCCGGCCCGGCCTGTTCCTCCCACTCCTCCCCTGTTTCCTCTTCCCGGATGCTCTCAGGCACCTGGCTTTCCCTGCGCTCAACCGATGCAGACCCTGAAGGCTCCATTAAAGTTTTTAAAACGTGCAGTACCCCGAAGCATGCCATAAATACCATGGCATACATCAGGGCACTTATCATCCAGGTCTTTCTCTTCATGCAGTCTTCTCTTTCCGTATTAACTATCGCTGTGTTATATTATGCCCAGTTCCTTCATGGCATACGCGATTCCGTCCTCCTCCACATCCTTTGTCTCGAACGTCGCGTAGGGCTCCAGCACCTCGTCATGCTTTCCCATCAGGATACAGTTGCTTGCGTAGCGGAACATGGCAAGATCATTGCCGCTGTCACCGAACACATAGGCGTCGTCCAGAGAGATTCCATAATGCTTCAGCACCAAATCAATGGCAGTTGCCTTGGAATGTCCTCTGGGCACGCATTCATATTCCCCGTTTCCCCGGTCTATGATTTCCATGTCCCTGAGCCGTCCAAAAAGCTCCTTGGGCCTGCTGTTTTCATCCGAGATAAGATAAAACTTATCATAGTCATAGCAGTCGTCTTCCCAGTCATATTCAGACAGGCAGCCTGAACGCCTGAGCGACGCCTTCAGCTGCTCCACCCTTGGAATAGGTGACTGTGACCTGTGAATGTGGATTCCGTCCGACGCTTCAAGGGCTCCGTCCAGTCCGCACGCATCAATATGGCTCTTGATATCCAGCCCTCTCTCATGAGGAATGTGGTAGCTGTACATTACCCTGCCCTCTGCAAGGATATATGTCCCGCAGCCGCACAGATATCCGTCTGCTTCCACCAGCTTCTTAATTTCACCCAGATGGGCATATACACGGCCTGTATTGATGAACACCAGATGTCCCTTTGCCCGCGCCTCCTTCAGCGCCTGTACCGCACTTTCGGGAACCCGGCCTGTTTTCTCAGACAGGAGGGTTCCGTCAATATCATAAAATAAAGCTTTCGTTTTCTTATTCATCATCTCTGAACACAATGGTCTGTGCTTCCTCGTCCATGCTCTCCACGATTGCCAGTGACTCCAGCCGGATTCCCTCTGAACGCAGCAGGTCTCCGCCTACCTGGAATCCCTTCTCGATGACAATGCCCGCGCCTACCAGCTCAGCGCCGGAATCCCGTACAAGGGCAGCCAGGCCCTCCAGAGCCTTTCCATTGGCAAGGAAGTCATCAATGAGCAGCACCTTATCACCGGCTCCCAGAAACTCTTTTGACACAATGATATCATAAACCCTGCCATGGGTGTAGGACTCCACCTTGGTGGTATAAACCTCGCCTGCAATATTTTTGGTCTGCGTCTTCTTGGCAAATACAACCGGCACATCAAAATACATCGCTTCTACAAGCGGCACGCAGAAGCCCTCATGCTCGCTCTGGCATAAAAAGACGTCTGCAATTTTATAATATGCGAGAATTTCATCAAATTTAATATGTCCCGGAAATACCACATCTTCCAGTTCCAGTGCATTAATGTAACTTTTTAAGCGGTGGTAATACCGCTCCATGCCGTTATGTCCGCCCACCAGTATCAGGCGGGATTTCGGGTTATAAAACTTTTTATAGTCGTAAAATGCACGGATGACATCCTCCTGACGTTTATTCGGTGCAATTCTTCCCGTAAAAATAAGATTGGTATAACCGTCACTGTAGCGGTCAATAACCTGCTGTGACGGTGTCTTTGCGTAATCATCAAACGGTATCAGGATTGGCAGGACATCAATCGGACAGGTGTATCCCATACGGATTAAATCCTGTTTGTTGTATTCTGACACGGCAAGGCAGTAATCCACCTTATCGGCAAGATAAGAGGCACCTTCTAATCCGTTCTGGCACAGCTGCGCCGCCTTGACACTGTATTCTTCAAAAAACTGCGGCGGCGTAATATTGTGATACACCATAACTTTTCTGCAGTGCATCTGTGCCAGCCGGTAATTTAACTTTGTTCCGGTAGATAAGTGATATAAAATGATATCCTTTTCATTCAGCCTCGGCAGCTTTTCCACAAACTTTGCACTGCCCTTTGGCAGGCGCGCATCAATGCTTTCTGCAAAGATTTCGGTTTTATATCCCATTTCCCGAATCACTTTTTCCAACGCAAGGGCATCATTGCTGACTGCGTCCCCAAATGCAAGCGTCGGAAGGAGCTGATAGATTTTCACGGTAAATCCTCCTAATCCTCATTCTTAAGCATTTACGCCTGATTCTTTTTTAATTCTTCTTCGAGTTCACGGATACGGCGCTCGCACTTATAAATCTTCTTCTCAAGTTCCTCAATACGCGCATCATCATCATTGTATCTGCGGACCGTCTGTGCCACAACCTTTGTTGTCAGTTCATTAAAGCGGTTCTGGTCGTCTACAAGCGGTTCTACATAGAAGCATACCATCTTACGGATCACCTTTTTGACAAAGGTAATGAGTTTGCCTACCCCTTTACGTGTCGATGAAATGTCACGGTATGCAAGCACGGTTCTGCTCTCATCCATCATAGAAATATCGTCTAAGTAATCCTTCAGGTCAAACGGCACTTCCGTACCGCCTACCAGACAGGCAATATCGCTAAACGGAATTTCATTGTCTTCATATCCCTTTGCACGGATTTCCGCACGGATTTCCTGCATAATATCCTCAATATTAATCTGTTCCTGTTCCATTGTTCTCTCCTCTATCCTTAAATCTCAAGTTCCCATGAATGCGCGATTCTTGCGACACCCACATCCGTCATATTCGATACCACTTCAAATTTGAGGGCTTCTTTATAGTAATCCACCGGATTGCCTTCTCCGTATTCAATCGTAATATCCAGCCAGTACTGTCCCGGAATGAGATTGAGTTCCGGCATGGTAATGACAAACCTGCCATCCTTATCAATATCAAAATTGTCTACGCGGTCAATACGGGTATTGGTTCCGTAAACCCAGAGTCCGTCACTTCTGAAAATCCCATAGCCGAATACGGCATCCGTTACTTTCTTTTCTACATGATAGCTTAAATCCAGCACCATTTTTTCACCGGTACGAAACGTCGTCTGCTCTTTTCCGTCGGCATCTAACATCTTAATCTGTGTAAACTTGGCATCTTCCGAACCGTAACGCTTCATTTTTGCCTTGCGTTTTTTTTCTTCTTCTGCCTGCATATTCTGTAATTCCAGCTTCTGAAGGCGTAACCGTTCTTTTTCCTGCTGGTCGATTCTCTGGGTATTCATATAATCCAGATATTCCAGATGGACTTCCTTTGGTTTTCCTTCCATTGCAATTTTACCTTCGCATATCCAGATTGAACGGTCACAAATCTGCTCAATCTGTCCGAGAGAATGGGATACAATCACAATCGTTGTGCCGCTTGCCTTAATTTCTCTTAATTTATTAAAACACTTTGCCTGGAAATTGGCATCCCCTACGGCAAGGATTTCATCAATCAGCAGAATATCCGCATCAACATTAATCGCAACAGAAAATGCCAGTCGTGTATACATCCCGGAGGAATAGGTCCTTACCGGATTATCGATAAATTCCTCCAGCTCAGAAAATGCGATGATTTCCTCTAGACGCTCATCAATTTCTTTCTTTGTCAGTCCGAAAATTGCCGCATTGGTGTAAATGTTTTCCCTGCCGCTCATATCCGGATGGAAACCGGCACCCAGTTCGATTAAGCTTGATACCCGTCCGCACATTTCGATTTCACCGGAGTTCGGATAGATAATCCTTGTAAGCATTTTTAAGGTTGTACTCTTTCCACAACCGTTTTTACCGACAAGTCCGATGGCTTCGCCTTTTTTGACCTCAAAACTGATATGGTCTAAAACCACACGGTTTTCGTAGCGGTTGCGCTTCCAGAACAACAGTTTTTCCTTTAATTCCGTTCCTTTATCATAATACACTTTAAAGGTCTTGGTAACGTCCCTTACCTCGATTGCATTTTCCTCATTTTTCATATTCAAAAACAGCCTTTCTCTATTAGAAATTCTCTGCAAAGCCCTTTTGCAGCTTCTTAAATAACAATTCGCCTACAATAATAAATACAATACCGATAAATAGTGCAAGCAGTAAAGATGACATCTGCGGCACATTGCCGTAGTATAAAATATCACGATAAATTTCTATCACCGGTGTCATCGGATTGAGTCTGAAAATCGGCATTGCCCAGTCCGGAACCATATCGCTTCCGTACATCACCGGTGTCATATACTGTAACGCCATCACTAAAATACCGAGAATATACTGTAAATCACGCAGATACACGGTCAGGGATGCAACAATTAATGCAATGCCAAGACACAGTATGTATTCTACAATCATAACGACCGGAAGGCAGGCAAGTCCCAGAAACTGCACTTTTCTTCCGCTGACAAGCAGTGCCGCAAAAATAACAATAAAGGTTAAAAGCATATTGACAAAGCCGCTCGTTACCGTTGCAATCGGCAGTACCTCACGCGGGAAATAGATTTTTTTGACCATATCCTTTTCCCTTAAAATGCTCGTTGAACCGTCCTGTACGCTGGAAGCAAAAAACATCCATGGAACAAGTGCCACAAATAAGAACATATAATACTGTTCATAGCCTGCTTTCATGATAACCGAAAACACAAGGGTAAACACGACAAGCTGTAATAACGGATTGATAAATGTCCACAAAAATCCCAATACAGAGCCTTTATATCTGCCGCGTAAATCTTTTTTGACAAGACTGAAAATCATTTCCCTGTATTCATATAATTCTCTTAACTGCTTCACTTTCTTTCCTCCAATATTTTTCCCAGTCTGTCCTCTAACAGACTGACAGAATGCTGCATTTTGGTCTTTTCCCGGATATATGCCCCTGCCGCCGCTTTTTTCTGCTCATAAAATGCAGAATCTTCACAAAGCCGCTTCATATAAGCCGCCGCCTGTGCCACATCGGCTTCCGCCCAGTGATACCCCTTTTTAAACGGCGGGATATCCTGTTCTATTGCCGTTTTTTTGTAATCTACCATACAGGCGGATTCCCGGTTCATAAATTCCGTATTGGCAGACCAGTTTGTTGCAATGACCGGCGTGCCAAGCAGCATCGCCTCTGCCATGACCAGTCCGAAGCCCTCTGCCCGGTGTAAGGATACAAAAACATCCACACACGCCGTCAGGCTGTTGACTGCCGTTTTAGACAGTGTTTCGCATATAAAATATATATTATCATATCCGTCAAGTTTTGTGCGGATATTCTCAATATCTTTTTCGCTTTGTTCCGAGCGGTTCATTTTAATGACCAGCCCGACTTGTTTATTTTCCCGGTCAAATGCCTGTTTAAATGCTTCAATCGCACCCAGCGGATTTTTACGCACCATGCCGCTCCCGCTGTCATACATCATCAGAAATAAAAAGCGGTCTTTTGGCAGATGAAAATAATCCCTGTCATATGCCGCATCTGCCGGTGCCGTAACACTGTAGGGCAGGGTATAGACCGGCTTATCTGTATATTTTCTTAAGTTTTGCGAAATAAACTCGGACGGTGTCCACACTTCATCGAGCAGATGAAATGCCGGAAGCCGTAAAAATCAGCCCCTCTTTGGAAACCTCCTCTAATCCCCCCAGCCAGTATCCGATATTGTAGCGCGTATCCCATTGATTCTTACCCACGTCCATAAAGGCAAGCGGCAGTTCACTCGGATTAACGTGAATCAGATTGATATTATACGGACCGGTCTGCGTAATTTTACCGTCAAAAGCTTCGTTGGTTCTGCTGCCCCCCGGCGGCACAAAATAATCATACACTGTATAATCCCATGTGCTGTTTTCTAAAATTTCAGCGACCAGGCGCATACTCTGTCCCAATCCCGTATCGCTTTTGATGCTGCCAATCAGGTTGATGCCCTTTTTGTGTGCCTGCGGCTCAAATGGTGTAATCTCTGTTTTTTCAAGGTCTTTTGCACCTTTTTCGATGACTTTTGCTTTAACTGCACTCAGCATTTTCTGCGGTATCAGCTTTACCAGCACCGGACGCAGGGCTTCCGCCATGTTTAATGCTGCTTTTGAAAGACTCATAAACGGTTCAACCTTTCTGTATCGTTAAAATAAAATCCCGGACGATTCTGCCAAGCTTCTCCGGTGCATATTTTGCAATAATCTCTTTATAGGCTTCTTCATCGACATTACTGTTAAAATGCAGCATTTTTTCTGCCAGATTGTCAATCTGGTGCTGTTCGGTGCCGTTTAAATCAAAACGGTCTCCATGCTGTCCGATAATTTCATCATAAATATCGAGATTGCCCACAATCATCGGCTTTCCAAACTTCATGACTTCAATTAACGGCATGCCAAAGCCCTCCGCCTTAGACGGAAATACAAAGCAGGAGCAGTCTGCAAACAGCTGATGTTTTTTATCATGGGTCACATAATCCAGATACGTAATGCCCTTTGTCTGTGCCATGGTTTGCTTTAACAGACTGTCAATATCGTCTTCCTGCATTTTCCCTGCAAGAATCAGCTCCTTTGTGCCGCCAAGCTCCCGGTATCTGCGGTAGCCCTTTAATAAGAGATCCACGCCTTTTCGCTTTTCCATATTGCCTACATATAAAAAGTAACCTTTATCCGTTGTTTCCCATGTGTCCTTTAACGGATTGGCAATGATGTAGGCATTGCAGTTTGCAATTTTTCGTGCCGCCGGAAAAAGCTTTTCTGTTGTCTTTTTCGTCTGTATTGAATTGTACAGAATCATATCCGTATTTCTTAATGTCTTTGCAAGATTATGTTTAAAATACAGGCTGTAAACAATGCCAAAATATTCGACATATTCAATCGGAAACATATCATGAATTGTAATCATGGTTTTAAAATTTCCTTTTAAGCGGATTGGGATAATGGTATTGACCTCCCAGAATAAATCCGGCTGAATTTCATTTAACTGTTTCTGAATAAATGAAAAGTAGGAATACACGCCCGCACTGCGGTATACGGCTTTCCCCTGTGTAATTACGGGGATTCCCTTTTCCATAAAATATCGGATGTACTCGCTTTCTGCCACATCGGAAAGCAGTACAAACTCAAATTCCCGGTATTTCATCAGAACCTTTAAGAAATCATTCAGATACATCCCCACACCACTAGGTCTGCTGCCTAATGTACGGGCATCTACTGCAATCTTCATATTCTATCCATTCTGCCGTCTGTGCGGCTTTTTTATCGTTGTTTTTATGATAACCGTTTTCGGTGTGTTTATTCTCCAGCTGTAACTTTTTATCAAACAGTATCACTATACTCGTTTTACACTATTTTGTCAAAGCTTCCATCATAATCCGTGCGGATTTTTCCCACGAATACCGGGATAATACCGTTTCCGGCGCTTCCCTGCCGCCTTGTTTTAGCAGCTGTTCAATGCTGATGTCCGCATTGTCACAGTCCACGTAATACGCCGCATTTCCGTAAATCTCATGCAGCACCGGAATATCGCCAAGCACCACCGGCGCCCCCATGCACAACGCTTCCATCGGTGGTATGCCAAAGCCTTCATACGTAGAAGGAAATAAAAACGCCCGGCAGTATTGCATCAGCGCCCGCGCTTCGCTGTCGGACACATAGCCCGTGCAGATGACATTATCCAGTTTTTCCACCCCGGAATCATCGCCCAGCGGTTTTCCCGAAAGCACATAGATTTTATCCGGATTTCCTGCGGCATTTTTTAAAATCCATGACAGATTTTTATTCGGTGCAAGCGATGCCAGATAATAGTAATACGCCCCTTTCGTAAGCTTAGGATACTTCTGGAAAATGGTTTCATCCGTATCTTTACGGTCCATATGCTGCCAGCCGTTCCCTGCCACATAAATCTGTCCTGCATGCACCCTGTACTGCTCTAAAATTTCTTTTTTGGACGTCTCACTGACCGTCACAATGATATCTGCCTTATGAAATGCGTGTGTATACATCCATTTACGGTATAAAATTTCATGCCATGCACCCGGCTCTTTAAAATATTCCGGGTGTGTCTTAAAGACAATATCGTGGACACAGACCAGCCCGCCCTTTGAAAACAACGGCACGGTATTGCACAGGCAGATTCCCTTTGCCTTCTCTTTT
>OGRS01001980.1_pt1 | contig 10233 bp, 8 predicted proteins | sample 1553561 | NCBI WGS metagenome assembly OGRS01 (sample SAMEA2580103, study PRJEB22360) | human gut metagenome | biome: human gut; feature: human-associated habitat; material: faeces | place: Denmark | collected 2008/2010
CGCTGAGCGTCTACGACGGTGGCCGGCAGGGCCGCGGTGAAGCGTCGCCGACCCGCCGAGAGTCGCGCGGCACCGCGGGCGGTTACGGCCGTATCGACCTTGGGTCGGATGCCGGGGAGCGTCTTCGCCCCCGTCAGGAACGCCCGCGAGTCGATTATCGCGGCGTCACGGGCGGAAATGCCCCGCGCCGCTCGGGTGACGGGCGCCCGCCCAGGGGGATGAACGATCGTGAAAGGGGTCGTTATGACCGATAAGCGTCAACTCACCGTCGCCATTGCCGCGGGCGGTACCGCGGGCCACGTCAATCCGGCATTGGCCCTTGCCGACGAGCTCCGCGATCGGGGGCATGAGGTCCATTTCTTCGGAGAGAGCCGCCGCTTGGAGGGCACGCTCGTGCCCAAGGAGGGCTTCCCGTTCCATCCCGTCCACGTCACCGGTTTCGATCGCCGCCGCCCCTGGACGCTCGTGACCGCGCTCGTGCATTTGTCACATGAAGAGCACCGCTTGATCGAGAAGTTCGGTTCGGGCGAGCTTCCCATGCCCGATGTCGCCATCGGATTTGGTGCCTACCTCGAGCTTCCCCTTATGCGCGCCGCCGCGAAGCTGGGGATTCCGATTGCCTTGCACGAGCAGAACTCCGTGCCGGGTCTCGCGAACAAGCGCACGGCCAAGTCCGCGCGTCTCATAGCGCTGGGGCAGCCCGCCGCCGAGGACGTCATGCGCTCCTGCGCCGGACGTTCCTCCGAAGTGGTCTTTACCGGCAATCCCGTCCGTTCGAGCGTGCTCGAGGGCGACCGATCTCGCGGCCGCGTCGCGCTCGGCATCCCGCAAGACGCCACGGTCCTGCTGGTATTCGGCGGCTCCCTCGGCGCGCGCCATGTCAACGAGCGCCTGGCCTCCCTTAAACGCGAGCTGCTCGCCATCGAGGGGCTGCACGTGGTCCACTCCACCGGGAAGAACGGCTACGACGAGACGCTTCAGGCCCTCGACCTCACCGAAGCCGAGGCCTCTCGATGGCGCGTGATGCCCTACATCGACGATATGGGCGATACCCTCGCCGCCGCGGACCTCGTGGTCTCACGCGCCGGCGCGTCGTCGGTGGCCGAGATTGCCGCGCTCGCGGTCCCGTCCATCCTGGTTCCGTATCCGCTTGCGACGGCCGATCATCAGACCACCAACGCCCGTTTGCTGACCGATGCCGGCGCTGCGGTCAAGTTCTCCGATGATGATATCGACGGAGACGCCTTCCGCGATGAGCTGCTCGGATTACTGGGGGATGCGCCGCGCCGTGCCTCCATGCGCGAGGCCGCACGCGGGTTGGCACAGGATAAGGCGGCCGCCATGCTTGCCGACCTCCTCGAGGGGATCGCGTAGGCGCGACAATCGAGCTTCACTTCATCTGGATTCGTCCGCGAAGGGATTGTGACCGTGCGCATCCGTCTGCGGGTGCGCCGGCGATGGCGTATACTTAATGAGTTTATGTGTACGAAACGACGAGGAGCTGCCATGCCGTCCATCGCTGTCCCTGAGGCGACCACCGCCCCGACCTTCAAGAGCGCCCACTTCATTGGCGTCGGCGGAGCCGGCATGAGCGGCATCGCGCTCGTTTTGCATGAGCGCGGCTGCAGGGTTACCGGTTCCGACCTTAAGACCTCCCGCTACATCCGCCAGCTCACCCGCGCGGGCGTTCCGATCCATGTCGGTCACGCCGCTTCGACCATCGATGAGTTCCAGCCCGACGTCGTGGTCGTCTCGACCGCGATCCCCGAGACCAACCCCGAGCTCGTGCGCGCCCGCGAGCTCGGCATTCCCGTGTGGCACCGTGCCAAGATGCTCTCCGCGCTCGGCTACGGCCGCACGACCGTCGCGTGCGCCGGCACCCACGGCAAGACGACCACGTCCTCCATGGTCGCCACCATGCTCGACCGCATGGAGCTCGACCCGAGCTTTTTGATCGGCGGTGTCGTGGAGGGTTACGGCACCAACGGCAAGAACGGCGACGGCGAGTACTTCGTCGTCGAGGCCGATGAGTCCGACAGCTCCTTCCTCTACCTCGACCCGCACGTGGTCATCGTGACCAACATCGAGGCCGACCATATGGACCACTACGACTCCTTGGAGCAGATCGAGGAGACCTTCTGCACGTTCATGGGCCTCGTGGGCGAGGATGGCACGGTTATCGTCTGCGGTGAGGACCCGCGCCTCGTCGAGTTGGCCCGCTCCTGTGGGCGCACTGTGTTCACCTACGGCGAGGGCGACGGCATGGACGTGCGCCTCAACCCGGCGGCCACGCGCCATGCCTTCGGCTCCGACTTCACCGTCACCCTTCCCGACGGTTCCAAGCGTGAGGTCTCCATTAAGAACAACCCCGGTCGCCATAACATGCTGAACGCTACTGCGGCCCTCACCGCCGCTTACGTGCTCGGCCTCGACACCGAGCGCGCCGCCGAGGCCCTCTCCACGTTCGAGGGCGCCCGTCGTCGCTTCACTCAGGTGGGCGAGGTGCGCGGTGTCACCCTCGTCGACGATTACGGTCATCACCCGACCGAGGTCCGCGCCACGCTCGCCGCGGCCAAGTCCCTCGACTTCCAGCACGTCGATGTGGTTTTCCAGCCGCATCGCTACTCGCGTCTCCAGGCGCTGTGCGACGACTTCGTGGACGCCTTCGCCGATGCCGACACGGTCATTCTCGTCGATGTCTTCCCCGCGGGCGAAATGCCCATCCCCGGTGTCACCAGCAAGATGCTGGCCGATAAGATTCGCGCCGCCCATCCCGGCAAGTCCGTCTACTACGTGTCCGATCATGCGGCGCTCATGGCTCGCATCGACGACGTCGCCCAGGCCGGCGATCTGCTCATCACGATGGGCGCCGGTGACATCACCACCGTCGGTCCCGAGTATCTCGAGCACGTCGCGAACGAGGCAGAGTAGCCCATGGGTGCGTTCAACGCGATGATGGCCCTCTCGGGCATGATCGACACGGATGTCATCGAGAACGAGAAGCTCGCACGCCACACCAGCTATCGCATCGGCGGTAAGGCCGACCTCTTCGTGACTTGCCACAGCTACCATTCGCTGCGCCGCACGATCGAGGTGTTGGCCCGCGAGCGCGTCCCGTGGGTCATCATCGGCAAGGGCTCGAACCTGCTTGTCGCGGATGCCGGGTATCGCGGTGCCGTGATCACACTTGGCAGCGAGTTCTCCCGCTTCGTGGTCGGGGAGGATGGTTGCACCATCACCGTCGGCGCCGGCGCGATTCTTGCTCGCCTGGTGAACGAGGCGCTCTCGCGCGAGTTGACGGGCCTCGAGTTCGCCGTGGGCATCCCGGGCACGGTCGGAGGCGCCATCTCCATGAACGCCGGTTCGCGCACCGAGTGGATCGGTTCGCTCGTCCGTGACGTGGTCACGTACAAGCCAGGCGGGGCCATCCGTCATTATTCCGGCGAGCAGATCGCGTGGGGGTACCGCCTCTGCGGTCTTCCCCACGACGAGATCGTGCTCGAGGCTACGCTCGAGCTCGGGCAGGCGACCAAGGACGATATCCGCGCCCGGATGGAGCGCGCCCTCACGCGCCGTCGCCGTACGCAGCCGCTGGGGGTTCCCTCGTGTGGGTCGGTCTTCAAGAACCCGCCCGATCGCGCGGTCGGGGCCATGATCGAGGAATGCGGATTAAAGGGTTTTTGCCAGGGCGGGGCGGAGGTCTCGTCGGTTCACGCTAACTTTATCGTGAACAAGGGCGCCGCAACGGCGGCAGACGTTGAGGCGGTCATCCGCCATGTGCATGCGAAGGTAAGGGAGACGTATGGGGTCGAGCTTCAGCCGGAAGTCAAGTTCCTCGGCTTCTAAGACGCCGAAGCCCACGTATCGTCGCGCATCCGCGGCGGGCAAGGGCCAGGCCTCGGCCCGTCCCGCCTCGTCTGTATCGCCAAAGACCCCGCGTCCGCGGACCGCGCCCGCAAAGGCCGTATCTCGCCCTGCCGCCAAGCCGCGCGCGATGGCCAAGGCGGTGCCTGCGGCCAAGGCCGCGCCAAAATCGCTGAAGTCCGTCGGAGAGAAGACCGTCGCCGGCATCAAGGGCGCTGGCAAGGTCGCGGCCAAGCCCATCGCCAAATCCTCCCTCAAGCAAGCTGCCCCCGCGGTCAAGATTCCCGCTTCCAAGCTTCCCAAGGCTGCGAGCCCCAAAACGGGTGCCGTCGCAGGTCCAAAAAAGGCCGTGTCGGCCGCCATGGCGTCCGCTGCGGGTGGCCTTGCCGGCCGCATCCCGCGGCCCAAGATCAATCCCGGCAAGGCCCTCATCGTCATCGGCGTCGTATTTGCGCTCTTCCTCGCCGGCTTCATCCTGGCCAATTCACCGTTGTTCGCCGCAACGGACATCCAGGTCAAGGGTTCCGACCATGTTGACGTCGAGACAGCGCGCGCCCTCATCGAGGTCCCGGAGGGCACCACGATGTTCAATGTCGACGAGAAGGCGATATACGACTCGCTCAAGGCGATTCCCTGGGTCAAGGGAGTCGATGTCAAGCGTGAATGGCCGCATACCCTCGTCGTGACCCCCGTCGAACGCAAGATGCGCGCCATCGCCTTCATAACCGCCGACGAGGTGGCATGGGCGATCGGCGAGGACGGCACCTGGATTGCGCCGTTGAGTTTGGTCGTTGCCGTGGATGCCGAGGGCAACGAGGTCGCGCTGAACGACGACGGCTCGGTGCCAGAGGGCGCAGCGCAACTGCCCGCGTTCGAGGCCGCGCTGCGCATCGCGCAGGACTCCGGCAGCCTGCTGCTTACCGACGTCCCGAGCGACATTTCGCCCAAGGGGGGAGAACCGGTCAACGCCAAGGTCGTCCTCGCCGGTCTCGATTACGCCAATGGCTTCTCCGACGAGTTCGTCGCGCAGATCAAGGACATCTCCGTCGCATCGGTCGAGGCCATCTCGGCCAATCTCGTATCCGGCGTGGAGGTCTCGCTGGGCAAGCCGCAAAACATCGTGGAGAAGGAGCGCGTGGTGACCAAGCTCCTCGCCGAGCATCAGGGGGTCACGTACATCAATGTGCGTGAGCCCGGCGCCTACACGTTCCGCAGCACACCGCTGTAGGACGCGCAGTCCGCATTCGCGCAGCTACCGCTTGCGCTCGGTGAACGGTCTCGTAGCTATACCTGCGGAAATGGCAAACGTTCCACATTCTGACCAGCGCGGTTTGACTTACATCCGTGTTTTGTGCAAACATAACACGGTTTATCTCGACTTTTAATCTCTACTTGAGGGTTAACGTCGTGACGATCGCCTGTAGACAGGCTTGCCAATAGTAGTGTTCGGAGGACCGCACATGCACGAGAACGAGATCAACAACTACCTTGCTGTCATCAAGGTCGTCGGCGTGGGCGGCGGCGGCACGAACGCCGTGAACCGCATGATCGAGGAGGGTATCCGCGGCGTTGAGTTCGTCGCCATCAACACGGACGCCCAGGCCCTCGCCATTTCCGATGCGGACATCAAGGTCCACATCGGCACTGACATCACTCGCGGTCTCGGCGCTGGTGCCAACCCCGAGGTCGGTCGCAAGGCCGCCGAGGAGAGCCGTGACGATATCGCCGAGGCGCTCGCTGGCGCCGACATGGTGTTCATCACCTGCGGCGAGGGTGGTGGCACCGGTACGGGCGCCGCTCCTATCGTTGCCGACATCGCGATGAACGACGTGGGCGCGCTGACCGTTGCCGTCGTTACCAAGCCGTTCACCTTTGAGGGCCGCAAGCGTAAGAACTCCGCCGAGGAGGGCATCAAGACGCTCGCCGAGTCCGTCGACACCATGATCGTCATCCCGAATGACCGTCTGCTCGACATCGCCGAGAAGAAGACCACCATGCTCGAGGCCTTCACCACGGCCGACGGCGTTCTGTCCCAGGGCACCCAGGGTATCACCGACCTGATCACCGTCCCCGGCGTCATCAACCTCGACTTCGCCGATGTTAAGACGATCATGAAGCAGGCCGGCACCGCCATGATGGGCATCGGCGTCGCTTCCGGCGACACCCGTGCCGTCGATGCTGCTCAGCAGGCCATTTCCAGCCCGCTGCTCGAGAGCTCCGTGGACGGCGCCACGCGCGTCCTGCTCTCCATCGCCGGCTCCAAGGACCTCGGCATCCAGGAGATCAACGACGCCGCCGATCTCGTGGCCAACGCGGTCGATCCCGACGCCAACATCATCTTCGGTACCGTCGTGGACGAGTCCCTCGGTGACCAGGTGCGCATCACTGTCATCGCCACCGGCTTCTCCGATTCCAACGTGAACCGTCAGGACGAGCTGTTCGCCGCTTCCAAGGCTCCGCGTTCCGACCGCGGCTCCGAGCCCACGGCCGCTCCTGCCACTACGCGCAACATCGGCGGCACCGAGCTCCCGAACTTCGGTAACGACCAGTTCGAGCTGCCCGACTTCCTCAAGCGCGGCAACTTCTAAGGCAAGCGGGCCTTCCGGCGACATTCGTCAAGCTTGAGTCATGGGGTGAGCGGTGTATCCGCCCACCCCATTTTCATGCTCAGCTTCGATTGGTTGGAACCGCCCCGGGCGATGTCGCGCACGCGTCGACGCTTGGCCGGACGTCTGAAAGTGGTCGCGATGTGCTCCGCTGTTGCAAAGTGGCATATCGCGACCAAAAACACCCCTATTTGTAGCAAGAAATGGTCGAGAATTGCCACGCTGTGACAACGTTGCAATTCTCGACCATTTCTCTCCGGCCCCTGTTCAATTGCGGGACGCGGTGTTCGGATCGCGGATTGCGGTGACTGGGGGGTAGAATCTTCAACATCATTTGCAGAGTAGGAAGGCGTTTCATGGGACAGTTCAACCGCAACGACTACGACGGCCTTGTGCTCAACGAGTTTCATGACGGAACTGTTGCTGCGGCGTTTACCGAGCGCACGGGCGGTATTTCCGAGTCGCCGTATGCCTCTTTGAACCTCGGTTCCCATGTGGGGGACGACCTGGCTGCCGTGATGGAGAATCGCCGCCGCGTGCTCGCGGCGCTCGGGTGCGCCGGCGATTTCGAGCGGCTGCTCGTGCCCAACCAAGTGCACGGCGATTGCGTCGCCGTCGTTCGGGAGGGCTCGGATGATGAGCTCGCCCGCGTGCGCGAGCAAATAGCCGAGGGTTCCGATGCCATTGTGTGCGTCGCCGCGCATGTCCCGGTGATGCTGTGCTTCGCCGACTGCGTGCCGGTCGTGCTCACCTGCCCAGGCGGGTTCGCGGTCATTCATTCGGGATGGAAGGGGACGATCGCCCGTATCTCGGCCAAAGCTGCGAGCATCCTGTGCGAGACCGCAGCATGCCCTGCAAGCTCCGTTCGGGCATATATCGGTCCGCATATCCTCGGTGACGAATACGAGGTCTCCCAAGAGCTCATGGAGCGTTTTTGCGCGGAGTTCGGGTGGGTCAACGTGGGGGATTCCCGCATGCTCGATCTCGGCCGTGCGATCAGGCAGGCCCTCGTCGAGACAGGGGTACCTGAGGATGCCATCTGCGACCTCGGTCTCTCGACCGTTCGATGCAACGACCGCTTTTTCTCTTATCGTGCGGAGAAGGGGACGTGCGGGCGCCATGCAGCGGTCGCGGTCATGGTGTAGCTCCGAGAAATCGCGTTCGTGGCGCACGGTAAGGTCATCGTGCCCAACATCCTCGTGGCGCACCGTCGCCCCGCCGCGCGCCGTCACTCCGCCGCGCCCCGCCGTGCGCCGTCGCCTCGTGGCGCACCGCCATCCCGCCGCGCACCGCGGTCCCATCGTGTACCGCAACTTTGCGCTGCATCGCATCCAGACGAACTTTTCATTCTCCTGACATTGCGTTTACGCGCCCGAGGGGTGCGCGCGGCTAGACTCAACTGCGTGTGTGATACGCCCGTCGATAAGGATCGCTATGCGCAAGCTCTTCTCACGTCAGCTCATCGAGGCCCGCCACGAGATGCTCTCCATCTTCGAGGCCATCGACCTCACCCTGCACGATGCCGTCAACGCCTTTGTGGTCGACGATAAGGAGCTGGCCCGCCGCGCCCAGCAGGCGACGCTGGCGATCGACGCCCGCAGCGCGAACCTCGAGGCCGTGTGCTACAACCTCATTGCCACGCAGAGCCCGGTCGCGTCCGACTTTCGCCTGCTCCAGACGATCATTTACGTCAATTTCAACCTCCAGCGCATGAGCGACAAGGTTCGTCGTATCGCCCGCGCCGCCAAGCGCAAAGTCAACAACGATATCGAGCTGCCGACCGAGCTGGTCGATCTCATTCAGCGCGAGTCCGAGTGCGTGTACCGCGTCCTGGGCGCCTCTGCTTCCGCCCTGGTCAACAACGACCTTGCCGCCATGGCGGACCTCGCGCAGCGCGACGATGAGGTGCACGAGGTGTACGAGCGCTTCTTTCGTACGTACAACCGCATGGACGCCGAGGAGCTCGCCGACGACGCCTCCCTGGACGACCTGCGCCGCGTCATCATGGTCTCCCGCTATCTGGATCGTATCGCCGCCATCTCCATCGACGCGGCGTTCCGCATCGCCTTCCTGCTGACCGGTCAGCGCTGGAGCGTGGCGGACCTCATCGAGACCGATGAGGGCGAGCTCGAGAGCATGCGCATCCCCTCCGGCGAGGGCGTGACGCTCGACCCGGTCCGCGATGCCCGAGCTGTGGCGTCCCTGGCTCCCGACGAGGTGGGTGGTAAGCTTGCCTCGCTCATCCGCGAGGTCGAATCCGAGGATGGTGGCGAATAGGGGCAAGGCGCACTGGAAATCCCAGCGCTGGGCGGTTGCGCGCTTAAAATTTGATACCATGAATCGAACATTGCGCGGGCGCATGGGCGTCCGCGCGTTTGCGTCTATCGCTCGAAGAGATCGGAGTCCCTCCGTGCGACGTTCACGTCATGCCTGTCCGGGCGCGGCGCCCCATCCCTTGGGTGCGCATCGCTGCTCGGGAGGCGCGCACTGCGCCCTGCCGTTCAGGGCGTCTCGGCTGTTTGTCACGGCCGCCCTGTCCCTTTCCACCATGCTCGCCCTGACGTCGTGCAGCTCGGGAGCGTCGACGGAGTCGATCACCGTCGCGGGTTCGACGACCTGCCTGCCGATCGCAGAACAGGCGGCCGAGCTGTTCAAGGAGGAGACCGGAACCGGCGTCCTCGTGAGCGGCCTAGGCTCTTCCGCCGGCATCGAGGCCGTCTCCACCGGCACCGCAGAGATCGCGACATCCTCTCGCGGCCTGAACGCCGAGGAGCAAAAACTCGGCCTATCCACGATCCCCGTCGCCCATGACGGCATCGCCGTGATCGTGAACACCGCCAACCCCGTTCAGAACCTCTCCATCGAACAGCTGCGCGGCATCTACTCAGGCAAGATCTCCAACTGGAGCGAGGTGGGGGGAGAGGACCTGCCCATCCAGCTCGTGAATCGCGACGAGGCCTCCGGCACGCGCGAGGCCTTCAAGTCCATCGTCATGGATGGCGAGCCCTTCGACCGTCGCGCCGCCGTTCTCTCCGGCACCGGCCAGGTGCGCGACGTCGTCTCCCGTTCCGAGGGTGCGATCGGCTACATCTCGATGGGATTCGTCGAGTCAAAGTATGCGACCACGACCGTCAAGGCGCTTAACGTCAACCATGTCGAACCGAGCGAGAAGACCATCGCGTCGGGCGGCTACCCGGTCTCACGTGACCTGTACTTCTTCGTGAAGGGCGAGCCGGCTTCCTCTGCGGCCGCCTATATTGACTACGTCCTGTCCGAGCGCATGGACGACATGATCCGTGAGGCGGGCTTCATTCCCGTCGCCCGGTCCGTATCCGAGAGCTAAGGGGCAGATCGAGCCATGAATTCCACTGATACCCCGCGCCCCGAGACCGCTTCGCGCCCCAAGCGCGAGCTCGCGCTCGTCTCGCGCAGCACCTATCTCAAGGAGCGTGCGCTCCAGTACCTGTTCTTCGCGTGCGCCTTCCTCGCCGTCGTGACCGTCGTGCTCATCTTCGCGTTCACGATGCTGCAGGCCGCTCCCGTCTTCACCGATATCGGGCTCGCGAACTTCTTCAGCCTGGATTGGGCGCCCACCGAGGGTAAGTTCGGCATCCTGTCGCTCGCCGCCGGCTCCGCGCTCGTCACGGCCGGCGCGCTCGTGCTCGGTGTTCCCCTGGGCGTGGGCACCGCCGTCTACCTCACCGAGATCGCCTCGGCCCGCGTGCGTGCGCTCATCAGCCCGGCTGTCGACCTGCTTGCCGGC
>OGRS01001985.1_pt1 | contig 10200 bp, 10 predicted proteins | sample 1553561 | NCBI WGS metagenome assembly OGRS01 (sample SAMEA2580103, study PRJEB22360) | human gut metagenome | biome: human gut; feature: human-associated habitat; material: faeces | place: Denmark | collected 2008/2010
GCAGGCAAACAAAAATACCGACGGCGCCATGATCAGGATCGAAGCCGCAAAAGCGGTTGCAACATCATTTGCCGTAATATTGGACAAATACAATGAGACCGGAAGCAGACTTTTCGTCTTCAAAAATGTCATCGGCGCCTCGATCGCATTCCAGCATTCCATGAAATTCAGGATCAGCGAAGAGACGACTCCCGGCATTCCGAGAGGCAGTCCGATTCTGAAAAATACTTCCCATGTGCCCGCGCCGTCCACTTTTGCAGCCTCAAGCAGCGAATCCGGTATCTGCTGAAAAAACTTCGTCATCAAAAACACCGGAAAAGTGGAAAAAATCCCCGGAAGTATGACCGCCCAGTGTGTATCCAGTATCTTCAGAAAAGACAACACCGTATAACCGGAAACCATCGTGACCTGAAACGGCAGGATCATTAAGATCATATACAGATAAAGCACGAGTTTCCGTCCTTTAAACCTGTACCGTCCAAGCGCCCACGCCGCCGGAAGCCCGACACAAAGCTGTCCTGCCAGTACCGTAAACGTCTGTCTGCATGAATTCCAGAACATCACGAAAAAATCAGGACTGTCCAGCAAAAGCTGTAGATACGCTTTCAATGTCGGATAAAGCAGAAATAATTTCCACTGAAGTTCACCGCCGCTTCCGTAAAGGACACTTCCTTTAATTCCGCCGGTCCCATCAAAGAACCTGCCGACAAAAGCAGGATCGGAAAAATCAGGATCAGGACAAACAACGTTACGCCGATCCGGACTGCCGTTTTCTTTTTCCTCACATGTTTGTCCTCCATTTCTCCTCGATCTTCTGGCTTCCGATCAGGATCAGCCCCAAAATAAAAGCAAGCATCACCGCAGCCGCCGTCATTTTCTGCATATCCAGCTTCAAAAACCAGTTATTGAATAAATGCTGCAGCATATAAATACTGTCATGCGGATAATTTCCCGCGATCATATATGCCTCCCGAAATACTTTAAACGCATTGACCAGAGATAAGATTCCTGTAAGAAATGCCGTTGGGATCAAAAGCGGGCAAGTAATATGCCAAAAGCATTTTAAGCCGTCTGCTCCGTCCATCCTCGCCGCCTCATACAGACTGTCCGGTATCCCCAGCAGTCCCGAAAGCCAGAGGATCATATCATATCCGAGATTTTTCCAGATATATACCACGACCAATACGCCAAATGCTTTCGGTGTGTTCATATAATCCGGTCCATGGACTCCAAACTTCTGCAGCGCTTCATTCAGAATCCCTCCCTGATCAAAAAAAAGCTGCCAAAACAGAACGACCGATCCTGCCGGAACCGCCATCGGAAGTAAAAAACCGGATTTCAATATACCGCTTTTCCTGCCTGTATTCAAAAGCAAGATGCCGAAAAACAGCGAGCTGCCCAAAAGCAAGGGCAGGCAAACGATCAGAAACCTGACCGTATTGCCCGCTGCCAGCCGAAACGCTTCATTTTCCAGCACTCCCCGATAATTTTCCAGACCGACAAATTCACTGCCCACCGCATTGAAAAAAGATCTCCGCACCACATCTGCAAACGGAATGAGGATAAAGATCCCCACTCCGGTCAGACTGGGCGCCAGCAAAACCCACGGAATCCAGCTTTCCTTTTTACTCGGAAAGGTAAATTTCCATTTTTTCACCCAATGTTTTCGCTGCTTCTTCCACACTGATCGTTCCTCCAAAATACTGATCCGTACAATCTAAAAATGCCTCTCTCACTGACAGATCTATGATGAGCGGTGTGTCTGCGCCCTTTGCCAGATCCAAGATCGGTGCGATCTGATCTCTGCTCGGATAACCATACGAATGCATTTCCCCATCGCTGAATCCAATGGAGAACAAATCTTCCTGCCCGCCTTTTTCCGCAATGTCTGCCTGCTTATCCAGACTTTCCGTACGAACCGGAAGCCCCTCCATGAATTCCTGCTGCTGGATCTCATCACTCAGCATCGTTTCTATAAACTCCTGCGCCAGTTCCTTTTCGTCGGAAGACGCATTGATACCCATGCGGTTCATTGGTATATAGAGACCATGTGGGTTTACCACAGACAATCCCTGTTGTTTCTCCAAAATATCACACACAAGTGCGATCCTGGATAATCCATATATTTCATCCACGCCCGCAATATCCGTTTGCTCATATAATTCCAACATGCCGATCCCAGAAAATGCCGATATCGTATTGCCGGATGTCATAAGACCTCTGAAGTTCTCTGACCATGTATGTTCCATATCTTCTGACGGATTATTATCGGCAAGTTGTTTGGACAATTCCAAAAGTTCCTGTATCTTTTCCTCTGAAAAGCTTCCGTCTTCTGTCTTCAATGCTTCATAATTGGACGCAAATAAAAGATATGCCATCTGTCCGTAAGCCGCGGCTCCGATCACCTTTCCATCCGGCTGTGCTTCTAAAACCTGCCGGACAGATTCCAGACTGTCCAGTCTTGCCAGTGCTTCCTCCGTTCCATAGAATACAGGCATCCGGAAAGAAGCCGGAATCTCATAATTCTTTCCCTCTTTTTTTACTCCGTTTATTACTCCCTCCAGCAATGTCTTGTCTTTTACTTTTTTCTCTGCAAGATCAGTCATGTCTTCCAGTATTCCTTTTTCGATATAAGAATCGACCGGAAGATCATCTAGGAACAGAACATCCGCCCCCTCTTTATTTAACAGGCTTGTATTCAGCGCATCAATATAGTCTGCCGGATTTCCGTCTGCCCCTTGCCCGAGCGCATACTGATAATCGACGTCTACTTCCGGATGTTCTTTCTCAAATGCCCGGACTGCCGCCTCTGCCATCCTACTCTCATAAAGTCCGTATACCGACAATGTTTTCTCTGTTTTTGTACTGAGTTCGGCGTCATAATAATAACGGCAGATATGGAATGTATTGGTCTGGTAATTCTCATAAACTCCATAGAGATTCTGATCGCCGTCCGCCATAAAATTCCTCATGACAAGACTGTTCTCGATCTCCCCTAAACTTCCGCGGCTTCCGTCATAAATCTGCTCGCCGATGCTTCCGTTCTCCTGATAAACAGAAATTCCGTTTTTCGTCGCAATATAATAAGTTCCGTTCTCATCTGTTGTCAGAAAACCGATTCCGTTCTCCAGCGCCTCCACTTGTGTTGCCCCGGACTGCTTTCCTGTCAGCGCATCGTAGTTCAACAGATTTTCTTGATCCTGTCCCAGTGTCACGATCGTATTTTCCCGAACCGCGATCATACCGTCATTGTTCGTCAGGATCTGGTGGCTCGGCAACGTATATTTTTCTTTTCCTGTCGCCCCGTCATACAATACAATATTGGTCGTTGCCGCCCCGACAACCGCAACATCTCCGTTTTCCACAACGCCCAGATAATACGGAAGAAAGCCGCCGTTTTGCTTCTGATATTCCAGATCCATACATTCCAGCATGACCTCCTGTGTTTCCCCCTCCGGCGTATGCCGATACAGATACGTCAGCTGCGGCGGAAGTACAAACTCTCCGTCCGTCGAAGTAATCTGGTCGGATTCCCCAGTATCTACAATGTCCGTCGTCATCAGATACAGGTTATCATCGGCTCCCCGCAAAAGATAATTCACATAAGTATCTACATCGATCCGCTCTTCGACCCAAACTTCTTCTGTTTTTTCCCAGTCATCTTCCGCCTGCTGTGTATATGAATATACCTGCGGCTCTTCTCCTCCGGTCTGGGTATATACTTCCAGCTTCTTTTCCTCGTTTAAAAAGCTGCCGAGATAAATTTCCTCTTCTCCCCACGGTCCTTCGATTTCTTTCTCCACATAACCACCTTTTGCTTCTTTTTTACTTCCGTCTTCCTCCTTTTTATCTTCACTCCCGGAACATCCGCCAAGTAATCCGACGGTAATCGCCCCGCAAAGTACAAGTGCAAGTATTTTCTTTAATTTCATACGTCCATCTCCTCTCTGCCCCGCCTGTTTGCTGCTTAACATCAATGTACAGGAAGTATTCCCCCTTGTACACCGACGCTAACGTTATCATTTATCATAAACAAAGATTCTCTAAAAATCTTTAAAGAATCCGAAATGTTTTTGGAGAATTTTTAGAGATTTGTATGATACAATAATCTGAAACAAGTTTTTCATAACATTTCAGGAAAGGATTTTTCTTATGAGAATTTTATTGATCGAAGATGATATCTCACTCTGCAACGCACTGATGATTCATCTGCGCAGCGAGGGATATGAAACGGACGTCTGTCACAATGGTACGGACGGTCTTTCCTATGCCTTGCAAAACACTTATGATGTGATCATTTTAGACCGTATGCTTCCGGAACTGGACGGTCTGACCCTTTTGTCCGCTATCCGCCGGAAAAATATTTTTACGCCGGTGATCATTGCCACTGCAATGGACTCGCTTCAGGAAAAGATCAACGGATTGGACTGCGGTGCGGATGATTATATCACCAAACCGTTCGATGCCCAGGAACTTCTCGCAAGGATCCGGGCTCTATCCAGACGTCCCGCAGTTCTGAATGCCAGTCCGCTGCTTTCCTATGGAGACTTGTCTTTCAATCCGGAAAAACAGGAACTCACCGTATCGAACAAGACACTGTCCCTGTCCAAAAAAGAAGCCGGTCTCATGGAATATCTGCTGAAAAATAAAGAACAGAATCTGCGCAGAAATCTGATGCTTTCTTATGTCTGGGGAGCGGATGCAGAAGTCGAAGAAGGCAACCTCGACAATTATATTTATTTTTTACGCCGCAGACTGCGCACTTTGAAAAGTAACGTCCAAATAAAAACGATCCATGGCGTCGGCTACCGCCTGGAAGAAAAATCCGCTGAAGCAAATGCCTGCGGGGAGGATTTGTGATGTTTAAAAAACTTCAAAAAAAGCTGACTTTTTTATACACGCTGACCACCGGTACGATTCTGACCGTGATTCTCATTATCTGCTTTTTCTATATGAAAACTGCCGTAGAAGCACGATACAAAGCCGAATTTTCCGATATTTTTCTCACAATATCCAATCGGTTTCAAACAGAGTCTTTTTTTACCGATTCTTGGCTGGCGCAAATGGAATCAGACAACCATCTCCTGATCCATATCGAAGAAAACGGAAAACCTTTATTTTTTCAGGGCGCATTTTCCCCTGATACGAAACGGGACGTCCTGCTGGAAAATGCCCGCAAAAAAGCCGCGGATATGGGGATCACTTTGCAGGCAGCTACTTTTTCTTCTCCCCTGCAGACCTCCGCTTTCACCGTAAAAGGAAATGCCAACGATTCCTATTTGTGTATGTATCTCGTGGAAGCAGGCATTTCCGGCGGTAAATCCCTGCTTGTCATGCAGGATGTCAGTTCCTTTTCCAGACAACTGTTGTGGCAGGTATGCTTCTTTCTTTTCACCGGAATCGCAGGGATTATTTTACTTTATCTGGCGAGCTGGCATACAGTGGGAAAAACGCTGATTCCTCTAAAAGAAAATCAAAAAAAACAGGCAGAATTTATCGCCGCCGCATCCCATGAACTCCGCTCCCCTCTTGCGGTCATTCAGGCAAGCGCTTCCGCTGTGCGCGCTTCCCCGGAAAATGCAGACCAAATGCTTTCCAATATCGAAAAAGAGTGTACGCGCATGGGCAATCTGATCAAAGATCTCCTCGTGCTGGCGGCATCCGATTCAAGAAAATGGCAGCTTACATTGGAAACTTACGACAGCGACACCCTGCTTTTGGATGTATACGAGACATTTGAACCTGTCTGCCGTCATAAAAACATCCGGCTGAATCTGCTTCTTCCGGATACCGAACTTCCCCATGTCCGCTGTGATAAAAACCGCGTCATTCAGATCCTCACAATTCTTCTGGATAACGCCATTGCCTACACCGCCCCCGATGAAACGATCGATCTGCAAATTTCATGAAAAAAATCTGTTATCTGGTCGCCGATCACGGGAAAGGGATTCCCGACGAGGAAAAAGACAGGATTTTTGACCGCTTCTATCAAAGCGATAAATCCAGAAAAGAAAAAGAACATTTCGGGCTTGGACTTTCCATTGCCAGAGAACTTGCCGAACTGCAAAAAGGTTCTCTGACCTTAACAGATACCCCGGGCGGCGGATGCACATTTTTACTTCTTCTGCCGATTGCCGAAGATCATCTGTGAAAAATACCGCGAAAAATCAATCTCTGAGAAATCCCCGAAAATCACGTTCCTGAAAATCCGGAAATTTCTTCAAAAAGCGACATTTACAGAAAATAAGAACTTTGTTATAATCAACTCATGTTCACGCAATGTCCACACTGCAGTTGTGAACAATTACATTTAATACAAACTTTTTTCAAAAAGGAGGAGTTTTCTCATGCAGTATAGACCAAAGGGAGTCTGTTCCCAATCCATCGATTTTGATATCGAAGATAACAAAGTGAAAAACGTCTCATTTGTCGGCGGATGCAGCGGAAATCTTCAGGGAATTTCCCGTTTGATCGAGGGAATGGATGTCAACGAAGCGATTTCCAGAATCGAGGGAATCCGTTGCGGTTTTAAAAGCACATCCTGCCCGGATCAGCTCGCAAAAGCATTAAAAGAAGCAACCGGCAAATAATCACGGTTGCTTCTTTCTTATTTTTATGGAGTTGTCTGCTTTTTTATTTGCGCTGTCTTCCCACGCGTTCCTTTAAGCAATGAGAGCAGTCACTGTTATGTAGCACGGAATTGTGGCGTTCCCGGTACAAGCTGCTATACTCTTTTTCATCTTATTTTTATAGTTGCTTCATGTGCTTACGAATACAGTGACTGCTCTCATTGCTTAATGTGTGGGAAATCAAGCTTGTCTAGTCTACTTTGATACCATCGGTGAAAGAAATCGCCTCATCATATGGAAGATCGTCCACATTTCCCGCCAAATGATCGCAGTGCACTCTGTAATAATATCCTCTCGGTACCTGTAATGTTTTTCCCGTTGATACATAATAAGTATTTTCTGCTTCTTTTGCCCAAGAATAAACCTGTTCCCAATCACCGGTTTCTTCATTATACTGATCCACATAAACAAGTACCGCTAAATAATCTACATCATGGTCGGCTGTCGTTGCTCCATACGCATAGATTCGTCCTCTTCCGGACTTTGAAATCGCGCTTTCTCCATCCATCAGATGCTTTCCTTTTAAAAGCTCATCTTCCGAAACCGTTCCACGCGATTCTTCCGCATCCGTCAGATAAGAGCCATCCACTATCTTTTCCTTATCCTGTGCGGATACTCCCAGTACGTTTCCTGCAATCAACAAGCACAACATAGTCATTGTTCCAAGCATTGATATAATTCTCTTTTTCATGCTACCTTTCCCCTACTTCTCATGTATATTCAACTCGTTACACTAATATGACAACTAAGAAGCAAAAAACTTACGCGTTTTTTGAAAAAAATAAATTTTTTATGATTTTTTCAAGTATTTCTTTCTCTAATACGCCTTTTAATTCATACTGTATGCCCTGATATTCAAAACTTGCAACTCTTCTTATCTTGTCTTCTTCTGGCTTTTGAAAACTCTCTACTTTTATGTCAATCCCGTTTTTATCTAAAATATATTCTTCAATCTGATCATCTTCTGCTTTTGCTCCTATGGATGAGTCTCCATTATTGGAATAAATTGTATATCGAATAGCCTCATCTTTATAGCGATAAAACAACTTCGCCTGTCCTAACTCACCATCAATAACATAATCCACTAATTTCATTCCCTGTGGTTTATACAACGGTCGAACTACTGTAACACCTAGCTCATCACCAATCTCATTATATGCATTCACCTCATCCACATCCCCTGTGCTTTGTTTATCCATGTCCTCCACATTGATCACTTTTACAGATTCATCACCCACGATCACATCCAGCAATTCTTTCCAATAAGACTTGCTGCCGACACTGACACTTCCAAAAGCAAACACCAGCACAAGTACTGCCGCCAGAACAAGATACCAGTGTTTTGTCCTTTTTCTCCGATATCTCTTTTCAGGCTCACTTATTCTATTTTCTTGTTCTTCTTTTCGATACTCCTTTTCTTCCAATTCACGGATTTTTGCAAAAAGGGCATCATCCATTTCTTTTGTCACCTGAATGTTATCTAACTCAGGATGATCGTCCAGTTCTTTTTCAATCTGCCGAACTTCTTGTTCTGATTCGTCTTTTATCGATAATTTTCTTGTTTTTTCCATTCTGCTGCCTCTTAATTCTATCGTTACTTTCTTCTTGACTTTTCTTTAAATAAGGTTAATATGAATCTAGGACTTTTCGTTTTTTCACTTCTGCCGAACACATACAGCAAAATGAATACGATCTATTTGTCCTAAAGAATATATTCTATCTGGAGGATTTTATATGAAACGGATCATACTCACCGGCGGTGGAACTGCCGGTCATGTCACTCCGAATATTGCACTGATTCCTAAACTTCGCGAACTAGGTTACGATATTCAATACATCGGTTCCTATAACGGGATTGAAAAAGAACTCATTGAACCTTTCGGTATTCCATATCACGGAATCTCATCCGGTAAATTACGCCGCTATTTCAGTCTGCAAAATTTCACGGATCCATTCCGTGTATTAAAAGGATTGAGCGAAGCTAAAAAACTGATACGCGAGCTCAAACCTGATATCATTTTCTCAAAAGGCGGCTTTGTATCCGTTCCGATTGTTCTTGCCGGAAAGAAAAATAAAGTTCCGGTCATTATCCATGAATCGGATATGACACCCGGTCTGGCTAATAAACTTGCCATTCCTTCCGCAACAAAGGTATGCTGCAACTTTCCTGAGACTATGAACTATCTTCCTGCCGAAAAAGCTGTGCTTACCGGTTCTCCGATCCGTCAGGAACTTTTAACAGGAAATCGCATCACTGCACTGGACTTATGTGGATTTACCGCGGACAAACCGGTTATCCTCGTAATCGGCGGAAGCCTTGGTTCTGTCGCAGTCAATACCGCAGTCCGTGCTGCGCTTCCTGAACTGCTTAAAACATTCCAGATCATCCATCTCTGCGGAAAAGGAAAACTGGATGAATCACTGACCGACCAAAAAGGATATAAACAATTTGAGTACATCAGTGAAGAACTTCGTGATATTTTTGCTTTGGCAGATATTGTGATTTCCCGTGCCGGTGCAAATGCGATCTGCGAGTTATTAGCACTGCGCAAACCGAATCTCCTGATTCCGCTTTCCGCAAATGCAAGCCGCGGAGATCAGATTCTCAATGCCCGTTCTTTTGAACGTCAGGGATTCAGCATGGTTCTGGAAGAAGAAGCTGTCAATAAAGAAACGCTTCTTTCTGCTGTACAACAGTTGTATCAAAACCGTGAGGTCTTCACCGATGCGATGAAAAACTCCGGTCAGCAAAACTCCATTGATACCATTATCAAGCTGATCCAGGATCATTCCAAATAAACCAGTATTGCATTGTCGTATCTTAGACCATTTCAATCTGAAAGAAAACAGGTGCTTTCCCCGCACCTGTTTTCTTATAAGTGCTTCAACTCTTCGTATTCCACACTAAATGTCTTTTTGATCCACTTTCTTGCCCTGTACAGTAAAACATAAAAGGCGTCTTTCTTCATCCCCATTTTCCTTGCCGCCTCTTCCTGCGGATATTCCATAAGACATACCAGCATAACTGCCTCGTACCACTTCGGATTCTTTTCCAGCAATGCTGTCATAATCGTTTCATGAAGCTTTGCTCTTTGCTTTTCCGTATACTCACCCATATATTCTTCCTCTGAGCTTTCCCTCATCGATTCTGTAAATGATATCTTTTCTTCCGAAGTGCTCTCCGCAAACTCACGGGAAAACCGTTTTTTATAATTGAGTGCGCGATGCTTTGCTTTCAGGCAGAGCCATGCTTTTATGTTCCGATATTCCGTTCCCTGTTCTTTGTATAAAGTCAAAAATATATCCTGCATAATATCTTCTGCAGCCTGCAGATCACCGCTAACCTGATATGCCACTTTCAGAACAAGATTCTTATATTTCTCATAAATCTCGTTAAACTCGTGATTCTCTATCAACATTCTATCTCCGGTAGTTCTGCTATTTTTTCAACTTCATTAAAATCTCTTCTTTGTCTGTCTCTGTAAGTTCTCCCATTTTCCATCCCAAGCCAACCTGATCGCCCTCGTATCTCGGGATCAGGTGCATATGAAAATGAAAAACGGTCTGACCT
>OGRS01001986.1_pt1 | contig 10196 bp, 15 predicted proteins | sample 1553561 | NCBI WGS metagenome assembly OGRS01 (sample SAMEA2580103, study PRJEB22360) | human gut metagenome | biome: human gut; feature: human-associated habitat; material: faeces | place: Denmark | collected 2008/2010
GATTCCATCAGGAGAAACTTCAGCATTTAGATCTAATCCATTGAAATTAGCTGAATTTGCATTATCAAGAAGAGACCCAGAATACGTAGGAAAGACAAAAGAAGTAGATAAAGTAGAAAAAGCAAGATTAAAAGGGGAAGACCCAACAACACTAGATAAAAATCTTAATAATGTTTATAAAAAAATAAAAGAAAATTAAATGAGGAATACCTAATAACAGGTTCTTCTTTCTGCTCAGTACAAATGTGGCAAACAGAGTGATTGGTGTGCTGGATACATAAATAAAAATTCTTTGGAGAAAAGTTTAGAACATCAAAAGAATTTAGGGGAATGCTAAGTCCCCGACCGTATAGTTTTATATATGCTTCTTTTCTGGTCCAAATAGAATAAAATCTATGCTGTTGTTCTAAATTAGATTGACCTGTGTTGATATACTCATTTTCGTTATTTGTAAAAAAACGAGATGCAAGTGTTAAATCAATTGGCTTAATTATTTCTATATCTATACCGATGGAATGATTACTTACAGCACAAGTAACATATTCACCTGAATGAGAAACATTAAAATAAAAATTAGGATAATTTCGTAAAAAAGGTTTTCCAAAATTATTTTTTTCTAAAATAATGTTTTGCTTAGGTAAGGAGAGATGTTCGGAAATTAATGTTTGAACTATAATATCCCCAATCAATGAACGTTGAGCATCTTCTTGAAAATGAAATTTTTGAAGTTGTTGTTGCCTCTCAACCGGTAAATTAGACAATAAGGAATAGTATTGATGAGTAGTAAGTAAGTCAGTAAACTTGACAATCCATACTTCTATCATTTCAGACTCCTTTCAAAAACGAAAAATTAATACATTGACGATTAGAATATTATCACTAAAACGAAAAATAAGCAACTAATTATAAAAATAACTTAAGTAAATGAAAAATGAAATTTTAAACTCCACTGTCCAAGCGGACAGTGGAGTTTACTTTTGCATAGTTGAAATTTACTCTTTCATACAGAAGTGGTATTGTTATCTCTCCTTCTGACAGCAGTAGAAGGAGGAATAATACGAATGAGTAAATATATTCCTGGTAATCATAAGCATCTTACTCTTGAAGATCGTATTTACATTAGAAAACGAATTGAACAAAGGCACTTCCTTTAAGGATATTGCCAGATTCCTGTGTAAGGATCCTACTACCATCTCAAAAGAGATAAAAGCTCACCGATTGTCTGACTGGTACCACAAAGGTACTTTTTACAATGCTAATAACTTCTGTATTCATCGTTATCATTGCAGAAAGACGAATGTATGCGGGATGATTATCCTTTGTGGTGTGAAATGTGCTTCCTGTCCAACCTGTAACCAAACCTGCAAAGACTTTGAAAAAAACGTTGCAGCAGACTGGACAAAGCTCCTGATGTCTGCAATGGCTGCGCAAAGAAGATCAATCATTGTACGATTGCCCATAAATACAATTACAATGCCCGGTTTGCGGACAGAAAGTATCGGGAAAAGCTTCGGGATTCCAGAATCGGAATCAACATGACCAAACGGGAGCTGCGTCAAAAGGATCAGGTCATTTCTCCTTTGATCGAACAAGGGCAGTCCCCTTATCATATCTTGGTTAACCATCCGGAATTAGATATGTCTCTCCGTACCCTGTATTCCCACCTGGATCAAGGATTCTTTACCGCACGCAGTGTTGACCTGAAACGCAAACTTCGCTTCAAACCAAGGAAATGTCACAAAACACAGATCACAGATTGAGCAGTTTTTACGAACAGATTATACAGTGACTTCTGTAATCTGGCGCTTCCCTCACATGTTGAAATGGGTACCGTCCATTCCTCGAGGAGATCAAAGAAAACCCTGTTGACTCTGTTTTTTACAAAGGAGAAGCTTTTCCTTGCATTCCTTATGATCCGTTGTACAGAAGGCGCGGTACGCCTTGGTTTTGACCGTCTGAAAAAACGCATGGGAACCTATGAATTCGCTTCTGTATTCGAATATATCCTGACAGACCGGGCTCGGAATTCGGAGATCCGGTCGCATTGGAAACTAGTATGTGTGGAATACAACGTTCCAGCATTTATTATTGTGGCCCTATGCAGAGCGGACAGAAAGGTGGGCTGGAACAGGCACACACCATGCTTCGGATGGTTCTCCCAAAAGGAACCAGCGTTGAGTTTCTTACCCAATGGGATGTAAACACGATTGTGAACCATATCAATTCAACTCCAAGGGAAATCCTTGGTGGAAGAACACCATACAGCATGGCGGTGGAAACTCTTGGCGAAGAAGCTCTAAAAGCATTTCAGCTTAGGCCGATTGAACCTGATCAAGTCAATCTGACGCCTAAGCTGATTCGCTGTAATCACTAATCAACTATCTCAAAAATCTGCTGTCGGATCGGAGCAAACTTTTCACAATTTTTAATATGGCCGGTGGAATTCAGTCTCGCACTCGGATTCTCAGTGGCCCGTTTGCCGTACCTAGAAACAATGCATTTTTTGAGAAGTTGGCATAATTATAGCAGATATCAAAAGTTTTTACCCTAAAATAATGTGTAAACAGCGAAAAATTTAAACGACTGTGGAATTTAACTCTGCACTGGAATTTAAAATTTCAAGTCAGCTAATTTAAGTAAAGAATAGCAATTTATAATAAAAAACTAAAAATTTAGAATAAACTCTATTACTACACGGATATAGCATTATCTGCTCCTATGTTTTTTTAGAGCAAAATTATGAAGTGCTACGAAATGGATAAGGTATTACAATTACTTTTCGTAAAATAATATACGGCGGACAACTGATGCTAATTATATTTAATGTATTTATTAAAGAGGATCATGAGGAGATGGTTAAAATGATACAAATAGTGTGAAAGTACATGAGCCAGAAGAATTAACTATATTTAAGATGGAGCGATGATAATACTTTTAGTAAGATAACGATTAAACTATATAAGTAGAATATAGGAAATGTGTTGGACTATACAAGAAAGATTGGTCGGTTATATTTTGAAAATTAGAGTGGGTATTAATTTTCTAATATTTGTTTCACAAATAAATAGTAAAAAATAATGGTTAAATACATTGACAAAAACACAAGAATATAAAAGTATGTAGAACACAATTTGCTGAAATGCAATGAAGAATAGAAGAAAGGAAATGTGATGTTTGAGTTTCTATAAACATCATACAAGATTTTATGAAATTTACAATTAGTGAAGAACAAAAACAATTAGTAGAAGAAGTAAAAAGGTTTGCGAGTTTATCATTAAATGATTCGAATTATATTAATGAATTTTCGCATAGAGAATGGAAAGAAGTGGCCGACTTTGGAATTTTGGGTTTAATTACGGATGAAAAGTACGGAGGCCTATGAGAAAGTTATTTTACGGTAACTTTGGTAGAGGAAGCATTAGGGTATACTTGTAAAAATAATGGATTTCAACAGTGTATAAAGGGAATATAATAAAAAACTTAATAATGGACTGCCAATCTTACACAAAGTACCGCTCAAATGTGACTACGGGTAATATTTTTGTATCTTGGCGGAGAAAGGGGGAACTTCTGACGGCATTGTGTAAAGTTGATAGTGACCGGAACGGTATCCTTGGCGGTCGGCAGATCGTTTATATTTTTCTGCATTGACCAACTTATCAGCTTCTTTGTCGAGTAGAGCATTTAAGGTCACTTCGAAACTGTTGAGGACAAGATCACTGATTTGAAATTTTAAATTCCAGTGCAGAGTTAAATTCTACAGTCGTTTAGATTTTTCGCTGTTTCCCTAAATGAAGTTGGAAAGTCTATTTCTTACAAAAAGTAGAAATAACTTATTCATAAGTTTATGCTGGTAAGAGGTGGCCTGCCTACCCAAAGGAGGCATTCCATATGAAAGATGATACTAGCAGATATTGGAAACGCCTTACCCTTCAGGACAGGTATGACATCGGAGAAGGATTAAACAACTTCCATACTTTGGCCAGTTGAGCTATTGGGGAAGGCTTCACCCACCATTTCAAAAGAGATCAGGAAGCATGGGATAGGAGATTCTATCCATACATCAAAAGGAAATGACTGCGCCCTTAGATATCGGTGTCTTGTAAAGCATTTATGCCTAAACTGTCTCCGGGATATTGAATGGCGTAGCTGTCGGAAAACGGAGTGTAGGAACCATTGTGACAGATAGCAGTCTGATGCCTGTAAAAGTATTTCCCGTGCTTCATACGTCTGCAATGGATGTATTCGTATTTACAAATGCGAAAAGCCATATTTTTATTATCCAGCAACTGAAGGGAACCAAGGAAGGAATTGCCCTGCCATGTCAACAGCTTTATGAATTGGATTGCCTTCTGAAACCGCTTCTTAAGCAGGGACAGTCTATTTCCCACATTTATGATGCTCATGAAAAAGAAATCCCCTGTTCCATTAAGATAATCTATAACTATATTGATCAGGGAATATTCACTGCACAGAATATCGATCTTCCAAAAAAGTAAAATAAAAGCCGCGGAAAAAGAGTGGAGCAGGACTATGCATACCGGGAAGGAAGGCTTATAAAGACTTCCAGACATGGCTTGCAGAGTATGGAGACAGTGATGTTGTGAAGATGGATGCTGTACTTGGTTTGCGGATAAGCAGAAAAACCATGCTGACGATGCTTTTTTGAAGCAGCAGTCTGATGCTGATTTTTCTTTTGGAGGAATGCAGTCAGAGATGTGTATGTGAGGTGTTCGATTGGTTAGCGGGCCTTTTGAGTACAGAGAGATTCAAAAAAAGTTATCCGGTAATCCTTACAGACAATGGTGCAGAATTCTAAAATCCAACAGCTTTAGAAAGAGACATATCAGGGGCAGAAAGGACAAAGATTTCTTATTGTGATCCTCTTGTCTCTTGGCAAAAGGATCGTTTGGAGAAAAATCATGAATAAATATGAAAGGTAATTCCAAAAGGTCGAACATTGGAACCATTTATCCAGAAAGAGATGACAAATAGTACGGCAAGAGCCAATCTGAACGGGAGGTCTCCATTTGAACTGGCTCAGTTATTGAATGCGCCGGAATTGTTATTGGCGCTTGGATTAAAAGAAATTGAGCTAGACCGGATTATCCTAAAACCGAAACCACTGGAGTAAAAAGCAGATTTTAAACCTGCAGGCAGGCGCTATTTCATGAAAAGATAAAATCTGGCATGTGGAATTTCCTTTTTCGGGGAATTTTCCAGGTGCCTTGTTACTATGTTTGAAAATCATGGAGATTTAACTGATTTTGAGGTGAATACAACTGTTTCCCAAGAATATGAAAAAATAAAATCCTCAAAAATAGAAGTAAGTGAAGGAATGGGAGCATTGGATATAAAGCGAAATCTTGATTTTCATTGAAGGCCCTCATCTATATGACACGACAAACGCATGAGTAAATAAATTGTAAACAAACCTTCTTTTTCTGATAATGATAAAAGAAAAAGGGGATTAGGTATCATGGAAGAATTACTTGAGTGGTTGGAATATATAGAGGATGTACATCAGACGCGTAAAGTGCGGCATAAACTGAAAGACATTCTGGTACTTGTGTTGTTCGCAACCCTGGCCAATGCAGATGACTGGGTAGAAATAGAAATGTTTGGAAAGGAATACAGGACTATCTGCGTAAATATATCGAACTAAAAAATGGGATTCCTTCTCACAATACGATTAACCGGGTCATGGGCCTGGTCTCCCCGGAGATTGTGCAGCAGCTTTATGGGAAATGGCAGGAGCTTTTAAACAGGAATGAGGGGCAGGCACTGAGGAAACTCATCTGTATAGATGGAAAGACGATATGTTCCAACAAAAGTAAGGATGGAAAGGCATCCCATATTATATCCGCATGGAGCAGGAAGGATGGATTCTGCCTGGGACAGAAAGCGGTTGATGAAAAAAGTAATGAGATCACGGCGATACCGGAATTGTTGGACAACATCCAGATAAAAGGACAGATTATAACGATTGATGCAGGGGATGTCCAGAAAGCCATTGCGGAAAAAATACAAAAAAACGTGCGGACTATGTGCTTGCGCAAAAAGAAAACCAGCCAGGGCTTTATGAAGATGTAAAGCTGTATTTTAGCGATCCCGAAGTGGAGCGTGAAATCCGTGAAAAGAAGAATTACCTATGTACGAGAGAAAAAGCACACGGGCAATTGGAAGGAAGGGAATATTACCAAACGGATGACATCAAATGGCTGTCCCAGAAGAAAGAATGGAGAGGGGTGAAGAGTATCGGAATGGAGAAAAAGACAATAAAGGATGAAAAAGGGGAGAGGAAAGAATACCGTTACTACATCAGCAGCCTGCCACTGGAAATAGAGACTTTTGGGATGGGAGTAAGGGGACATTGGAGCATAGAGAGTATGCATTGGCATTTGGACGTGACCTTCCGTGAGGATGCAAACACAACGTTGGATAAACAGGAAGCGCAGAATCAAAATATTATCCGGAAATGGAGTCTTAGTATATTAAAAATGGTAGAATTACTAAAGCCGGGATTATCTATGAAGAAGAGGTTTGCAATTAGCCTGCGTCCAATTAAATATCTGGAAGAAGTATTATTTTTTAAAAAAGGGATGGATATGGAAACGGAATGATTCATGCGTTTGACGTGATCTATCTTAGCTCTGCTATATAATAAATAACAAAAATATGTTATAATAAATCTACTTACGGGAATGAGGAGAAATTAGATGAAATACGAACGAAATTATGGCATAGATCTTTTACGTCTGGTTTTGATGTACATGGTGTGTATGTTACATACTTTAGGACAAGGGGGAATCTTAGGGGTATGCCAAGCCGGAACAGTGGAGTATAAGGCTTTTTGGTTTTTAGAGATTTTATCATATTGTGCGGTGGATGGATTCGCGATTATCAGCGGCTACATGGCCGTGGACAGGCCACGCAAATACGAAAAACTGGTGGATATGTGGTTTCAAGCTTTTTTCTATTCTTTTGTGATTACGATGCTGTTCACTCTGGCAGGATGTAATCCAGTCTGGGAAAAAGCAGATATGATCAGATGCGCGTTTCCTGTTACATTTGGGAAATTCTGGTATTTTACAGCTTTCTTCGCGCTCTTTTTTGCAATTCCTATTTTAAATAAATTTATGTTTACGGTAGAGGAACAAAGTGCGAAAATTGCGTTTCTCATACTGATTATTTTATTTTCATGTATGGGGCTGTTTGCGGATGCTTTTAAAACACAAGGTGGCTACTCAACTTTATGGCTCATCATCTTATATTGCATAGGAGCATTGGCAAAGAGAGGCAAGGTCTTTGAACAGAAGAAGTCGTTCACTCTCATTATTATGTGGGCAATTTGTATTTTTTGGACATGGGCCCACACGTTTTTCAGGGAAATGAGCAGCTAACGAATTTTGTGTCTCCCACAATCCTGCTGAGTGGATTACTAATGGTCATTCTTTTTTCAAGGATTCGTTTGAAGGGCACGGTGATAGCAAAGCTTTCTCCGTTAGCCTTTGGTATCTACTTATTTCAGCTCAATCAGGTAATATGGAATAATTATCTGAGAGGTGCTTTTACATTTGTAGCAGAAACAAATATTATTTTAGGGGTTGTGTATGCGTTTGCTTGTGCCGCGTTGATTTTTATTTCCGGGTTAGTCGTTGAATTTCTGAGAACTAAGATTGCAAAAGTTATAAAGATTCCTGAATTAAGTAAAAAAATAGTAAGTGTGTTTCATTGGATGTTGAAAAAAGTATGCGTCATTCTAAAATAAGTAAAGGTAAACTACTGTATTATTCTATGTCCTTCCCTGCAAGGTGGAGGACAATTTTTTTTACAGAAAATTATGAATTATAATTCATAATTGACATTATGAGACAAAAGTGATATATTTCAATTATGAAATATAGGTAGAAAGGAGGCGGCGTATGCGGGAGACGCAAATGTTTGAAGAAATCTGGAAGGAGTTTCAACGGGAGATATCGGAAGAGCAGGCTTTTTCGTTGTCTTTACTAATGGCTTTTTCCTGGCATTACGGAGAATGGCAGGGTGAAGCAGGTGCGTGTGGATATGGGGGAGCCTGTGCTCAGGGCGGAGGAGATCCCTGTTGTATGTGACGGTGAGCAGGCGGTGGCTGAAGCGATTGAGGTGGAGGGCAGGAGTTATGAAATGACCTGTGTTTCCATGGGAAATCCTCATGCGGTGGTGTACATGGAGGATGTGGCAGGTCTGGAAATTGAAAAGACAGGGCCTTTTTTTGAGAATCATCCCAGGTTCCCCAGAAGGGTGAATACGGAATTCGTGAAGGTTTTGGACAGGAATACGGTGGAAATGCGTGTCTGGGAGCGCGGCTCCGGGGAGACGCTGGCCTGCGGGACGGGCTGTTGCGCTGTGGCTGTGGCCTGTGTGTTAAATGGGCTGACGGAGAGACGGGTGACGGTTAAGGTCCTGGGAGGGGAACTGGAAATCGAGTGGGATGAAAAGAACAACCGGGTTTATATGACAGGGCCTGCGGAGACGGTGTTTGAGGGCTGTGTGGAGGATTGAGAGGAGAAATTTTGATATGTACAGGATAAATGAAAATTATCTGAAGCTTCCGGGAAGTTATCTTTTTTCAACAATTGGGAAAAAGGTGAGTGCGTTTTCTGCGGCAAATCCGGATAAGAGGATCATCCGCTTAGGGATCGGGGATGTGACGCAGCCGCTGCCGGGCGCAGTGGTGGAGGCTTTGCACAGGGCTGTGGATGAGATGGCGGATGCGGATACGTTTCATGGGTATGCCCCGGATTTGGGGTATGAGTTTCTGCGGAAGGCCATTGCGGAAAATGATTTTCAGGCAAGGGGCTGCGCGGTTGAACCGGATGAGATTTTTGTTTCTGACGGGGCGAAGTCGGATTCTGCCAATATTCAGGAAATTTTTGCGGCGGACAGTAAAATTGCGGTGTGTGATCCGGTGTATCCTGTGTATGTGGATTCTAATGTGATGGCGGGCAGGACCGGGAGCTATGATAAGGAGTCGGAGGTCTGGAGCGATGTGATTTATATGCCGTGTACGGCGGAGAACGGGTTTGTCCCTGAGCTGCCGGAAAAGACGCCGGATTTGATTTATTTGTGTTTCCCGAATAATCCTACGGGCTGTACGGTGACGAAGGATCAGCTGCAGGTATGGGTGGATTATGCGAACCGGGTGGGGGCGGTGATTATTTTTGACGCCGCTTATGAGGCGTATATTTCCCAGGAGGATGTGCCTCACAGTATTTATGAGTGTGAGGGGGCGAGGGGCTGTGCCATTGAGCTGCGTTCTTTTTCCAAGAATGCGGGCTTTACCGGCCTGCGCCTGGCTTATACGGTAGTGCCTAAGGATATGGTGTGCGGCGGGGTGTCTTTGCATTCGCTCTGGGCCAGGAGGCATGGGACGAAGTACAACGGCGCGCCTTATATCGTGCAGAGGGCCGGGGAGGCTGTTTATTCGGAGGAAGGGAAGGCGCAGATCCGCAGCATGGTGGACAGGTATATGAAAAATGCGCGTTATATTCTGGAGGGGCTTAAGAGCGCCGGGTATGAGGTGTACGGCGGGGTGAATTCTCCTTATGTGTGGATGAAGACGCCGGGGCAGATGGGGAGCTGGGAGTTTTTTGATTATTTGCTGGAACGGGCGAATGTGGTCGGGACGCCGGGAGCGGGGTTCGGGCCGAGCGGGGAAGGGTATTTCAGGCTGACGGCGTTTGGGTCGTATGAGAATACGGTGGAGGCTGTGGAGAGGATTAAAGAGATATAAAGAGGGATTAAGGAAAGTCTTGCTTTTGGGGATGGGTTGTGGTATGATGTGAAACAATTTATAGTAATGGCATTGAACGGGACTCTTGTCAGGGGAAGCGACAGGAATGCGGCGTCACCGACTGAGAGCGCTGCTTGTGTAAGCTGACAAAGGGAACACCCGGGAGCCGGTTATTTGAAATTTCGTGAGAAACGTAGGGTAATCCGTGTAACACGCGTTAAGTGTAAGAGTGGGTAAGGCGGTAAAACACTTTGTTGGAAGTGGCGTCTTATCAATGCGGGTGGTACCGCGGATCCGTTTGGAGTCCGTCCCGGAATGCAGATTGTATGCATTCCGGGATTTTTTTATTTCCCGGGAACGAGCCAAGTAGCCATGCTTGCATGGATATTTAGCGACTGCCGCGAGGGTCAAATACCCCATT
>OGRS01001994.1_pt1 | contig 10171 bp, 6 predicted proteins | sample 1553561 | NCBI WGS metagenome assembly OGRS01 (sample SAMEA2580103, study PRJEB22360) | human gut metagenome | biome: human gut; feature: human-associated habitat; material: faeces | place: Denmark | collected 2008/2010
CAGACTCTGGGGAATCATGGTATACATGGTCCGTCCGGTGGACTGCAGCAGCTTTTCAAAGGTCATCTGGGTAAACATACCGATAGAACAGATACATACAATCGTCAGATAGGTTACGCCGTAGGATACGATTTCCTGATCCTTTGTCTGGCTTAAATAAAACGGCTTCGCAATCAGTACCCCGACTATCAGAAATACCACGTAGGACATAATCGCAAGGAAAACGCCGTTTTCCGCCGCTTTATTAACATTCTCCTGATCCTGCTCTCCCAGGCTTCTGGAAAGGACCGCATTGACGCCGACGCCGGTTCCCGTGCTGAGGGCGATCATCAGCGACTGGATAGGGAACGCCAGGGAAACAGCGGTCAGTGCATTTTCATTGATCATGGATACGAACACACTGTCCACAATGTTGTAAAGGGCCTGCACCAGCATGGAAACCATCATGGGAAGGGCCATGGACAGAAGAAGCCTGTTCATGGGCATGGTTCCCATCTTATTAGTCATAACGCGTTCCGGCTGCTTTCCCTCTCCCGCCGCCTGGGACACCGCGCCATTTACAGCTACATTTTTCTTTTGTTTTTCACTCATTTTAACACCACTTTCTAACTCTTAACTAGCTAACCATTCCAGTATAATAGAAAAAACAGCAGCCCGCAAGTAAAACAATCTGCTGTTCCTTCCTATTTATATAAGCAATTTAACTAAAGTTTTTGCAAAACTGTCCTGTGCCATCACAGTTACTTGCAAAATTCCATTCAAAACCACCTGCGAAATTAATATTTTGTACTTCCGGATGACTTTCAGCCGGTCAGCACTGTAAACGCACCGGCCGGCTGAACTGCTGATTTTTCCTTATGCATGGGGAATATTGGTAAATTCCGATATTTCCCGGCTGATGGTGCATAAATCCTCAACGCTTAAATCATGCAGTCTCTCATGCCCTGTGATACGGGCAAAGGTTTTCAGTTCCTCCAGGGAGCAGTTGAGATAGTTTGCCACTCTCGCTGCCGCCGCATCCATCTTAAGGCGTGCTCTCAGTGTCTCATCCTGTGTGGCGATTCCTACCGGACATTTGCCGCTGCCGCAAATCCGGTACTGTTGGCAGGCCGCTGCCATCAGCGCCGCCGAAGCCACCGCCACCGCGTCAGCTCCCATGGCAATCGCCTTTGCAAAATCCGAGGATACCCGCAGCCCTCCCGTAATCACCAGGGAAATATCGGATTTCACACTGTCCAGATATTTCCTTGCCCGGTAAAGTGCAAATACAGTGGGAACACTTGTGGAATCACGCACCAGACGCGGGCTGGCCCCTGTTGCGCCGCCTCTTCCGTCGATAGTAATAAAATCCGGACCGGCAAAGACACAGTATTCCAGATCCCGTTCAATTCTTCCCGCTGCGATCTTGATCCCGATCGGCCTGCCGTCCGATTCACAGCGCAGTTTATCAACCAGCGCCCGCAAATCCTCTCTGGTATTGATTCCCGGGAATCTGGACGGGCTGATAACGTCCTGTCCCAGAGGCTTATTACGGATGGCTGCGATTTCCGGAGTCACCTTGCCTCCCGGAAGATGTCCTCCCATGCCGGGCTTGGTACCCTGGCCGATCTTGATCTCTATGGCATCAGCGCGCCGCAGGTTCTCCGGCGTCACACTGTACAGATTGGGCACATATTCAAAAATATATTTGGCCGCCGCTTCCCTTTCCTCCGGCAGAATTCCGCCTTCGCCGCTGCACATGGCCGAATGCGCCAGAGCGCTTCCCCTAGCCAGGGATATCTTGGCTTCCTTTGAAAGCGCGCCGAAGGACATGTGGGATATGTATACCGGATTGTCCAGTATAAGCGGCTTCTTGGCATTCGGGCCGATAACGGTGGTCGTATCCACATGGGCATGCTCATCCAGCGGCGGCGGATTCAGCTGCGCCCCCAGAATAAGTATGTCATCCCAGCAGGGCATGGGCATCTGTGTCCCCATGGCCTCAATAAGGGGCTTTCCTGAAACCGCCATTTCGTGAATCTGAGCCATGTACCGGATATTTTCATCCTGCCTTCTCCATTTCTCCGGATAGGCAAGAGTCTGGGGTTCACTATTTTCATCTGTGCATGCAGCGCCGGCCGGCGCTTCCGTTTCCCCGGCAGCTTTCAGGCCTGTCTGCGTGCCAGCTTCTGCAGTTTCCGTTTCCGGCACAGCCGCAGGCTGCTCCTCCAGCAAACGTAAGTTATCCGGGGAATGCCCGCACACCGGACATTTTTCCAGCTCTGAAAAGAGCTTCCCTTCCTTTTCCTCGTCAAAAATGTAACCACAGATTCCACATTGGTATCTTGCCATACCTTTTACCCCCTTATTATTTATAATACGGCCGCCTGTTTCCGGCAAAGCCGTTCGTTCCCCTTTTTACAACTGCCCCTGGCTTTATTCCTTTCTGTTTTTTACCTGATCCCTTACCTCCTTCAGCCCCTGATCCTTGTTTTCCAGCGGATGGATCCACATATGGCTGTCCGGGTTCTGTACATCCTGGCAAATCGGCACCCTGCCTTCCAGATCCCTTCCTTCAAAGGTCTTAAACACACCTTCCTTCGCTTCACCGCGCCATTCCTGCACGTTGCCGTCGGCATTCAGCGTGTTGATATACATATTTCCATGGTACAGCCCGTCCTTGAAATTGCCGATCACATTCTGAAAATACCGGCTCTCCGGGGCGGCCCTGTTGATATCCAGATCATAGTGCTCCTGGCCTTCACCGTTGGGCAGATTGTCCAGCCAGGCACCCTCATAGCTATGGGTAACCAGAACCGGATCAAAGGAAGCGGCAGCATTGTCCTGACAGTACATTTTCAGCCACATTCCCTTCCCGCTGCGCAGGCCGTCCTTCCATTCTCCGTAGTAATACTGATCCTCTCCGTAAACGGCAATGCCCGTTCCCTCCGGGCGGCCCTGCTCATTCCTGTCCCCGTAGTAATAAAAATAAGCTGAACTTTTCAGGGAGGCCGACATGGCACGGTAATGTGCCAGCCCGCTCAGATCCTCTACAGCTTCCACATTATCCTTCTGCCAGTAATCCATCATTTCTGCGAGCATCTGGGTATTCGTTTTCTTTACAATGACCATCGCCGTATTTGCGCTTACCTGCGCCGTGCCCGGCACATTGGAGCCGGATACGGCAGGAGGCCTTCACAGCATCCGGCGCGCTTTCCGTTTCCACAGGTTCCTCGGCATCCAGCTCAATCGTCTCCTGAACCTCCACAGGATCCTCTTTGCCGGTATTTTCTCCCGTTTCACCTGAGGCTTCCTCCGTGCTTTCCGCCGTTTCGCCGCCGCTTTCCGTTTCGCTTTCCGTTTCCTGCACCGCCTCTGTATCCGGCCCCGTACCGGACTGCCCCTTTTTCTGCCTGGCACTGACTGCGCACATTACCAACACTACAATGATAAAAAGAAGCAGGGCGGCTATGGGGACCAGCTCCTTCATTAATTTACTGTTTTTCATTCCTATTCTCTCCGGTTCTTTCTTTTCAGGGCGGCAGCTGCCGCCTTCGTTTATAACTGTCCATCACTTCAGCAGTTACTTTTATTCTACCATACTTGACCGCAACGTCACAGAAAAGATTTTCTTAATTAATTGGGCTTCATTGCCTGCGTCTGACATATACCTCTGCCCACGCCGGGAAAAAGCCGGCGTTTATGGCAACGCTCCTGGAAAGCCCATGGGATTCCGCGGTGCCGTAGAAGGGGATTTTTCCTCTGGCAAGGATCTCCTGTTTCAGCAGGGCAACCAGACCGGAGGCCAGGCCACGGCCCGCAAATTCGGGCAGCACGTCAATTCCAATCTGCCACATCAGCGGACTGTCCTCACTGGCCCCGGCCACAGCAGCAACTTTTCCGTCAATAATCGCAGCAACAGCCAGCATATCCGGCATCAGCTCAGAACCGCAGATGGCATGGCGGAACTGCCGTCCCTCCTTCCAGTCGGGCAGCTCCCCTTCCTCCAGCCATCTGACCTCAAAATCCGGTTTTACCGCCGTTTCCTGCATTCCAGGGAGAAAATAAATATGGGTATCCGCAATCTCCCTGCGCTGGCCGCGAAGGCAGTCATCCAGCCTGCGCAGGTTTGAAAAACGGCAGAACCATTCCGGCTCCGGTCCCTGTTCCCCGTATTCATGGCAGCACCAGTCATAAATTGCCTCATCCGCCATAAGATACCCTTTCCCGCAGAACAGAATCGCCCTGAAAAACAGATCCATCCCTTCATATACCCTTGCCCTGGAATCAATTCCATAGTCAATGCCTGCCGCCGCTTTTTCCATACGCTCTCTCATAAGCCAGCCATAGGCCGTATCAGTCATAAAGGTCTGATCCGGCATTTTCGGTCTTCTTCCTATTAAATAACCGCGTTTTCCTGCTTCGCCGGACGGATCCAGCGCGCAGTCCATTTTAAACTGGGCCTCCACCTTTTTTATAATATCCTCAGCTATATGCATTTTTGTTAATCCTCCCTGCAGATTGTGCTGCTGCCGCAAATGCGCTTACCTGCCCTGCAGCTGCCGGTTTTTTCATATTACAATTACGTATTTCTTCTGTCAACCGGCGCTGCCCGATTTTCTCGTTCTGTATTTCGTATTTCCGTGTTCGGTATAATTATTTTTTCTTTCCAAATTATGAATTCTTCGCCGCTTCTCTTGACAGTCACCATATCGCTGACTAGAATGTAACAAGAATCATGGGGTATTCTGATCCGTATGGGAAAACAAGGCTTCCAAGCCGAAGCTAAACGGCACATGCGGCTCTGACAATATTGATTTTCAAATGCGCCAATGCGCATAGATGGGAGTAAGCTGAAAAAAGGACGCTTTCAGCCTTCCTGATTTTAAAATGCGCCAATGCGCATAGATGGGAGTAAAAATGAAATTTCTAAAGAAAATAAAGGAAAGCAGGCTGAACCTGATTTTGCTGCTGCTTTACCCAATCGTAACCTTTTATCTGCTGGAATGGTTTACCCATAATCCCTGGAAAACCATGAAGGCAACTCCGCAGGTGCTCAATATCGTAATGTTTGAGCTGGTTGCCCTGCTGCTTTTCGCCCTGTTCGGCCGGCTGCATGCGGCGCTGATGACGGAAACGCTTTTCTTTTTCCTGTATGGGCTGGTGAATTATTTCGTGCTGAATTTCCGTTCCGTGCCGATTCAGCCCTGGGATCTGTTCTCCATCAGCACCGCCGCAAGCGTTGCGGACAACTATGAATATACGCTGGACAAACAGGCGCTTCTTGTGGTTATCGGCTTTCTGGTTCTGCTGATACTGGAATTTTTCTGCAGGTATACACTGAAAAAAGGAACCTGGAAATTCCGCATACCCACGGCTGCCGTTGTATGCGCCCTGCTGGTGGCCTTCGGCGGCATGTTCCATTCCGACGAAATCGTCCAGCAGAAGCTGCGACTGTATGACAAGCTTTTTACCCCGACCACCATCAGCTTCAAGAACGGCACGGCGCTGGCCTTTGTCATGGAGCTGCGTTATATCTCCGTAGACAAACCGGCCGGCTACAACGCGGATGCCGCCCGGGAGGAGCTGGCCGCCTATGCACATCCTTCGGAGGAACCGGAGAAAAAACCGAACATTATTGTCATCATGGATGAAGCCTTTTCCGATCCGGCCGTGCTTGCGGATTTTCAGACCAATGAAGATTATATGCCTTTTATGCACAGCATGATGGACGGCGCGGACAACACGGTTTCCGGATGGCTGAATGTTTCAGTCCTGGGGGGAAATACTGCAAATACCGAGTTTGAATACCTGACGGGGAATACCATGGCCTTTCTTCCCACCGGCAGTATCCCCTACCAGCAGTACATCAAGGCAGAAACGCCTTCCATGGCCTCCCACCTGGCTTCCCTTGGCTATAAAACGGTAGCCATGCACCCTTACAAGGCAACCGGCTGGGATCGGGATAAGGTTTATCCGGACCTGGGCTTTCAGGAAATGCATTTCCTGCCCGATTATAAAAATCCGCTTCTTGTGAGAGAGTATGTAAGTGATAAATCGGATTTTGAGAAAATTATTGAAACCTACGAAAAGAAAGAACCCGGAGAACCGCTGTTCGTATTCAACGTAACGATGCAGAACCATTCTTCTTATACGGAAAGCTTCGATAATTTCCAGCCGGATATTACCGTGGAGGGCGCCAATTCCACAGCCCTGAACAATTATTTATCCCTGATGAAGCTTTCGGACGAGGCGCTGCAGGAGCTGATTGCCTATTTTGAAGGGCAGGAGGAAGAAACCATCATTGTTTTCTTCGGTGATCATCAGCCTACCAACTCCGTTGTGGAGCCGGTATGGAAGCTCAATGGGAAGCGTAATGCAACGTTGACTGAGGAAGAACTGTCACGGCGTTACAAGGTTCCTTTCATCATCTGGGCCAATTATGATATTGAGGAAACCACAGGCGTGGAAACCAGCGCCAATTATCTGGGCTTTCAGACGCTTCAGGCCGCAGGCCTTCCCCTTCCCGATTATTTCAGCTACCTGGCTGCTTTTTCCGGGGAGGCGCCCGTAATCTCCGCCAACCATGTGGAGCTTAAAGATGGTACCTTTACGAATGCGGACGATCAGAAGGATTTGCTTTCCGGCTACAGAGGCTATCAGTATTACCAGATCTTTGATGCATCAAAGCGTAACGGCGGTTAATTTCCTACGCCGGAAAAACCGCACGGCCACATAAGCGTAACCCAATTACAGCTCCGGAGGTACAACGACAAAAATGAAATTTATGAATACAATGACGGCGGGCCGCGCGGCCCGCAACAACCCATCCAAAACGGCAGCCTCAGAACCTCCTTCCCCTGGCAGATGGGTAAGAAGCAACTGGGCCTGCCTGCTTTCCTTTGCCATTCCTTTTCTGATCATGCTGGCGATTTTCATTATCAACGGCATTTTCCCGTTTGGCGATGAAAGCTTCATGCACTCGGACATGTACCACCAGTACGTCCCCTTTCTTTCTGAAATGCTCAGTAAAATCCGAAGCGGGAACAGCCTTTCCTATTCCTGGAATGTGGGCGTGGGCTCTAATTTTCTTGCGCTTTACGCCTATTATATGGCAAGTCCCTTCAACTGGCTTGTGGCACTTTTCCCGGATAAATACCTGATCGAATTCATGTCCTACCTGGTCATCCTGAAAATCGGCTTCAGCGGTTTTACCTTTTCCTGGTATCTTACCCGGCATTTTAAAACCAGAAGCGCGGCCGTGGTTCCCTTTGCCGTTTTTTATGCCATGTCCGGCTATCTGGCGGCCTATAACTGGAACGTGATGTGGCTGGATTGTATTTTCCTGTTCCCCCTGATAGCCCTGGGGCTTGAAAAGCTGGTGACTGAAGGGAAATACAGGCTGTACTGCATCAGCCTTGCGCTGTGCATCCTGTCCAATTACTATATTTCCATCATGGTATGTATTTTCCTGGTGCTGTATTTCCTGGTGCTGCTGGTATCCCACTGCAGCTCCCTTCGCCGGATGGGCGGCGCTGTACTGCGTTTTGCGCTTTTTTCCGTATTGACGGGAGGCATGGCGGCCATACTGTTAATACCGGAATATTCAGCGCTGCATCTGACGAAATTCAGCGACTTTAACTTTCCCTCCAAGCTGACCTTCTATTTCTCCACCATCGACATGCTGGCGAGGCACTGCATGGATGTGGCGGTGGAAACGGGGCTGGATCACTGGCCGAACATTTACTGCGGCGTTGCGGTTTTCCTGCTGGTTCCGCTGTATGTTTCCAATGCGAAAATTTCCCTCCGGGAAAAGGCTGCAAGACTGGGCCTCCTGGCGTTTCTGTTGGTAAGCTTTTCCACCAATGTGCTGAATTTCATGTGGCATGGCATGAACTACCCGGATTCCCTTCCCTGCCGCCAGTCCTTTATGTATATATTCCTGCTGCTCACCCTGTGCTGCGCATCCGGGAGTGTTCCTTCAAGTCCCTGGGCGTCAGCTTCTGCCTGTCCCTGGGCTTTGTGCTGCTGTGTGAAAAGCTGCTGAAGGACGATGAAGCATTTGCCGTGGAAACCTTCCTGCTGACTGCCGTATTTTTATGTCTGTATGGAATTTTTGCTTATTATTATAAAAAGAAGAACTTCAACCTGAAGCTGCTGGCCGTCCTCACCCTGGTTGTGGTGACCGCGGAAGCCTCCATCAATATGTATCAGACAAGCGTTTCCGTGACCAGCAGGAGCAAATATCTGGAAAACCATGATAATTACCAGCTTCTGGTGGATCGCATCAGGGAACAGGACCCGGATTTCTACCGGTTCGAAAAGTTCAGCCGGGTGACGAAAAACGACGGCACCATGATAGGCTATCCCACCGCTTCCCTGTTTTCTTCCACGGCCAACGGGCAGGTGGAGGAGTTCTACGAAAAGCTGGGGATGAGCCACAGCAAGGTATTTTACTGCTTTGACGGCGCAACGCCGTTAACCTCCTCGCTGCTCTCCGTCCGTTACATGTTCTCCAAATCCTCCAAGGAGGATCCGAACCTGTATACGCTCATTGACAGCGAAGGGGATATTTATCTGTATGAATGTAAATATACGCTTCCTCTGGGCTTTATGGTGAGTGAGCATCCGGGCTTTGATATCACCGATCCTCCGGACGCGCCTGCTGACGGAGCTTCCTCCTCCGGAGCGGCCGGGACGGAGGAAGGGACAGAAAATCCGGACGCCCTGGATGAATTTCTCGGCAATGTGGAGGATACACAGACGGATGTGCTGGAAGCCGTCCTGGACAGAGAAGGCTCCAATCCGTTGGAAACACAGAACCTGATGGTACGCGCCCTCGGTCTGCAAAGCTCCCTGTTTGAAAGCGTGCCCTCCCAGGAGGAAGGAAACGGAACCATCGTCACGGCGCAGCAGAGCGGCCATTATTACGCTTATGTGGGAAATTCCAAGGTGGATACCCTGAAAATGGAATCCGAATCGCTGTCCAAGTCCTTTACCAAGCTGAAATACCATTACATCTGCGACCTGGGCTGGCATGATGAAGGGGACGTAATCTCCCTGCATTCCGAAGACAGCAGCTCCCTCAGCCTTTCTGCGTACCGGCTGGATGAAGATATCCTGGCGCAGGCCATTGATATCCTGGGCAGTGAAATCATGACAGTGGATTCCTTTGATTCCACCCATATCCGGGGACATATCCAGGTTTCCAAAGCCGGTGAACTGGTGCTGAGCGTGCCTTATGAACCGGGCTGGAAGGTGCTTGTGGACGGTGAAGAGGTGCAGCCGGGACTGTTTGACGATACCTTCATCAGCCTTTCCCTGGAGGCCGGTGAGCATACGGTTGAAATGCATTATTATCCTGCGGGGCTGACGCTGGGCATCGTGATAACCCTGATCTGCCTGGCCGCTTTTGTTTTGATTCTAATCCTGGAAAAACGAATTTCCCGCAATGGATACGGAAATAGTAAGAAGCTGACAACAGCAGAAGGGAGCAATGACTGATTCATGGAAAATACCCGTCCCCGTTATTCTTTACTGGATATGACAAGAGGGATTACTCTGCTCAGCATGATTGCCTATCATGCGGCCTATGATCTGACATATCTTTACCATGTCAGAATGCCCTGGTTCCGGGACGACCCGGGCCAGATATGGCAGCAGAGCATCTGCTGGACTTTCATTTTCCTCTCCGGCATGTGCTTCTGTCTGGGACGGCGTCCGGTAAAGAGGGGACTGCTTCTGACCGGCTGCGGGATCATTATCACGCTGGCTACGGCTTTTGTGATGCCTGACGCCATTGTAATTATGGGAATCCTCAGCTTTTTCGGCCTGGCCACGCTGATTACGGCCCTGCTGAATCCGCTGCTTTCACGGATTCCGGCTTTTGCCGGGCTTCCCGTAAGCTTCCTGCTGTTTCTGCTTACAAAGGAAGCCCCCTACGGCTATCTGGGGTTTGAAAGCTTCCGCCTTCTGGAGCTTCCCCGTTTTCTATATCATGGAAAAATCATGATGGTGCTGGGCTTCCCTTACGATGGATTTTATTCTACCGATTATTTTCCGCTGATACCCTGGATTTTCCTGTTTTTCAGCGGCTATTTTACCTGGCAGCTGATTCTGTGGGCGGCGCTTCTGCGTCAAAAGGCCGCTGAGCGGTATGCTTTTTTGCGGAACGCTTCCGCGGGCCGCGGCA
>OGRS01001995.1_pt1 | contig 10170 bp, 10 predicted proteins | sample 1553561 | NCBI WGS metagenome assembly OGRS01 (sample SAMEA2580103, study PRJEB22360) | human gut metagenome | biome: human gut; feature: human-associated habitat; material: faeces | place: Denmark | collected 2008/2010
CGTGTTCGGGACTTGCACCCGTTAGAGCGCGCCCATGGCGCGCAAACTAAAAAAGAGTATTTCTGCCGGATGTCAAATTCCGGTGGAAATACTCTTTTATCCCATCCTATTTAGTGTGCTTTGAATCCCTCTCCAAGCACTTCGTTGGATTCCACGATAATGATGAACGCCTTCGGATCAATCTCTTTTACTACCTTTCGGATCCCGTACATTTCTTTATTGTTGCAGGCACAAAGCACAACGTCACGCTCCACACGGGAGTAGCTTCCTTCCGCCTTTAAAAAGGTACATCCGCGTCCCACTTCCTGATCAATCCGCTCCGCGACTTCTTTCTGGAAGTCTGTTACAATCAAAGACATTTTACCGGCATCAATTCCGTACATCATCTTATCCACAACCGCGGATAAAAGGAAACTGATCACCATTCCATAAATCAGGCTGTCAATATCTCTGGAAACAAGAAGCGTTCCGAGCAATACGACAAGCGCCTCCAATGCAAAAGAAATCTTTCCAAGGGACAAATGTGGATTCAGTGCCTTGATGGAAAGCATGATGAAGTCAGATCCTCCGGTAGACGTATTTCTCATGTAGATCATCGCATAGCCAAGCCCGGAAAAAACCCCCGTACAGATCGCTGCCAGCATCCGGTCGCCAGTGTAGACTGGAAACATCGGCGCCACCACGTCCATAATTACGGATGTGATAATGATCGTCCGAATAGAACGAATAAAAAAGTCTTTTCCCAGAATCCGGAAGCAGACGATCGCCACCGGAATATTTAACAGCATCGCCACCGTACCGATCGGCAGACCAAACAGGTGATAGAAAATCAGGGCGATTCCGTTAAATCCTACCATCGGGAACTTTGCCATAGCAGCAAAATTGTACGTTCCAATGGCAATCAGAATTCCCCCTATAATGTCGATCAGTATATCCATGCCTAGTTTTTTTGTATCCAGTTTCTTCATCACAGATTCTCCTTTCCAGTATGTCTTCACTTTACGCCAAAAAAATAACATCTGCAAACTATAAATTATAATTCGCAAATGCTCTTCCAGAAAATAGTATACTATTTTTCTTTTTTTCTTGTCAACCCCTTTTCTTTACTTTTCCGTTCAACCTGACTATAATGAAAGAAAAAGATCACAAGGAGGTCCTATATGAAACTCGTCTTTCTGGACGCCAAAACCATTGGCTCCGACATCAATCTGTCTGCCTTCGAAACTTTGGGCGAAGTTGTCTACTATGATTTCACTACCCCGGACGAAGCCAGTATTAGAAGCAGGGACGCCGACGTCCTCATCGTCAATAAAACAGAAATCAACGCAAAAACCATTGGGGAGGCATCCCACTTAAAGCTGATATGTGTGACTGCTACTGGGACAAACAATCTGGACAAAGACTATCTCAAAAGCCGTGGCATAGCATGGCGCAATGTGGCAGGATACTCCACAGATTCGGTGGCACAGCACACCTTTGCCATGCTCTTTTATCTGCTGGAGAAGATGCGCTACTATGACGACTATGTAAAAGAAGAACGCTACGTGAGCGACCGGATTTTCACTCATTTTGCCGAACATTTTCACGAACTTGCCTCCATGCGCTTCGGGATCATCGGACTTGGAAATATTGGGCGAAAGGTTGCACAGATTGCCTCCGCCTTCGGTGCAGACGTCGTATACTACTCTGCTTCCCACCAGCCGCCTCAGGAGGGCTATCATCAGGTAGACCTTGACACTCTGCTTGCCACCTCCGATATCATCTCCATCCATGCGCCGCTGACCGTCCATACACAGGGACTTATCAATTCCGCTGCCCTTGAGAAAATGAAACCATCTGCCATCCTCTTAAATCTTGGACGGGGACCGATCGTCGTGGAAACAGATCTTGCAAACGCCCTCAAAAAGGGGACCATCGCCGCCGCTGGACTCGATGTATTAAGCCAGGAGCCCATGACGGATGACAATCCCCTCCTTTCCATCAAAGACAGCAAAAAGCTTCTTATTACCCCCCATGTTGCTTGGGCGGCAATAGAGGCACGAACCCGTCTGATGGAGATTATTTATGGCCAGATAAAAGACTTTTTTTCCATTTCCTGATAGTCTTTCCTATTTCTGCCGTGGCGGCGGCTGCGGCAACGACAGCCGCTCCGCCCATCAAACAAAAATCCCCCAGATTAAAGGTGATCTTTCTGATCTGCGGGTCCGCCGCTTCAAATCCGATATAATCCACCACATAGCCCCTTTTCAGACGGTCATACAGATTGCTGACCGCTCCGGAGAGCATGAGGGATGTCCCTGCAAATTTCCATTTTCCCTTTTTGGAAAACAAAAGCTTCATGTAATATATCAGCAACAGGATTCCTGCTCCCAGGGAGCCTCCCTTTACAAGCCTATCCTCACCGCTCAGCGTCCCCAGGGCGAAACCGTAGTTGTGAACCTTGCGAATCCGGATCTTCCCCCCGAACATCTCCTCTTCCTTTGCGCTGTCCGGACGCTTTTCGATGCGGTCTTTCCAGAACAAATCCAATGTCGAAAAGGCAGCGCTTATGGTAACGATCCATTTTTTCATTTGCTCTTATTCTCCTTTGATCCGGTCAATCTCCTTTTTCAGATCCTCAATCTGCTCCTGTCTCCTCTCAATAGCCTCGCAGAATTCAATACAGCACTCGTCTGTCAACTCGTGATTTTCAAACTTTTCATACACAGACTTCCCAATATCCACATAGTCACGCTCATTAGCACGCTCTAAGGTGCGGATCTGACTTTTTAATTTCTCCCTGTCCCAGATCTCATTGGTCTTCTTCCCTACGATATCGGCTGTTTCAGAAAGCTTTTTACCAAGTTCGTCAAAAAAATGATCCATTGTTTTTCCTCCTTTATAACTGCCGGATTTCCTCAAAAGTATGATACAAATCCATGGTACCGTACCCCCACAACCGGTTTGGATATTCGATCCCTGGGTTCCTCCTCGTTCCAAGTATCAATATATTGCGAATTTGTGACGAGGAAGCCTGGGCTCCCTGATCCTGTATAATCCACTGTAAAAGCAGCGCCGCGCTCCCTGCCGCAATGGCAATTCCAACGCTGGAGCCTGACCGCTCCGTAAAGCTCCCCCCAGGGATGGCCCCGGTCACATTGACTCCGGGGACGGCAAATTCCGGCTTAATGTTCCTGTCTCTAGTATATCCCCTGCCGGACTGAACCGCAACTGAATTTTCCTCCCAGTTATAGAAAGCGGCCGTAATCGCAGACGGGGTGCTCCCCGGTTCCAGCATCGTTTCATCCGGGCTTGGCCGCAGGAAATACACCTCTCCGGTCAGAAATTCTGAGACCGGAAGCCAGATGTGAAAAAGTCCGTCAATGCTCTGAAGCGGCTCCAGACCGATCTTCCAGATTCCCTCCGCCGGGTCGATAAACCGTAGGATAATCAGCTCTGAATTGGTACGTTCCACCAAAAGCCGGTAATCGATGATGACCGTCGTCTTTTCCAGAAAAAAGCGATACTCATTTCTACTGTTCTGGCGGATAGGCACTTTCTGGATCATCTCACCTGATGGCGAGACCAGAGATACTGCCAGGACATTGGGAATATCTGTCCAGATCTCCGCCTGAAATCCTTTGACCCCCTCTCCTACCCGAAGCTCTACCATCTCCCGATCCCCCTGGATCCTCGTCTCTCCCTGGTAGTGATGACGCTTATCCGCCTCGTTGCCCGTCCCCGTCACCACCACCCGGTCTCTGCCGTTAGCGTAATTTTCCAACTCCTCGCAGATAGGTGCCGTTCCGTTATGCCCTCCGAGACTGCATCCAAGCGGTACGCAGATCACAAGCGGCCTGTCGTATTTCCGGGCAAGCTGATCCAGGTAATAAAGTCCCGCCAGCATATCATTTTCCTGAAAGGCAATCGCTCCCTCCCGGATAAAATAAAAATCCCGCAGATACTGTTTGGCAGGCTTTAACTTTACCATGGCAATCATCGCCTCCGGCGCCGCCCCCACAAACTGATTCTCCACATTGGCGCTCCCTGCCGCCACGCTTGCCGTAAATGTCCCGTGTCCGTCCTCGTCCCTTGTCGGCACAAAGGAAAACGGGTCCTCCTGACGCAACGCCTTATTAATATCTTCCCTCGTATAAGCGCTGCCATAGCAGAAACCCTCAGGCGGATTCCCATCCTGAATCGTCTGATCCCAAATTCCAAGAATCCTTGTAGATCCGTCCAGCCCCCGAAATACTGCGTTTGGATAGTCAATTCCCGTATCCAGAAATCCGATGAGCATCTCCTGACCCTTTAATTCCAGACCGGGATAATTCTGGACGGCTGTAATCCCTGCCGCATTGAGTGCTCCCATATCAAGGGGGGTATAGCATCTGGGAATGGAATAGTAGGGAATCATGTTTTCCGGAAAGCGCTCTGCCTCCTCCTGTGGGAGATACACATTTTTATAGTGTACTCCCGCAGGCTGGGTCAGATAAGTTCCCTCCCTCAGATACGGTAAAAAACGATCTGTAAGCATAAAGTCCCGGTAGTCCTCTGAAAGCACGGCCTCCCTGCACTGTTCTTCTTCCATAAAAAACCTACACATACTTTTTATCAGTATATGTAGGTTTCTTCTTTCTTATTTCACTTTTTACCTGCCAAGCCTTGTGGTCGTATTCTGCTCTAACATCGGCACTTCCTGTCCCCTCAGCCGGATCACCGGGCCGCCGGTACCCTCTATGTAAGCTCTTGTAATGATGACTTCACCGATACTGTCATCCTTTGGAATCTCATACATAATATCCAGCATGAATTCCTCAATGATCGCCCGCAGAGCTCTGGCTCCTGTATCCTTTTCCATTGCTTTCTCTGCAATAGCATACAGAGCGTCATCCTCGAACTCCAGACGCACTTCGTCAAGTGCCAGAAGCTTCTGATACTGCTTGAGAATCGCGTTTCTGGGCTCCTTTAAAATCTTGACAAACATCTCCCGATCCAGACTCTGGAGTGTACAGATTACCGGAAGCCGTCCTAAAAACTCAGGAATCATCCCAAAGTTTCTCAGATCCTCTACCGTCACTTTGGATAGAAGATTCTTGTCGTGGTCGTATTTGTCCTTCAGATCCGCAATAAATCCAATGGAGGACTGCTTATTCAGGCGCTCTTTAATGATCTGCTCCAGTCCCGGGAACGCTCCGCCACAGATGAAAAGAATATTCCTCGTATTGACCGTGGTGAGTGGAACCATGGCATTCTTACTGTTGGCTCCCACCGGCACCTCCACATCGCTGCCTTCCAGAAGCTTCAACATTCCCTGCTGTACAGACTCCCCGCTGACATCTCTTTGATTGGTGTTTTTCTTCTTGGCGATCTTGTCGATCTCATCCACAAAGATAATCCCCCGCTCTGCCTTCTCGACGTCGTTGTCCGCCGCGGCGAGAAGCTTGGATACGAGACTCTCGATATCATCCCCGATATACCCAGCCTCTGTAAGAGACGTAGCGTCTGTAATGGCAAGCGGCACATCGAGAAGTCTCGCCAAGGTCTTGACCAGATAAGTTTTACCGGAGCCTGTCGGGCCAAGCATAAGGATATTGGACTTTTCGATCTCTATATCGTCCATCGTATCCGTCACCACCCGCTTGTAATGGTTATAAACCGCAACGGAGATGATCTTCTTCGCCTGTTCCTGCCCGATCACATAATCGTCAAGCTTTGCCTTGATCTTGTGAGGAGCCGGAATATTACGAAGATCCAGCTCCGGCGCCTCATCCTTTTCTTTCTTTTCTTTTTTCTTCTTAACCTTCTGCTGCTTTGGCATCATATTCTCCAGATCCTGCATATTTAAAATCTGGACTCCCGGCATCCGCATCAGTTGGTTCAAATCGATCTGCCCGTTATTCATCAGATCAAAACTTTTCTGCATACAGTCTGGGCAGACATATAGATTATTCGGAAGCTCTATCATCTTACCTGTCACGCTCTCCGGGCGGTGGCAGATGGAGCACAGTTTCTCATATTCTCTGTCGTCCTTAGACGTATCTTCTACAACGCCTTTGACAGCTTCTTCGAGTTTCTGGTCTTCTGTTTTTTCTTCGTCGATCGTTGTATTCTTTTCCTCTGACATTTGCTAAAACCCCTTCTATACTGATTTTACAGCACGTTATAGAAGTTATTATAGACCAGATATCACGCCCGGACAAGTAAAGATTTTCTAAACTGAGAAGTTACTCTTCTATCCACTCTTTTAACTCATCTTCCATCAGGACGCCGGAATGACGTTTTAAAGCTTCTCCGTTTTCAAACAGAACCACTGTCGGGATGCTTAAGATCCGGTACTGCTTTGCAAGCTCTCTGTTCTCATCCACATTGATCTTTCCAATTTTCACTGCATCCGTCTTCTCCGCATAGGAATGAAGAATCGGGATGAATGTCTGACATGGTCCGCACCACTCTGCCCAGAAATCGATGAGTACCGGTTTGTCAGACTGTAATACCTCCGTCTCAAAATTCTCCTGTGTGATTTTTAATACTTCTGCCATTTATGTTTCCTCCTTTTTGGTTACGGTTCAGCCATGTACAAAGTCATAAAACCTAAACTCAAACTTGCTGCAATCGAGCCGTCATAGCTGAACTGTTTCTTTTTTCTTTTATTATACCTGATTTTCCATTGTTTTCCGTAACAAAGTCACCAACAGATGCGCTTAGCGTAGACTGTCCCCGGCCAGTTCGTAGAGCCGCTCTTCGTCGAGGACGCGAATCTTACCTCGGGATAGAAGCACAAGCCCCTCCTGCTGAAAATATCGCAGCATGCGGGTGACGACCTCCCTTGCAGATCCAAGCTCCCTCGCCGCCCGGTCGTGAGTAAGCGAAAATTCCATTTTACCTGAATTTTTTGCCTCTTCAATCAGAAAAGCCGCCAAACGCTTATCCACACTTTTTCCGAGAATCTGCTCCATCGTCCACATCACATCAGAAAACCGCTCTGCCATTAGTTCGTTAGTATATTTCATCACCGAAAGTGAAGTATCCATCAGCTCCTGATAGGCATACGGCGGGATCACCCAGTAGATGGTCTCCTCCCTTGCCTCCATCCAGATTTCAAAGTCGATGGTACGGAAAATACAGCTTGCGGCCAGAAGGCACAGATCCCGCTCAAACATCCTGTACACTGTGATCTCTTTGCCCTCCCCGGATGTCACAAAAGCCCTTAGCTGTCCGCATTTAACGATAACAAATCCCAGGCAGTCAGCGTTTCCCCGGTGGATAATCTCGCCTTTCTTCGCGGTTTTGAGTACCGCTTCCCTCAGGATTTTCTCCTGTTGCGGCTGGCTAAGCTGTTTCCAGAAAGGCAGATATGCTTCTATCTCATTTTCTGCACGATTTCCCATTTTTATCCCTCATTTTCCATCATCTTTAGAAAATCTTCCTCCGAAAGAATCGGAATATCAAGCTCCTTTGCCTTTCGGTTCTTGGAAGACATAGACTCCGTGTCATTATTAATCAGATAGCTTGTCTTGGAGGTGACAGAGCCTGTCACCTTGCCCCCCCTCTTCTCAATCTCTTCCTTTATCTCATTACGGTTCTTAAAATGATGAACTGATCCCGTGATGACAAACTGTATCCCGGTGAAAATCTGTGCTTCCCTCGTCTCCTCTTTTGTAAGTTTCACTTCTTTTAGAAGCTTCTCATAGCCGGCACGTCTGTCCTGATCCTGAAAATAGTCTGTGAATGACCCGGCAATCACATCACCGATACCGCCGATCTCACTGAGCTCCTCTCTGGTTGCGTCTGCCGTTCTCTGCGGATCCTCGTCAAACTGCTTACAGATCAGTTTCGCCGTAGCTGCTCCCACATTTTCAATGCCCAGGGCATAGATCAGCCTTGCAAGGGTTGTCTCCCTGGATGTCTCAATACTGTCTAACAAGTTTTGACAAGATTTTTCTCCAAAGCCCTCCATCTTCCTGATCTCCTCCCTGTGCTGATCCAGATGATAGATATCCGCAAATTCATGGATAAAACCTTTTGCGATAAACTTCTCCATCGTTGCCTCGGAAAGGCCGTCAATATTCATGGCGTCCCGGCTCACAAAGAGGGTGAACGCCTTGATCTGTTTGGCCTGACACAGCGGATTCGTGCAGTAGAGCGCCCTGGCATTTAAAATCTGTCGGACCTTGGTCCTGCCACCGCAGACCGGGCAGGATTCCGGTACGTCCTTCACCCCGCTTCTTGTCAGATTTTCCGCAATCTGCGGAATAATCATATTCGCCTTAAATACTTTAATGCGATCACCAATACCAAGTTTTAAACTTTCAACAATACTGATATTATGCACACTTGCACGACTGACCTGCGTGCCTTCAAGCTCTACCGGGTCAAAAACGGCAACCGGATTAATCAGACCGGTTCTTGAAGCACTCCATTCTATTTCTCGCAGTGTCGTTTCTGCGGTTTCATCTGTCCATTTAAACGCCATCGCATTTCTTGGAAACTTTGCTGTTCTTCCCAAAGAATCTCCATATGCAATATCATCATATAAGATTACCAGACCGTCTGACGGAAAATCATTTGTTACAATTGTTTTTTCAAACCATTCTATCGTGTCTAAAATCGTGTCTTTTGTAACCATTTTATATTCAACAACCGAAAACCCCTGATCTTTAAGCCACTCAAACTGTCGTTGTCTGGAATTATCAAAATCAACATCCTGTGCCGATACCAGTGTAAATGCAAAAAAATGGACATTACGCTGTGCCGTAATTTCATTATTTAACTGTCTGACAGATCCGCTGCATAAATTTCTCGGATTTTTATATTTTGCATCGGCTTCCGGAATCTGTTCGTTAATACGCTCAAAATCTGAATACGTAATAATCGCTTCTCCACGCAGAACAAGTTTCCCTTTAAAAGGAATGGTCACAGGAACATTTTTAAATACTCTGGCATTATTGGTAATAATTTCTCCTACTTCACCATTTCCTCTTGTAACAGCTTTTTGCAGTTGTCCATTGTCATAGGTCAATACAATTGTCAGACCGTCCAGCTTCCATGAAAGCAGACCTTTCTGACTGCCAAGCCACTCTGCCAGCGCTTCCGGACTTTTCGTCTTATCAAGACTTAACATTGGAGATTCATGACGTTCTTTAGGCAGTTCACTAAGCACCTCGTAGCCGACATTTACGGTCGGACTATTTGAAAGAATATAACCTGTTTCTTTTTCAAGCATACCCAGTTCATCATATAAAGCATCATATTCATAATTAGACATCAGTTCCCTGCCCTCTGAATAATAGCTTTTCCCTGCCTTATTGAGTAATTCTACCAATTCTTTAATTCTGTCCATTTTACTTTGCTGAATCATATAACTGCTCCTTTAACTGCTGATATTCTGCTTCTGTCACATTCCGGTATTCTCCGGGCTTTAAATCTCCCAATAAAATATTCATGATACGGATTCTTTTGAGCTGCACAACTTTCCTTCCCTGTGTACTGCACATACGCCGGATCTGCCGGTTTAATCCCTGTGTAAGGATAATGCGGAAGGTTTTCTTTCCCAATGCGGTTACTTTGCACGGTTTCGTTGTTCTGTCTAACTCCGCCAGATATATTCCTCCAGACATTGCCTTAATAAATGAATCATCAATCTCTTTATTTACGGTTACAATGTATTCCTTTTCGTGACCGTTGGCTGAACGGAGAATTTTATCCATCATCTCTCCGTTATTTGTCATTAAAATTAACCCTTCTGAATCTTTATCCAGCCTGCCAACCGGGTAGATTCTTTTAGGATACCCAATATAATCAACAATATTATTATCACCCTGATTTGCCGTTGTCGTACACACGATTCCCGTTGGTTTGTAAAATGCCAGCAAAATCTTTTCATCTTCTTCTATAATTGATTTTCCATCGACAAAAACTGTCTGTCCATCTGTCACTTTACTTCCCATTTGTGCAGGAATGCCGTCTATGGTTACTCTGCCCTGTTCTAACAGGCGGTCTGCTTCCCTTCTGGAGCAATATCCCGCACTGCTTAAATATTTATTAATACGAACTTCCATGTTTTCTCCAATTCTTATTTCACAAGCTATTTTAATATTTTAACAAATTTTAAAATTTAATTCAATTTGTTCTTTTAGATAAAAGCTGTGTTTTAAATTATTTCACCCGTGTGATATTACCCTGCTTGTC
>OGRS01001996.1_pt1 | contig 10167 bp, 10 predicted proteins | sample 1553561 | NCBI WGS metagenome assembly OGRS01 (sample SAMEA2580103, study PRJEB22360) | human gut metagenome | biome: human gut; feature: human-associated habitat; material: faeces | place: Denmark | collected 2008/2010
ATATTCTCTGTCAGACTTTTGATTCCAGAAAAATCATAGGCCTTCATCCATGCAGTCTGATTTTCCATTATGGTTCCCAGCATCCTAACCGATTCCATCTGCAATGGTTTAAGCATTTCATTATATCTGTCAAGCATTTTCTGTGTTTCAGTCAATATAGGATTTTTTGCAATATCTGAAATTTCTTTCATCATTTTTGAATCATATATTTCTGAAAACTGTGATAATGCCGAACTTATCCCTGGAATATTTATTGGTTTTATTATTTTTCCTATATTGGGTTCATTATATTTACTCATTCTTTTCCTCAATATTCTTAATATTTTTAATGCCAGCCAGCCGCCTTCCCAACCTCATCCGCACAGATAAATCCCAGTATTGCCGCAAGATATTCAACCTTATAATTGATAATGCCGACCACACACAACACCATAATTGCTCTATTTCCGACCCATACACTATTCGGTCCGTGATTATGATTCTTCCGAACTTTAAAAAGCATATATCGAATCAGCAACGTACATAAGAAAAATCCAATTCCATAAATCGTCAACTCCAGCATATCTTTACCCTCTTCAAGATATTTCGATACGGTATATTCCAAGTTCCCTGTTAGAACACGTTTTTATTCCAATGCTACTTCTTCCCTGTTCATGTAATCTCTGTACAATATGATCAGCAACTTCCTTCTCTATGGCAACTTTATTCAATCTACCTTCTACACGGAATTCATAGATCCGTTCATTCTTTTCAATTAACCTGTCTATATATGCCATAAGTCGGTGTTGCATCTGAAAAGAACAACCTTTCTGCACATAATAATTTGCTTTCTTGCTTTTGCATTCCGGCAAGCTGCTATCTGCTTTGTGATCCTGATTCATTAACTCATCTGTCAGATTAAAATAATCATGTGGGATACGATGCCTGCTCTGTCCCATTGCACCTATATCCCAGGTAACATCTGACTGATACGGTTCTCCATCAATATCTACAATATTCCATGCATGTGGCACACTCTGTCCGCTTTTTACTGAATCACCGGTTACAACAATACATTTCACATCAACCGCATTTAGAAGAACTTTCACTGCCTTTGCAATTCCCTCACACTGGGCTTTATGATATGCAAAAACACCAAGGATATTGTGAGACGCAATCACTCTGGATATTTTATCCTTATCAGTCCCTTCATAGTCATAGTCAACATTCTGGCAAATCCAGTCATGCACTCGAAGTTCTTTTTCATAATCATTACATTCCAACAAATGTAGTTGTCTTGCAAGCTCATTCACCACTTTTTCAATTTTCCGATTGTATTCTTTTACCTTCTCTTTCGTAAAAAAATACTGTGGGCAAATTGCAACATGTCCAAACATATCACTGGCAGTGCTGCAAGCGGACTGGTTCAAGAAATAAATCAATGGATTATCCCTCGTCATCGCCATAAATATGCGTTCAAAACTTTCCTGGCTAAATTCACCACGCACTGGAATTGGAATAATGTCCTGATGCGCCATCGCACCATTATAAAATGCCTTATAGATCGCCTGCTCTTGTTTATATAGTTGATGATAATAATAACGATCTACAATCATTTTCCTGTAACTCCCTTAATCTCTTGTAAAATACACCATCACTACCGTGATATCATCTCCACACCCAAGTTCACTGGTCTCTGTCAGCCAGTTCTTCAGATTTGCCTGTACTGTCTCAGCTCCATGCTCTTGAATCATCTGCAGATAATCCTTACATGTCTTCTGATACTCTTCATCAGAAGTATAACTATTTGCAAATCCATCTGTGGAAAGGATATACATATATGGCTCTTCACTTTCCATGTCCCGTCTCCGCACCGATGCCACGGCTTTTCTCCATGCATCTGGTTTTGAAAGGGAATGTGTTTCTGTTCCAAGGAATTTCTCTGGTTCCACCAGCGGTTCCACTTCATCTTTTGTCACAACACTGATATCACCATCTCCAATCTGGAAGGAAAATACAAAGCTGTCTGTCACTAGCATTCCAAGCAGCGTTGTTCCGTACAGAGAAAATACGGATGGCCACTTAATATTTCCATCTTCATCGGTCATTTCATCTACTTTATTTTTATAAAAAGACTGTTTCACCCTTGCCTGCCACTCTTCACATACATCCTGGGCAAAACGCATATCACCTTCCCGGTTAAGAAACGTGATCAGATTAGAAAGTCCTATTTCATCTTCTCCATAGATTTTCAGATAATTCTTCATGACTTCATAGAAAGAATTAACAGCAATCATAGAACCTCTGTCACTTCTGGGACATTTGGAGCTTCCATGACCGTCTGCAATTGCAACGATCGCAATTTTATCTGAAATCTCTACGATTCGTTTATTATCCTGACACGGCAATTGATTTCTTACGTGAGTCGCACCTTTGACGATTCCGTCACATATATAGCGTTTCATCCGACTCCTCCTCTTCTTACCAGACAGCTCCTTCATCGAAATCATCCGGATTTGGAATATTACTCATATCAAGTACCAGCGGTGCCCCATTGTTTGCCGGTGCAAACGGATCATCTGTCGGTGCAGATGCTACGGAAGCTCCTGATGCATCTGCAGGCGTGGATACGGATGCTGCAGGTGTAGATGCTGCAACCGAATTCATTGGCTTGCTTGATGGTGCGGATACCATAGAAGCTGTGGTAGATGCCCATTTAATCATCTTTGCAAGTGCTGTTGCATTATTCGCCTGCAGAACAAGCTCTTTATTTCCAGTAAATTCAATCAGAACCTCATCGTCTGCATCCTGTCCGATAGAAATGGCAATCTTCACTGCTTTTCTAAACCAAGGAAGCTTTTTCAGCTTCTCCATACTCTTTTTATAATCATCTGTCGGCTGTCCATCTGAAAGAAGTACAATCACTGGCGGTAATGCTCGCTCCGGCATTGGCGGAATACTTAACTGTGCTGCCAAAAGATCAAATGCTTTTCCAAGTTCTGTCAGTCCATTGGCATCCATATCTTCCCATCCATAATCCTCTACCGGTACTGGACTGGATGTAATCCAGCTTGCTCCTGATGAGAACTGTAATGCACGGATCAGTAGCTGTGCATTTGGATTATTATCCGCTGCAGAGCGCATTTCCGGTATGCACTCCTGAATCGTGTTATTTACGATTCCAATCTTCTCTCCATACATAGATCCGGAACAATCTACTACCCAAAAGAAATGAATCGGTCTTGTTGCTAACTCTCCACCTGGTCTTTGTAATACTTCCATGGTAAATCCCTCCCACATATGCTTTTATTATTTTCTCAATTCTTATTTGAACTCCCCTGTTGATTCAGGGAATAAAATCTTTACACCTTTTGCAATTCCAGCTGTCTTTCCTGGGGCAACCGGAATCTGCGTGCCATCTGCTTTCTGGTAAGTCCAGTTTACTTTGTCCTCATTTCGAATTCCCCAAAGTGCCGGGTTCTTCGGATTCTGAACCACTGAACCTACTACGGTATCCATATCAAAATCATCGTAAACATGATGATGTAACAGCTTCGTATTCTGGTTTAACAGCACCCGGTTCTTTCCAATGATAATCTTATTAGGTACTTGTACTGTCTTTCCGCAGTTCCAACAAGTATGTGCCACACTCTTTGCTTCCAGATCCTCATCATAGAAAAGCTGAGCACCGCAGGAACATTGTAACATTCCGCTCATCATGTTAGAAAATAACGTCATCCATTCCGGCTCCGTAATACGTTTACTTGGCTCGTTCAGTCCAACTGTAAATGCTCTGGTAAACATCTGACGCAATTTCTCCGAATACAGTGGCCAGTAAATCGTTGCATTATCATGGATTCCTTTCACCGGTCTGTTCGTCTTATTATTCGGATCAAAGATAAATACCGGATCTGTGCCATACAGCTTCACTCTGGCTGCCATATCCATACAGCGGATACTTGCTTCCAGCTTTCCTTCCAGTGGATGATTTACCATAAAAAGATAGAACAGTAGCACGGAAAGTGAATATCGGTCTGTATCTTTGGATGGTCGTTTTTCTCCTCTTACAATCTCTGGTGCCATAAATCCCGGTGTACCAAGGACTCCACCTGGCTTACTATTATCAAAAGATACGTTATCATTATCACAGATCAAAACATCTCCATTATCTGGATTAAAGAACAGGTTTCCAAATGAAATGTCCTGATATTTAGCTCCCATAGCATGTAATTTTTGATAGCCTCTGGTCAGATTAAAAGCAGTTCTACACAACGTGTAGAAAGATGGATTTACACGTTTTTTCATCAGATCCACGATGCTTTTATAGTTTTTCGGTCGAAGAGGCATGATATAACCATACAGCTCACTCTTTGCCGGCACAATTAATTCCATAGGCCAGAGAAAACTTTCATCTGGTGAACCTTTGGCAATGATTGTTTCCAGAATCTTTTTCTGACGCTCCGTAGCACTGCCCTTAAAGTACCATTTCAGTGCATAATGATTACCGCTACATTTCACATCATAGACTTCTCCCTGCCCACCGGCTCCCAGGAGACTGACTACCTCATATTTATTTCCACTCTCTGAAGTGAGAATTGTTCCATTTTTTAATTGTCCTTCCATTATGGTATCTGCCTCCTTTGTTTGATCAACTGCAATACCTGATTTACTACACTTCCATCTGCCACGATCATGCAATAGGATTTATTTCCAAACTGCATCTCGCAGGCATTGCTGTATGGAGTAATTGCGGTCAGATAACGATAAGTCTTGTCAAATCCCCATTCCGTTGCCTGAAACACAATCCTCTGATTCGTTATGTATAGAATTCCCCGGTGCTGTACAAGTTCTGTATGCTCGACCGTTCTTCCTCTTCCGGAACTCCATCTGGTTCCCTCAAATAATCCTGGGGCACTTCCTCCCACATGACGGAACTCTTTCACGGTTTTCTGCTCCATATTGATTGCCTTATCGATAAAGTGAATCTTTTCTCCACGTTTCAGGAACAGTTTGTCTGTGTTTAAAATTGGAAGTCTGCCTGCAATGATCTCCTGTCTCGCTGCATCCGGCAAAATCGTTGTCACCGTAGGAATCTGGTTCCGATTTCCAAATAGTGCATCAAAAAGTCCCATCCTCTCACCTCTTTACCCAGTCAATATACCGTAAATCTTCCCTTTCGTTGTCGCATAGCAGGCGACAATCTGAAACTCATGCTATACCAGCTGATATTTGAATTTGTTCTTTCTGGCATACTCTTCTGCATAAGAGCCGAAAGAACATTGAATAATAAACTGCTTATCTGTATTGGTAAAGGCATCTTGCCCGATCTGCTTTACACTGTCCGGAATCACAATAAAATCTAAGGAACTGCAGCCAAAAAATGCACGTTCACCTATGACTCCTAGTTTTTCATGTAATTCCACTTTTTTCAGATTCGTACAGCCTTCAAACATACGATCTGGGATTCTACCTATATTCTCAGGAATTCTCACTCTCTCCATAGACTGACAATCTGCCAGCAGTCCATCACCTAACCAGAACACACTCTTAGGAATCTCGATTGTTCGCAAGCCAGTCCCTTTCAATGCACCGTCTCCAATTGTCTTCAATGCCATCGGCAATGAGATTGATTTAAGGCTACTACAGTTTTCAAAGGCTGAATCTTCAATCTCCTCGATACTAATCGGCAATACCACCTGATGTAGTTTGTTACATCCAGAAAAAGCATTCCGTCCAATATACGCTATTCCTTCTGTCAAAATGGCTTCCTCGGTCGGAGAATTGCTGAAGCTATCATCTGCAATCTCCACTACCGGCGTATTCCCAGATCTGTTCTGGAAAATAATCGTCTTGTTCTTATCCCCACGGAATCCAGTTACTGCAAGACCTTTTCCCCTGCGGCTTTTCTCATATGTAAAAAGATCACCATAAGATTTACCTGAAGATGACTGTTCTCCCTGAATTGCCGGTCCGCTTCCCTGCTTCTGAATGGAAATGTCACAGGCTTTTCCAAGAACTTTTCCTCCATAGCAGGAACACCATACGGATACAATCCAGTCTGCATTGACACGGCTCATGCCAAAATCGTCCATAAGCTGCTTCACATAGCGGAAAGCAAAGGTATTATTGATATGGGATGCAGTCTGGATATCCTGTGCAATTCCCATGTTATATGCCATCAACAGTAAATTGACATTCTTCGCCTGATCTGGAAATAAGTCTTTCACCAATGCAGTAAATTTCTTTCTATCGTCCAGAGATGCCTGGTGTCTCGTAAGCATCTCTTCAAAATCCTGTTCAAAAATAGCCCATCACCTTCTTATCTGCTTTTGTACTATTCTCAAGTCTTATTCCACACCAAGTGCTTTAAATACTGCTTCTTCTGCGGAAGAATAGAAAATCAAGTTAAATGCACCAACCAAATCTGATGGTACAGTTCCCAGATCTCCTGCTGACGTAATTGGAAGTAATACCTTCTTTGCTCCACTATCCAGACATACCTGCAGAGTACTTGCCAGCTCATCTACTTTAATCAAGGTACCACCGATACTGATCTCACCTAAAATTGCAAGGCTATTCAATGGTGTCTTTCCAAGTGCTGCGGAACAGATTGCAATTAACGTCGGCAGTGCCAGGTTTCCTGTCATTCCAATGCCCTGCATATCCTGATAGTTAATGATATAGTCCTTTGTAGTAGTACTGATCTGACTGGAAATACGATTTCCATTGGCTTTCAGATAATTAAATGCTGTATTAGTTGCTTCTTTTGGCTCTTTACCGGAACCTATACCGGTACAGGTCAGCTTTCCATTACCAGGCATCATCTGGGTTTCCAGCATATAACAGCCAATCATGCCTGTCTTTGATTTGGAAACAGTATAAACAGATCCTGGTTTTCCCATACCTTCTGGAATCAGCTTGCCACCGCCCTGCTCAGGAACGGAAACGTAATGCTCTTCAAAGCTGTCATTATCTGTATAAGAGAAATTCACATCATAGAACTCCATGCCGCCGATCTTCTTCAGCTGCTCTTTTACTCTGCGGCGAAGTTCCAGTGAAATCTCCACAATCTCACGTAATTCTTCTTTTGTTACTTCTCCATCTGGATACAGCAGTTTCGTAAAACCAGAAATCATCTTACGAACTGCAATAGTATCACGCTGATTCAGGTTATTTCCAAGACGGAAATACTTGTCCATCAGGTCACTGTAGCTGTCCTTACGGAGTTCACGCATAAATTCAGACAGATAATCTGTGATAAATCCATAATCGTTGGTAAAGGAATCCGGTCTATATTTCGGAATCTCCCAACCAGGAATATAACAATGCATACGATCCAGGAACGCTGTATCAGTACCCATTTCCGGTGGGAATGGATCAAATAAGCTGGATGTCTTTAAAAGCGTATCTACACTCTGGTTGATATTTCCTACAAATACCATAGAAGCCTTAGCTTGGATCTCTGCTTTTCCTCGTGAAAATGCTCCGGATGCCATGTAACCTTTCATAATCTGGATGCCATCTTTATCTTTGAACTTAATACCGGCAACCTCATCAAAAGCCACGCAATCCCACATACCGACAAGACCTACTGTATGATTTGACATGTTATAGAAGAGGTTCGCAACCGTTGTCTGTCCTCCGGCAACCAAAATACTGTTCGGAGAAATCTGCTCATATATGTATGACTTACCAGTAGAGCGTGGTCCCAACTCACAAAGGTTAAAGTTATTCTCTACCAGCGGAATCATACGTGCAATTAAAAGCCATTTTGCCCTCTCACTGAAACTTTCCGGCTCCAATCCTGTAGAGCGAAGCAGGATATCCATCCATTCCTCTTTTGTAAATGCTTTTCTTCCATTTCTCACTTCATCCATGTCTACATGTGGCATCTGGATTGGTGTCAGCTTACGGATACGGATTGGCTGTGTATTCTTCTTATCTTCCTCAATAAATTCATACTCCATCTGCAGGATACACCAGATACCACCACAGAGCAGTCTGTCATAATCTTTCACATAATCCGGGTGAATCGGAATTCCTTTCACACCCAGATTAGAGAATGTCGCTTCATAGCGGTCTTCCTTTGTATTCAGTACAACCGTGATACGATCAATCACAGTATAGCTGCCTCTTTCACGCAAAAGAGAGAGAATCTTCTGTGCCTCATCCGGACGCACATAATTATCTCTCAAAATACGCTTTACGTTCTCTACACCTTCTTCAATGATCTCTTCATCATCGGAATTACAGTACTGTCCGAGGAGATATTCCAGTACATAAACCGGAACATTGGCTCCCTCTCGGATGGACTTTGTTAAATCCTTCCGGACAATACGCCCATCATAGTATTGACGAAGTTTTTGCTTTATTTCTTCTCGCTTGTCCTCTATTTTATTTTCCTGAGTAATATCAAATTCTTCCATGTCATCCCTCTTTTTTACTTATTTACATGTGTATATCTCTTTTTCATTTCAAAATAATGGTCAACGATAAAATTACAATTGATCTTTGATGTCATTTCAGTATTATCCAAAATATAATTCGATAAATATCCATATTTTATCAAATAATCTGCATTCTTTTTCGGCATTTTAAAATCAATTTCTGTACTGTTCACTTCATCTATTTTCTTACATATTTTTTTTAAGAAATTTTCATTTTCCTTATCTAATACTGTAAAGTTATCAACAGACATAAGTGTTTTCTCAAATTTGTATATATGAAATGATTTCTTACGTCTATAGATGTTATCGATATTTTTTAATGCTATTTCCAAATCATGGGTAAGCAAATTATACTCTGCGGTCATCTTAGTAATTCCCTGAGTATAAGTTTGCTTTTCAATTGCTACCTCTCTAATATCATTTAGCAATTTTTCTTTTGTCTCAGAACTAATATTTTGTCTCAACAAATAATACTTATCTTGTGTTAGTTGAATAAAATCCCCATAATAATCGACAAAAGCTTTCAAAAATAATCGGCGCCTCATAGGATCAAATATAAATCTTATATTAGCCCAATTGTTAGATAAATCTCGGTACAATTTAACATATTCATCGAACCACTCTATTGAATTTCTTTCTTTAAAAGATGAACAATGCTCAAATAATGCTCTCTGAGAAAAAATAAATGCTTCCATATCCTTTCTTCTACATTCACTATAACTGACAATACCTAATACCAACGAAATAATCGAACTTCCCCAAACTCCTAAAATTATATTAGATATATATGCATGCAAATCATATCCGTTATCTCCCATATTGGGATTCCACTGAAACACACAATATGCATATATTAATGCTGAAATAATGCTTCCGATCACCGTTGCATAAATAATATTTCTTTGGATTTTCATTACATCAATCTCCCTCTTTAAAACCCAAAATCATCCACAAATGCAATATCAATCATAAATTCATACTGCTGCAGAATATTCTTCTCATTATTCGTATCTGCCAGTACCAGATAATACTTGTCACCGTACTTATATTCTCTAGACTTCAATGTAAATTTCTCATGGAATGTTCTCTTCTCTGGTGCTTCATCTCTACTGTTTGCAACTATCGGCACGTCAAAAGATATCTTTTCTCTATCTTCTGTCGTAAAGTATGCCACCAGACTTCTTGCCTTCATAGTATCGGTCACTTTCTCTGTCTGGATAAAATCAAAGTAAGTAATCAGGTTTGTCACTTTCCGATTCACAGAAGTCAAAATCACATCCACATAATCATAAGCAACCGCTCTGGTATTTGTTGTCAGTTCAATTACTGGAATCAGCATTTCCTGTAGCGAAGAACCGCCATGTACATAGTTCTGTCCACCACCAGCCACTTTAAAAATATCAGCTCCAATCGGTGTTGTCACATACAAGTTGTTCATGTATGTCATTAATCTGGACTTCATTCCCGGTTCTCTTACTTCCTGTGTGGTAAGTAAGAAACGTTTGTTAGAATAAGCACAGATTTCCCGGTCATAGGATACTTTATCAAATTCCTGCAACTTGTCTCTCTTGTACAGGAAGCCATGGTCTGCTGTAATAAAGAATTTCGGTGCTGATATATAGCCAGTCAATTTTTTGATCAGCTTATGGATCTCTTCAATTGCTTCGGAGCAAGCTGTAAATACTTCATTTTCACTGGCAGGGTTATCACCACCAGCAACTACCTGCTTTTAGTGGACTGC
>OGRS01002003.1_pt1 | contig 10127 bp, 6 predicted proteins | sample 1553561 | NCBI WGS metagenome assembly OGRS01 (sample SAMEA2580103, study PRJEB22360) | human gut metagenome | biome: human gut; feature: human-associated habitat; material: faeces | place: Denmark | collected 2008/2010
GGCTCCCCCTCTGGGGGAGCTGTCACGCCTGCGGCGTGACTGAGAGGGTTACATACCCCGCCTTCTCGATGCACCTGCGTCCCTCGTCGGTATCCAGCCAGTCGTAGACCTTCCGCTGGGGGCTGTCGGGGGCGGCGTCCGCGTGGACGACTGCGTAGAACTCGTTGCAGAGCGGGTAGCTCTCATCGGCGATGGTGTCATTGCCGGGGGTCACGCCGTCCACGGCCAGCAGGCGGAGGCCGGGCTTCGAGTACATCTGGTCGATGTAGTAGTAGACCGAAAAGCCGATGGCGTTGGCAGAGTTGTTGTACTCGGCGATGCTGTCCACGAGGCCGCCCATGTCGGCGGGGGCAAGCTCGGTGGGCGCGGCCATCAGCTGGCCGTCGCCCTTGTCGATGAGCAGCTTTTTGAAGAGGGTCTGACTGCCCGAGTCCACGCCTCGCTGGAACGCCACGATGGGGGAGTCCGCGCCGCCCACATCCTTCCAGCTGGTGATGCGGCCCGCATAAATATCCCGCAGCTGCTGCTGGGTCAGGCTCTGGACGGGATTCTCTTCGTTGACGATGAAGACCAGCGCGTCCCGGCCAATGGCTTTCTGCTCGAGCTTTGCGTCGGCCTCGGCCAGCTCTTCCTTGACGTACTCGGGGGCCTCGTAGACGATGAGGAGCTGTGCGCCGTAGTCCTCGCTGTCGCTGCGGGACCAGAGGCCGAAGTTCTCCCAGGCATAGGCCGTGGTGCTGACGGTGATGCTGGTCTGGGCCTCGAGAAGGTCCATGCCGGTGACGTCGGCCTTCATCTGGGCCATCAGGGGGATGCAGGCTGTGGAGCCGTCAAGGCGGGGGAACTCGTCCTCGGTCAGGAAGGGGACGGGCGTGTCCGGGTCGGGGACGGACGCCGCCGGAGAGTCGGCGGGGGAGTCCGCCGTGCCGGTCTTGCAGGCGGTGAGCATCGCCGCCCCGAAGCCGAGGCCCATCACGCGCAGGAAGCTGCGGCGGGAGATCATCTCTTTCATATCAAAAACCTCCGTGTCAGTACAGGTGGCCCCCGCCAGCGTCGTCGCTGGGGGAGGAGAAGATGCTTTCGCGGTAGAGCCACTGGCCGGTGGAGTCCATCAGGCCGTAGTCGAAGCCCTGCCGCGCGATAAAGCAGTCGTCGGGCAGGTCGTCCGGGCTGTAGCAGCTGCCGAGGCGGCGGAGAAGCAGATTGCCCTCCATGTCCAGCACATCGTAGAGGCTGCTGCCGTCACGGCTGTCCCGGCAGGCTGTGAGCAGAGGGCCGCTGGCGGTGCTGGTGAGGTAGGAAGCGTAGGTGTACTGCTGGGCCTCACCGGCGGACGACCAGAGCAGACCCTCTCCGCCGTAGGTCTGGATGGCGATGGTGTTGTAGTTTTCGTCGTCGTACTGCAGCAGGGCGTAGCCGTCGGGCAGGGCTGTCACGCTGATGTACTGTGCTTCTTCCACGGGCGCTGCCTCCACATCGGTCAGCAGCGCGCCGGTGGTGCCGTCGTAGACCTTGAGGATGTTGTCCGTCGTCAGCACAGCGACGTTGCCGAAGCGGTAGTCGGTATCGTACCGCTGGACGCCGATGCTCTCGCCGCTGGCGAGGTCGATGAGGGTGTAGGGGCTGTCCGGGTCATCGCTGCCGGAGAGGACGACGCAGCCGGGGGTGTAAGTGTTCACGGCCCAGTCGAAGCGGCCCAGCTCCACGGCCTCGCCGCCGTTCAGATCGTAGAGGACGGAGCGGCTGTCCTGACGGCTCTGGAGGCAGGCGACGCCCACGCCGCAGGCCGAGACGGCGCTGTCCTCTTCGCCGGTGAGCAGTTCGCCGGTGGTGACGTTGTAGAGGGCTTCGCGGGCGATGCCCCAGTCTGAGCCGCGGAACCAGCTCAAATCGAGCCAGTCGGCAAAGCCGCCGCGATACGATGCGAGGGAGCTGGCTGTGCAGCCGTCCTCCCGCATCAGCACATTGCCCTCCCGGTCGGTGATGAGGACGTACTGGTGGAGCGGCTGGTCGGGGTCGTCGTAGGCGTAAGTAAGGCCCTCGGGCAGGTCGTAGCAGTTGAAGATGAGGCGCTGGCCGCCCTCGTCCACCACGAGACAGTCGAGCGCTGTTTCGGGTACGGGAAGCTGGGCGCCTGTGGCGAGGTCGTACACCCGAGTGCCGCCGGTGGTGCCGTTCTCGAAGGCCCAGACGTCAGCGTCGTCCCGCAGGATGAGCAGCCCGCCCGAGAGGGTGGCGTTCACCGCATAGGGAAAGGTCATGACGGCATTGCCGTCGGCGTCGTAAAGGGTGGAAGTGCGCTCCTCCGTGCCGGGAGTGGAGTGGGCCACGAGATAGTGGCCCGTCTCGCCGGTGAGGGTGTTCTTCAGCAGCTGGATGCTGTCGGAGCTGCTGGCTTTGTAGAGCACCCTGCCGCCCCGGAGGATGGTGCCGCCGCCGTTCCCGGCGTAAGAGTAGACGTAGTGGAGCGAGTCGTCGCTGAGCCATGCGTCACTGTAATACTGCGGGGCCTGCGAGGATGCCGTCCCCTCGTGCCGGGGCGACGCCGCAGGCAGCAGCGAACAGCTCGCCAGCAGCCCGCCCGCCAGCACGAGGCAGGCGGCGCGGCGGCTGAGTCGAAGCAGAGTGGTCTTCATAGAAACACCTCACAGTCTCCCAGAATTTGACTTTCCCATCTATAGTATATACGAAAGACCCGGACATTTCATTGCAGAAATGTGTCCGGGTCTGGTTACAGTTTTATGACAAGCTTATTCTTCGTCTCCCTGTTCCTTCAATTCCTTCAGGAAGGGCAGAAGGAACGGCACCGAGATGCAGAAGGTGAGGCCATCGGCGATGGGCTGGCACAGCTCGATGCCGCTCAGGCCCCAGATACGGGGCAGGGTGAGGATGAGCGGGATGAAGCAGACGCCCTGACGGCAGCAGGCGAGGAAGGTGGCCCGGCCCGATTTGCCGATGGACTGGAACATCATATTCGTCACGATGATGACGGGCTGTAAGAACATGGCGATGCACTGATACCGCAGGGCGGGCAGAGCCACGGCGGTGACCTCGGGGTCATCGCGGAAGAGGCGGATGAGGGGCTCGGCGTTGAACCAGCAGAGGGAGTTGAGCACCGCCATAAAGACGAAAGCCGTCGAGATGGTGAAGATGGCCGCTTTCCGCACCCGGGCAAAGCGGCGGGCGCCGTAGTTGAAGGCCGCCACAGGCTGCAAGCCCTGTCCGACGCCGATCGCCACCGACAGCACGAACTGGAAGATGCGGGACACGATGCTCATGCCGGCCACGGCTGCGTCGCCGTAGTTGCGGGCGGCGACGTTCAGCAGCATACTGCCGATGCTGTTCAGGCCCTGACGGCCGAAGCTGGGCGCACCGTTGAAGAAGATCTGCCCGAAGTCCCGGGCGTTGCGGGTGACCTGGGTGATGCGGAATCGGCTGACGGTCTTGCCGCGCAGGAACATGGAAAGCAGGATGCAGAAGCTGATGCTCTGGCTCAGGGCGGTGGCCGTGCCTGCGCCGCCGGTCCCCATGCCGAGGCCGAAGATGAAGACGGGGTCCAGCACGATGTTGAGCACACCGCCGGTGACGAGACCGATCATGGCGAAGCTGGCCTTGCCCTCGTAGCGGAGGATGTTGTTCATCACGAGGCTCGACATCATGAGCGGGGCCGCGATGAGGATGGGCCGCGCGTAGGCGCAGGCGTGGGGCAGGATGGTGTCGGTGCTGCCCAGCAGCATCATGAAGTCGGGCAGGGCAGCGAGACCGAGAACGGCCAGCACTGCGCCGAAGGTCAGTGCCGTGAAGAAGCTGGTGGAGGCGAACTTTGTGGCCGCATGGGTGTCCTGACTGCCGAGGCTGCGGCTGATGATGCCGCCCGCGCCGTGGCCCAGCATGAAGCCGAGGGCCTGAATAATGGCCATCAGGCTCGACACGACGCCCACCGCGCCCGACGCGCTGGTGGACAGCTGGCCCACAAAGAAGGTGTCGGCCAGATTGTAGATGCTGGTGATGAGCATACTCAGGATGGTGGGGGCCGCGAGGCCGAGAATGAGCTTCGGCACGGGGGTCTGGGTCATTTTCTCGAACTGGAGCCTGCTGCGCTCCAGCTCGGCGGCGTCGGATGCGGTGCGGGGGGAAGACGGCATGAAGAGATACCTCACTTTCGGAAATCAAAGAAAATACCGCTCTTTGCGCAAAGAACGGGTAAAATGCAGATATACAATAAGTATAGCGCAGATCGGGGGAAATGTCGAGACAGCAGTGCGGGCAGGCACGGTGGAAGCTTTCTCCTCAGATACGGTGACCGGGTTGCGGCTCCCAGCGTCTGCCGCGCTGTCGCTTGCATCCTGCTGGCCGCGGCCCCAACAGCTCTTCCCTGTTTCCGCCGCTGGCGCTCGGGTTGCCTTTGCTGCTTTTCTTCGGCCCCTTGGGCGGGGCCTTGAAAAGCAGAAGGCTGCCCCAGCCTCGCCTCCCTTCATCTGCCGCTGGCAGCGGTCGGCTCCGCTGCAGTCGTCGCCGTTGCCTCAAAAAGTTAGGGTATTGAGTGCAAAAGCAGGAGAAAATGGAATGCCTTTTGGCAAATTTGCCAAAGAAAGGTCGAATTGCTTGTAGAAAATCACGTCAAGTGGTATAATTTATAGAAAGAAACAAAAGCGCGAAGATAAAAAACAGCGCAGAGAAGAGTTCCGGGGAGATCCTGCCCCGGGATACGGAGGGAAATCTTATGAAATCTGTGGCACAGACTATCATTGAAGCAGACCGCTTCTACACCATCGCCGCCAAGACCGGCAGCGTCATTCAGGCTGTGGAGAGCGTCAAGGACGGCGGCAACATCCGTCTGGGCAAGTACGAGCACAAGCCCGAGCAGGAGTGGGCTTTCGTCCGCGAGGGCGACGGCGTTTACCGTATCCGCAACCGCGCTTCTGGCAAGCTCATCGACCTGATGATGACCGGCACCGCAAACGGCACCTGGCTCCACCTGTGGGAGGACGTGGGCGGCACTTCCCAGATGTGGAAGATGGAGCCCACCCCGGCCGGCACCGTCCGCCTGCGCTCCATGTGGGCTGCCGGCAAGTGCATCGACACCGTGGGCATGGGTACTGCGGACGGCGCTGTGCTCCAGATCTGGCAGGAGACTGCCGGCGAAGACCAGCTGTGGACCATCTCCGAGGTGAAGGACCGCGCAAAGCACGCCCCCAAGGCGGAGGAAAAGCCCGCTGAGGTCAAGGCCGAGGCCGCTGCTCCCGCCGAGGAAAAGCCGGTTGAGGAAAAGGCTGCACCTGCCGCGAAGAAGACCACCAGAAAGCCTGCGGCAAAGAAGACCGCCGCCAAGACTGCTGCGAAGCCCGTTGCGGCAAAGGCCGAAGCCGCACCCGCCAAGGCCGAGGAAAAGCCCGCCGAGGCCGCGCCTGCCGCAAAGCCTGCCCGCAAGACCGCTGCCCGTAAGAAGACCACGAAGGCCGGCAAGTAAGCTTTTTACATAGAGAGCTTGCCCGGCAGAAGCCCTCTCAGTCACGCCTGCGGCGTGACAGCTCCCCCAGAGGGGGAGCCATTGGCAGGCCGGTCAACTCTGAACTGACCGCTGAAAGCTCAATATAACGCAAAAAAGAGTGCCCTGCTACAGAGGGCAGCAGCTTCGGAACACTGTTCCTTGTCAAGCTGCTACTAGCCTCTGTAGCAGGGCACTCCTGTTTATGATAGATTAAACTTTGTTCATTCAGGCGAAACCTGGCCGACACGCCAGAGGCTCCCCCTCTGGGGGAGCTGGCGCGAAGCGCCTGAGAGGGTCAGCGTCCCATCTTGCCCTTCTTGAACTTCAGCGCCGCTGCGATGAAGCCCTTGAACAGGGGATGTGCGCGGTTGGGACGGCTCTTGAACTCGGGGTGGAACTGTGCGCCGAGGTGGAAGTCACGGCCCGGCAGCTCCACGGTCTCCACAAGGCGGCCGTCGGGGCTGGTGCCGGAGATGACCAGACCGGCGTCCTGCATCTCCTGACGGTAGTCGTTGTTGAACTCGTAGCGGTGGCGGTGGCGCTCCCAGATCTCGCTCTGGCCGTAGCACTCGGCCATCTTGGTGCCGGGCAGGACGGTGCAGGGGTACTTGCCCAGACGCATGGTGCCGCCCTTGGGGATGTTGCCCTGCTGGTCGGCCATCAGGTCGATGACGTTGTGATGACCCTCGGGGGTGAACTCGCTGGAGTTGGCGTCGGCGTAGCCCAGAACGTGGCGGGCGAACTCCATGACCATGATCTGCATACCGAGGCAGATGCCGAAGTAGGGGACATCGTTCTCGCGGGCGTACTGTGCGGCCTGTATCATGCCTTCGATGCCGCGGTCGCCGAAGCCGCCGGGGACGATGATGCCGTCCACATCCGCAAAGGCTTCCCTGCAGGCTGCCTGGTCGGGCAGGTCCTCGCTCTCCACCCACTTGATCTCCACCTGGCTGTCGTTCTCGAAGCCGGCGTGGTAGAGGCTTTCCATGACGGACAGATAGGCGTCATGCAGCTTGACGTACTTGCCCACGAGGGCGATGGTGCAGGTCTTGCTGCGGGTGGCAATCCGGGCCAGCATCTCTTTCCACTCGGTGAGGTCTGCGGGGGGAACATCCAGATGCAGCTGCTTGACCACCACGTCGTCGAGGCCGCCGGTGTGGAGCATCAGCGGACACTGGTAGAGGCTGGGCATGGTCAGGTTCTCGATGACGCACTCCGGCCTGACGTTGCAGAAGGTGCTGATCTTCCGGCGGATGTCGCTGCCCACGCTGCCGTCGGCGCGGAGGATGATGATGTCGGGGCTGACGCCCATGCCCTGCAGCTCCTTGACGGAGTGCTGTGCGGGCTTGGACTTGTACTCATCGGAGCCGGAGATGTAAGGCACCAGCACCACATGGATGAAGCAGCAGTTCTCCTTGCCCTGCTCGAGGCCCACCTGACGGATGGCCTCGAGGAAGGGCTGGCTCTCGATGTCGCCGGTGGTGCCGCCGATCTCGGTAATGACCACATCGGCCTCGGTGGAAGAGGCCAGATTGTAGATATAGCTCTTGATCTCGTTGGTGATGTGGGGGATGATCTGGACGGTCTGGCCGAGGTAAGCGCCCTGGCGCTCCTTGTTCAGCACGTTCCAGTAGACCTTGCCGGTGGTGAGGTTCGAATACTTATTCAGGTTCTCGTCGATGAAGCGCTCGTAATGGCCCAGGTCCAGGTCGGTCTCGGTGCCGTCGTCGGTGACGAAGACCTCGCCGTGCTGCAGGGGGCTCATGGTACCCGGGTCCACGTTCACGTAGGGGTCCAGCTTCTGGCTGGCCACCTTGAGGCCGCGGCACTTCAGCAGTCGGCCCAGAGAGGCGGCGGTGATGCCTTTGCCCAGACCGGAGACGACGCCGCCGGTCACGAAAATAAACTTTGCCATAATGGTTCTCCTCTAATTTACAGATATTCTTTGCCGTGAATAGCACGATAAGCAAATACTTTCCCTCAGTGGGGGCGCAATACGGATTATTGCGCGGGGTCGTAGGAGTCCAGTATCTCCTGCGCGACCTCGGCGCGGTCGCGCCGGGTGTCCATTGCTTTTTTCTCGATGTAGCGGTGCGCCTCGGCCTCGGTCATATGGCCCAGCTCGATGAGGCAGCACTTGGCGCGGCTCACCAGCCGCACCTGCGCCAGCTTTTCCTGCATCCGCTGATTCTCCTGCCGCAAAAGCAGGAGGCGGTGATTGCTGGCGGCGGCCATGTGGATGGCCTGCAAAAAGAAGGTGTTGGAGAAGGGCTTTGTGACCAGCAGAACGCCTTCTTCGCTCAGCAGGGTCAGAAGCTGCTCGGCGGCTGCGGCCTTGGCCAGAAATATCACACCGGCATCCGTTTTCTCCACGGCGTCGGCGCACAGCTCGTGGCCGAACTCATCCGGAAGCGGAGAGTTGACCACGATGAGCTCAAAGTCGGATTCCAGCATCCTCCGCCGCGCCTCCGCCGCACTTGGTACGATGATAGGCCGCGCATAGCCCAGCTCCGTCAGGCGTGCGGAGATATATTCGTTGGAGCTTGCGCCCGCGCTTACGATCAGGGCACGTCCCATTCGGCTCACTCCTTTCCTATGTCATTCTGCATCAGATGGCATTGAAGTAGTGGACGCGCTCATATTCGGCGGGGTCGGAGGCGTTCTTGAGCGCCTCGCAGCGGCGCAGAGCCTCGGCATAGTAGCGGCGGCTCAGCTCGTCGGGCAGGAATTTGTGAAGGAACTCGCTGTTCCTGGCCACCTCGACGGCCTCTTCCAGCGAGGCGGGCAGGGTCTCGAGGTCGAGACCGGCGGCTTCGCCCGGGATGAAGAGGTTGCGGTTGACAGGGGCGGACAGCTCCATCCGGTTCTCGATGCCGTCGAGGCCTGCTGCCAGCACGAGGCCGATGGCGAGGTAGGGGTTGCAGGCGGGGTCGGGGCTGCGCAGCTCCATGCGGCAGTTGTCGCCCTTCACCTGCGGGATGCGGACCAGCTGGCTGCGGTTCTGGCGGCTCCAGCTCACGTAGCGGGGAGCCTCGTCACAGCCGAAGCGGAGGTAGCTGTTGGGCAGGGGATTCGTGAAGGCCGTCAGCTCCCGGCTGTGGCGGAGGATGCCCGCCATGAAGCTGCCGGGGATGCTGTCGGGGGCGATGTCGCCCTCAAAGAGGTTCTTGCCGTCCATGGTCAGCGAGAGGTTGATGTGGAGGCCGCTGCCGGCCTGGTCGGGCAGGGGCTTCGGCAGGAAACTGGAGTGGAAGCCGTTGCTGGCCGCCACAGCCCGGACGATCTGCTTGAACAGAAAGATGTTGTCGGCGGTCTTGAGGGGGCCGGCGTAGTGGAAGTCGATCTCATTCTGGCCGTGGCCGTTCTCGTGGTGGCTGTGCTGGGGGGCGAGGCCCATCTGCTCCATGGTCAGGCAGATGTCCCGGCGGATGTTCTCGCCGGCGTCCAGCGGCGCTACGTCGAAATAGCCGCCTGCGTCGATGGGGATGCGGGTGGGACGGCCCCGGTCGTCGTTCTCGAAGAGATAGAACTCGCACTCGGTGCCGACGTTGCAGCGCAGGCCCAGCTGCATGAACCGGCGGTTGATGTCCCGCAGGAAGCCGCGGCAGTTGCCGCCGAAGGGGGTGTTGTCCGGCTTTTCCACGTCGCAGAAGAACTGCATCACCCGGCCCTCAGCCGTGCGCCAGGGCAGGATGGTCATGGTGGACAGGTCGGGCCGGAGCACCAGGTCGCTCTCCTCCACGTGCATGAAGCCCGCGATGGCGCTGCCGTCGAAGCAGACGCCATCTTCCAGCGCCTTGGGAAGGTCGCTTGCCAGCACGGCGATGTTCTTCTGGAAGCCGAAGATGTCACAGAACGCGAAGCGGACAAATTTTACGTTGTTGTCCTCGACGAAATCGAGGATGTCCTGCTGTGTCGTATAACTCATAGGTGTGTGTCCTCTGAAAAGTATGTCTTCTTAAAAAACGCCCAAAGGCCTGCCTCTGTACAGAGGCAGGTCTTCAGGCTGGTGTAAGAAATAGGAAAAGGAGAATGGCTCAGATAAGCGCCTCAGCCGGTGGTGCTTTATTCTACGCTGGTATGTGAAGATCAGACGTAGTAGAGCATCTTGCTGTAGCTGGGCAGAGGCCAGTAGTCCTCGCCGCAGATGGTCTCGGCGTCGTCGGCGGCGGCGCGGAGGGCGTCCATCTTGGGCAGAACGTCGTCGTGGAAGGCGACGGCCTTTGCGCTCTCGTCGGAGAGGGCCTTTGCGGCATCGACGGCGGCCTGCAGCTCGTCCACAGCGTCGCTCATGGCGTCGGCGTCGGCGGACAGGCGGGTCAGTGCCTTCGTCTCGCTGCGGACGCTCAGGTTCTCGCTGACGGCCAGCTTGGAGGCGGCGGTGTTGGCGACCTCACTCATGTAGGCGTTGACGGCGGGCAGCAGCTGCTTGCGGGCCATCTCCAGCATGGTCAGGGCCTCGATGTTGATGATCTTGGAGTAGTGCTCCATCTCGACTTCGTAGCGGCTCTCCATCTCCACCTTGGTCAGGACGCCGAAGTCCTCCATCAGGGCGATGTTCTTCGGCTCGATGAGGGCGGGCAGAGCGGCGGGGGGGGGTGTTTTTTTGGGGGGGGCCGGCGTTTGGTACTTCTCC
>OGRS01002006.1_pt1 | contig 10107 bp, 8 predicted proteins | sample 1553561 | NCBI WGS metagenome assembly OGRS01 (sample SAMEA2580103, study PRJEB22360) | human gut metagenome | biome: human gut; feature: human-associated habitat; material: faeces | place: Denmark | collected 2008/2010
AAGTTTTTCTGAAATCGCAGACCTATAAGCCGGACAATCCTTAATTAGGGGAATTAGAAATGGGATATTTGGAAAACTCAGAAAAAGCATAGGTTTTAATGCTATAGTTGGCAATGTCCTTCAATACGAGCAACCACAATCTTATATTGTGGAAGATACTGAATATACAAAAGATGGTACTCCTGTGTTAACAGCTAATAAAGCATTTGTTTTGGGTTATACTTCTGAAGTAGCTGGGATATATGACAAAGGGAACTGTATTATTTTCGATGATTTTACTCTTGACTGCAAATACGTGGATTTTCCGTTTAAGGTTAAATCATCAGCAATCAAAATACTAACTGCCCAAAGCAATGAACTCTTACGTTATACGTTTGAGTTTTTGAAATATCTTGATTTGTCAACAGAAGAGCATAAAAGGCATTATATTGCAGAAACGCAAAACCAAGGTTTCATTTTACCAAGTACAAAAACTGTAGAAATGGTATCACATACTTTCTCTGTTTTATCTTTACGTTTGAGTTCAACTGTACAACTAAAAAATAAATATGAAGCCCAAAAGCGGTATCTACTTCGCCAGATGTTCATATAAACATCTGACGGAGCAGGTATTGTTTCTGCAAACTGAAATTTACTAAAATGTTCTGTTCTGTCAATAGTTTGCCATCTACAGTAGATAGCAGTTCTGCATATCTAAGTTGTTCAATATATGATGGACAAAATATTTTGGCTTTACCATAATCTTTGAAATAGATGTGAGGTATAGCCATGCCTGTTTTATAAGGTTCAAAGTTGAATACTTTTAGCATATAATATAGGTATTGAAGCAAATAGCCATCTTTAGCTTGTAAAGTGTTCAATGTCCCTGTTGCAGAACACTTGCCAATAACATAAGAGACTGTTCCTACACCTGAACCATCCTTGATAATATGGACAGCTTCATCTTCTGTACTATAACCATCGAGATAGCCAACGATACCATTTGCACCATATACAGGATAGGTTCCATTCTCACAGACATCGCTTTCTTGCAGAGTGGATGAACTACATTCTAAGCATTCTGATAAGAGAACATTTGGCTTGTTGCTGCGAACAACATTCTGTGCAATTCCCCTAATTAAGGACTCATATCTCTCAATGATTTTGCTTTTGGGTAGTGATGCGAGCATCCACACATTGCAAGAGTTTTCCAATCTTTTCTTGCTCTGACAATCTTGGTATATCAAGAGATACCTTACTTAATCCATCTTGTCCAATATTGAAATGCTGTGCTCCTGCTCCTTTCACAATGATTCTTTTTCGTGCAGTAGGTGAAGCCAAAAGGTAGCGAAAGAATAAAGGATTATAGTTGCCCTTACTCTTTCCACGGATTACGAAGCCACCAAATATTGCAGGCTTGCTATCCAAATAAACATTTACCCGACCAACATCCTCCAAAGTTTCTGAACTGCGTTGAAAAAGGATGTCGCCATAATCAACTCCATATGTTTCAATATCTCCATCTTGAAGTTCTACAGATGCACGAATATTATCATAGCAAATATATTGGTTATTAAGAATATCCATAACAGATATGAACTTCGTTCCACGTCCAAAACGCTTAGCGTCAGGATTCATACCATTTTTGAAATTCATAAAATCGGTGAGCGGTTGACTGCTCCACTCCCCACTAAACTCCGGAAATCTGAGATTTGGGACATTAAGGACTTTCTTTTCTTTATTATTTGCCATAGTCATTACTTTTTAATATTGAAGTTTAATCTGATTAGCACGAACCGGTCGCAGTTTGCTACCTGTTACTTATCTTTCTTTTCTTCATCGTATGCCTGAATCTCATCTTGTATAATCTGTTTCAGGTCATCTTGTGGGATAATCAACCGATAGTCGGCTACACCGATAGGTTTATCCAACCCATCAAGTGACAACTCCACATCTACATGATTCTTCTCGGCGCAAAGAATAATACCGATAGAAGGATTTTCGCCCTCGCTGCGTTCTGTTCTGTCAAGAATGGAAAGGTAATAGTTCATTTTTCCTGCATACTCCGGCTTGTATCTGCCAGCTTTTAGTTCAATGGCAATAAGACTTCTAAGTCCTCGGTGAAAAAAGAGCAAATCTACAATGCCATTCCGATCCTTATATTCTATTGGATATTGATTTCCGATATAGGTAAACCCTTTTCCTAATTCAAGCAGAAACAGCTTAATCTTTTCCACAAGTCGATGTTCCAAGTCTAACTCAAGTACAGGTTCCGTTACACCCAAGAAACCAAGGTTATATGTGCTTTTGATGACTTCATTGGCATATGAAGCAACAGGCACAGGGAGAGTTGTGGCAAAATTGTTATCTTTTTCAACAGACAAACATGATTGCTCGTACATACGAAGACTTATGGCATTGACTAAGAGGTCACGGTTCCAACCTTTTGTTATGGTTTCAACGGCATAATAAAGTATGGCATCATCGTTGTCCTTAGTATATTTGTTAGACATCAGTTCGGCAGTATGTCCCCACGGCAAAACTGCAACAGCCTGTTGCAGTTTTAACGCAGAATCACAAAACCTGCAATAAAACTTCTTCATCAACCAAAGGCTACGAGGTGACAGACCCATTTTGGGATAACGTTGCTTTAAGTCGGTAGACAATCGTTTTACTACACCGGCTCCATGCTTGGAATCCAACTTCTTTTCCTGTAGCAACCTGCCTATTTCCCAATGCGCATTACTCACATTGTCTGCAATGCTGCGGGCTATGGAAAATCTTGCTTTTTCCAAAACTGCAACAGCGCGTTGCAGTAATTCGTTATAATCAACTGGATTGACTACCTCAGTCTCTTTGCCGTTTGCCATAATGTTCAATTTATACAATACCCAATTCTTTCAGATACACTTCAATCTCTTTGTCGAGTTCGGCACGCTTGGCTTCCAACTCTTTGATTTCAGCCATTACAGCCTTGATGTCGATCGGTTCCTCCTCTTCAAAGGTATCAACGTAACGGGGAATATTCAGATTGTAATCATTCTCGGCTATTTCATGAAGAGAGGCAAGATGACTGTACTTTTCTATTTCCTTGCGGTCACGATAAGTTTCAACAATCTTCCGGATATGCTGTTCACGAAGTTTGTTCTGAGTCTTTACCTTTTCAAACTCCTTGCTTGCATCAATAAACAGAATATTGTCATCCTCTTTGCGGCATTTCTTGAAAACAAGAATACAAGTCGGAATGCTTGTACCATAGAAGATATTGGCAGGCAAACCGATAATGGCATCCACATAGTTTTTCTTTTCTATGAGAAAACGCCGGATGACACCTTCGGCATTACCACGAAACAACACACCATGAGGAGCCACACAGGCCATTGTACCACCCTCATTCAAGTGGTAAATCATGTGCAAGATAAAGGCATAATCGGCAGTCTTGCGTGGAGCAAGCCGCCCTGCCTTGCTGAAACGGTCATCGGCGTTGAATTTGTCAGCAGCACTCCATTCAGCCGAGAACGGAGGATTTGCAACCACTGCATCAAACTGGGTATCACCAAACGCATCCCATTCAAGTGTATCACCATTTTCAATCTTGAAGTTGCTGAATCTGATGCCATGAAGCAACATATTCATTCGGGCAAGGTTATAGGTTGTAGGATTCTTTTCCTGTCCGTAAATATCAACTGCCTTTCCGATATTGGCAGCACGAAGAAGCAACGAACCGCTACCGCAAGTAGGGTCATAGACATTACGCAGACGCTGATGTCCGATGGAAACAATCTCAGCCAAGATACGGCTGACTTCCTGCGGGGTATAGAACTCTCCGGCCTTTTTCCCCGCTCCGGCAGCAAATTGGGAAATCATATATTCATAGGCATCACCCAAAATATCAATCTCCTGCGACGCCTCTATTCCGAAATCTATATCATCCAAAGCAAGAAGCACATTGCTGACCAATGTATTCTTGTCGTCAGCAGTCTTACCCAACTTAGGAGAAGCCAAATCAATATCAGAAAACAATCCGCCAAAATCCTCTTCGCTATCTTGTCCCAGCGTACTGTCTTCAATGCGTTTCAGTGAGCGTTCAAGCATAGGCAAAATATTTTCTTTTCGCTTGATAGCTTCAATTACTGACGAAAACAAGAATTTGGGCTCAATGAAATAACCGATATTTTCCAGACATTGGTTCTTGACCTCTTCCTGTAATTCCATTGCATCTGCATCATCCATATCCCATAACTCCTTAAAGGTTATTTCATCATCTGCCAAGGCATTATTGGCATACTTCTCTATTTTCTCTGACAAGTATTTATAGAAAATGAAACCTAAGGTAAAATACATAAAGTCGCTTGCCGACATATTGCCACGCAAACGGTTTGCGACCTCCCAAAGTTGGTCACGGAGTTTCTGCTGTAATTCTTCGCTCATATTATTTTAGTATTTCTTTTACTGCTTGTTTGATTTTTACATACATATCACAAAGCTATGCACATCCATTATCCCAATAATCTTTATCATTCATATCCCTCCATAGGATGAAGCATAAGGCAACGACTCATCTTTTTATTATTCCCAATTAAACGTTTTTATAATACCACGCAACCTTTCCATTATTCTTGTTAAAGCCTTCCGGGTCTTGATAAGGCCGAGATGTTTCTCCTTCAATGCCTTTTGTATAATTTCCGGCTGCTCTTTTTGCAAATAGTCATACTCCTTCATGTAATGATTAAGTACCTCTGCTGAAATCTGTTCTTCATCAGCCAAATCATTCACAGCCTTACTGCGTTCCGAAATAATATATTGGTTCAAGCGTTCTTCCAATTCGTTTGTTCCGTCAGCCTTATTGCGACCGTTCATGAAATTCTCCTTGTCTTCATCCACATTCTTTTGGATGAAGCCGTCTATGAGCTTGGCTTTGCCACGCATCCCGGCATCCTTAATCATCGTGTCGATGATATACCGCCTCTTTTCCGGATAATCATCGCTATACGGGTCAAGTTTTTCAATAAGTCCCAGAATATACGCCACATTGATAATGTCACTGTGCAAGAGTTCAAGACAGAAATCAATGTCTTCCAGTTTTTGACTGTTTCCGTATGGGACAGGGTCGTCTGCAGCAACAGATGGGGTTGCAGGCGGCTCTATAAGCCCGACAGTGATATCAAGGTATTTACTCTTGTAATCGTTAAATTGCTGTTCGGTCATTCCGAGGTCATCAGCATCCTCGCTGTAATCTTCGTATATGCGGATCTCTGCATGTTTGCGGATTATGTCACGGAAGGCAAGTACAAAATCCTTTTTGTCATTTTCGCTTTGCAGAGAGTCTATATAGCTTGGCGTTGGATATTTTTGCAAAAATCCGGTAGTCAGACTTTGGTATTCTTTCTTTATATCCTCAAACGGAGGACGTATTATATCTTCCGGATTATCAGAGTTGCTGAACAATTTTATGGCCGTGTCAACCTTGTTTTTCAAATCACGGAAGCATACGATTTTACCGAATCGTTTCTTTTCATTCAAGACTCGGTTGGTTCTGCTGAATGCTTGCAATAAACCATGGTATTCCATGTTCTTGTCCACATAAAGCGTATTCAATTTTTTGCTGTCGAAACCTGTAAGAAACATTCCCACGACAAGGCATAGGTCAAGCGGTTTCATGTCCGCTTTCTTCTTTTTCATGCGCAGGTTGATGTCGTCATAGTATGCGCGGAAATTTTCTGTGGTAAAGGCTGTACCGAACATCTCATTATAATCATCCATGATGGTTTGCAGTTCATCCGCTTCGCCAACATGGCTGCTTGCATACTTCCCTGTACCCATACCGGTCTGCTCATCATCCTGACTGTTGTTTGCGCCATAGGTAAACACAGCACCAATACGGATTTTAGGATTTAATGATTTGAAAATCTTGTAATAGCGGATAAGCATCGGTACAGACTGCACGGCAAACAATGCGTCAAACTCTCCGTCAAATGTGGACTTATGGAAGTTATTAAGGATAAATCTTGCAATCTCTTCCATACGAGCCTGACTGTCGTTATCAACAATTTCGTTACCGTGATAATACTCCACGAGGAAGCCAAGCACATTTTCATCGGCAATGGCGTCTTTAATAAGATATTTATGAAGACAGCTTCCGAATATTTCCTTCGTGGTATGTCCATCCACCGCATTCTCGGTAAAGATAGGTGTTCCCGTAAAACCAAAAATCTGGGCATTATCAAAGAACTTCATAATCTTTTTATGGCTATCCCCGAAATGACTGCGGTGACACTCGTCGAATATCATGACGATGCGTGAATGGCGGACAGTTTCAATTTTATTGCTATACCAAGCCTTGCTAACTGCTGCATTAAGCTTTTGAATGGTGGTTATGATAATTTTGGAATTGCTTTGAAGTCGCTTTACGAGTTCATCCGTATTGTCAGTACCGTCTACCGCACCCGGCTCGAAAGCTTCATATTCCGACTGGGTCTGCGTATCGAGGTCATGGCGGTCAACCACAAACATCACCTTATCCACATCATCCAGTTCAGAAACAAGCTGGGCTGCCTTGAATGAGGTTAGGGTCTTGCCCGCACCTGTTGTATGCCAGATATAACCATTCTCATTCGAGTTTTGTACCCGATCCAGAATCTTCTCTACTGCATAGAACTGGTAAGGGCGAAGTGCCATCAGGCTCTTGTCGCCCTCATGCAGCACAATATATTTTCCTATGATTTTGCCAAGTGTACATTTCTCTAAGAAAAATGCGGCAAATTTATCCAATTCATTGAAGGGATGATTGGCAGCATCTGTCCAGTTGAATGTGAACTTATATCCACTATTAGGATTATTGGCGAAATAGCGAGTGTTCACACCATTGGAGATAACAAATAGTTGGATATAATCAAATAGTCCGTGAAACGAAGTTTTGTGATAACGCTGTATTTGGTTGTATGCCTGTTTTAGTTCCACGCCACGGCGTTTCAACTCAATCTGCACAAGCGGCAATCCATTGATTAGAATCGTTATATCATAACGGCATTTTTTACGTCCTTCTACCGTAATCTGGTTGGAAACCTGAAATTCATTCTGGCACCACTGTTGCCTGTTTAGAAATTCTACCCATATGCGCTGTCCGTCAGCCGTATCAAGCGGATATAAGTCTCGGAGTTTTTTCGCCTTCTCAAAGCGAGTACCCCCTTCAAGATAGATGAGAATTTTTTCAAACTCCTCTGTCGTAAACCGGCTGCGTCCATGCTCCTCTAGTCGTTTGCGGTTATGGACCTCCAACTGCCGTTTGAAATTGGCATACATATTGTCTTCTTCTACAATTTGAACATATTCATAGTCCATTTGCTGAAGAGTAGCTATCAGTCCGGCCTCCAATGCTGCTTCACTTTGTGTTGACATATCCTTAGTTTTATATCTTTATAGGCTACAAAGTTAACACAAATATTCCACATGGTACTATAGGGGGGTAATTTATTGTGTCTTAGAGGTAGCCAGATAGTCAGAGATAGTCATGGGCAAGAATTTAAAACTGAAATTGCGAAGAAAAAGCGCAAAAAACGAAGAAAAAACTTTGAATAGAAGAATTAAAACTCTATTTTTGTTGAAAAGAAGCAAAAATATGATATTAAATTTAGAAATTAAGAATTACCGTTCATTTAAGGATGTATGTTCCTTTACAACAGAGCCGACTTCTTCAAAGGCTAAGGTTGATAATATATGTGAAGTAGAGACCAATGCAGAAGGATTAAAGAAGGCTTTGAAAATCTCTTTGATTTATGGAGCAAATGCTTCAGGTAAGACTAATATCATAAAGTTTTTATACAGGTTCAGACGATGGGTCCACAATCTTGACAACAGGGTTGGTGATGATATTCCATTGTATCAGCCGTTCAAATTTGACAATACTACGACTGATGCACCGATAGGGTTTTCAATGGAGTTTATAACTCAGAAGATCAGATATAAATATGAAGTCAGTTTTACCAGATTGCAGATAGAGTCAGAGTCGTTGATTTATTATCCAAACGGTAAACAGACACAACTTTATGAACGCACTTTGCTTTCAGGAGATAAAGAATCAGATACTATTAAATTCGGATCAAGCCTTTCTTCTTCAAAGCCTTTCAATGTGTTCAAGAACCAGTTGCTGATTTCCAAGTTCCTGAAGGATACACCATGCGAACCGATAACAAATGCCGCAAAATATCTGGCAGATATGATTGTTTCCAACGGTTATCATGAAGATACCATGTTGGGTGAAGATAAGGAAATGGTCAGATGGCTTTATTCACGTCCTGAAAACAAGAAACTGCTTGCTGAATTTCTGGCATTTGCGGATACCGGTATGGCCGGTTTCCAACTGGAAAAGCGCAGTGACGGCGTTGAAGTCACAAGCCAGCATGGTCTATATAATGATGGTGAGGATTTGGGCAAAACAGCAGACTTGCCTTTAAAAGAAGAATCTTTTGGTACAAGATCACTTTTCCTTATAGGCTGTTATATATTACAGGCGCTGCAGAATGGAAGTCCGTTTTTTATAGATGAAATGGATTCCGGGCTACATTCCTACATAACACAGCTCATTGTGGACATCTTCAGAAATGAAAGAATAAACAGGAATAATGCCCAATTGATCTTTACAACCCATGATGTGAATCTGCTTGACCAGAATACTATCCGTAAAGACCAGGTATGGTTTACAGAAAAGAATGAGCAGGGAGTATCAGAGATGTTCTCTCTTTCCGATTTTGAGGACGTAAGAGAGGATACATTGTTTGCCAAATGGTATTTGAATAATAAATTTGGAGGTGTTCCTTCATTAAAACCACTGGAGAAACTGTTTGTAGACTATGGCAAGAACGAGTGAAAATAAACGTCATAGTAAGTATGTCATAAGAATAGTGTGTGAAGGCGATAAGACCGAACCATTGTTCTTTACAGACTTGTGTGACCGGTTTTATGGTGACAGCAAGGATTTTGATGTACGTACAATTCCTCAGCCTAATATACCGGTTGAAGATGCTGAAGCGGATTCTTCCAGAGGAAGCTATAAAGGGAAGAAACGTAAAGTCAAGTCAGGTGGACAGAAAGATGTTGCTGAAGATGAAGTTATAACCGGTGTTCCACCATTAAAATGGGTGTTGTATGCAAGAAAAATCATGTCTGAAGGAGTGGATGAATCTTGGGCAGTATATGATAAGGACGAACATCCTAAACATGAGGAAGCCATGGCCGAGGCCAATAAGATAATAGATGGGAAAAAGGTAAATATTGCTTTTTCAAGCCGTAGTTTTGAATATTATTTGCTGCTTCATTTTGAGTACCTGTATTACGGTTTTGAAGCAACGGAATGCGGCGAGAGAATAAAAGGCAAAAAGCAGATATACGAATGTGGTACTGGTAAGAATCCTGATAAGGATTGTGACGGAAAGAAATGTATCAACGGATATGCGAGGAAATACGGATACTGGATGGAAAGTAAATCATCTGTTTCTACCTTTCCGCTGGTTAAGGACAAATTACTGAAGGGCATGATTAATGCATGCCGGTTGAGAACGGAAAGTGACTCAAAAACTGATGAACCGATTTATAAACGCAATCCTTATACGAATGTAGATATTCTTGTTGGTAGACTGATAGGAAAAGAAACGGTAAGCTATGGTACTACATATACCTTCAGAGGTCATGGCTCTGACTGGTCTGTAAAGCTTGATGAGAAAGGCTTAAACCTGACAAACAACAAGAATGGCTCTGAGATATTCCAAAGAGGGATGTTTATAATATATGATTTGGAGAAAAATACCAGAAAGGAATTGAATGAAAAGGTACTGCTACTGGGGTCTGAAGACACTGGTTTGTTGCCCTGTACTCTAACTGACAGACAGGTTATATCTATTAAGCTTAGTCATGAAAAAGAGGTCCTATTATTACCTAATTTTATTAATTAAAGACTTTCTTTTCTTTCAATAGTTCGTTAAAAAATAGCCAAGCCTAAGCGGCTCTGGCGGTAAATAAAATGAGTTCTTTGAAAAGTTTGTCAATAACTTGCGGGTCTGGACTAATTCCAAACACGTAAATAAATCGTTCAAGCATATAAGCATTGTGTATGAAAGACTTGCAGGAGGATAT